>Ga0213828_1000778_pt1 | contig 29338 bp, 30 predicted proteins | sample MC6MC0897MG_FD_180664 | JGI IMG/M metagenome (GOLD analysis project Ga0213828, IMG submission 180664) | Enriched soil aggregate microbial communities from Iowa State University, Ames, United States - MC6-MC0897-MG | ecosystem: Environmental > Terrestrial > Soil > Unclassified | place: USA: Iowa... | reverse complement strand
GCCTGGTAGCGATTTAATTGGACGGAAATTCACATATTGCTGGAAGTTTTTTCGTATCGGCATAATTAATTCCCATACCGTAACGTCGTCTGGAACGCGAGCATCTCCAATAGCTCCGAATAATATCGCATCAAACTCTTTTAAAATGTCTAGTGCATTTTCAGGCATCATACGACCGTGCTTGAGATAATAATCGGAGCTCCAAGGAAAAATGGTTGTTTCTATTTGGAAAGACGAATCATGTTCCTGAAGAAAATTTAGTACCTTTAGCGCTTCCTCCATAACTTCCTTTCCAATACCATCACCTGGAATGACTGCGATTTTTACGTGAGTCATTGTGTATCACCTGCTAAAAACTTAAGTGCTGCCAAACGATATATAGCTGTTGTTTCTGCCAATTCTTCGATATCGACATATTCGTCAATTTGATGGGGAATATCACGATCACCTGCACCAATCGTCACAATTGGGACACCGTGCACATGAAGGAATGTTCCATCTGTAGCCCCTGGGACACCGTTATATTTTGGTTCTTTCTCCGTTACTTCAGCAACTGCCTCATAAATGGCTTGTACTACAGGTTCCTCCTTTGCAGTAGCTGTGGCTGGTCGGTTGTCAAGCACCGTTAGTTCTACCTTAAAATCAGGGTCATCTGCTTGCAGACGTTTAATAATCGCATCAATTTTGCCGAGAAGCTCATCATGATCCTGAGCAGGTACTGTACGAATATCAAGCGTCGTCATACAATGATCAGGAATCACATTAATTTGTGCATCCCCTTTGACTGGTGCTCGCAAAATAGTCGGTGTAATAGATGGCCAATTAAGCATTGGATCTCGTCCCAAACGTGCTTGCTCTTCTTTTTCTAATTTTTCTAGCTCCACGATAAAACGTGCCATACGCCAGTTCGGGTTAATGCCGCTCCAAGAAATTGCCCCGTGCGCCATCTTACCAAAAATATCTACCTTCAAACGTATCGCTCCACGCTGCGCAATACTGACATTATTTTCCTGCGGTTCGCATATAATGGCCCCATCTACACCATCTGCCCAACCATTTTTTATAAAATGTTTAATGCCAAGCATCAATCCTTCTTCATCACAAGGAATACATAAAATAATCTTGCCTGTAAATTCCTCCTGATCCAGTAATAACGACTGGCAAGCTGTAATCATACATGCAAGATTTCCTTTTGTATCATTTGTACCACGGCCATACATTCGACCATCAATAATTTCTGCACCGAATGGATCGTACGTCCATGCTTCACGATTACCTTCAGTCACAACATCTGTATGTCCTTCAAAGAGTAGCGTTTTCCCTGGTTTACCCGAATCAATAATTCCAACCACATTCGGTCTGCCTGGCACAACTTCCTCTACATATGTTTCAATCCCGATATCACGTAAATATTGAGCAACAAAATTTGCCACTTCTTGTTCATTGCCATTTGGATCATTTTCTCGATAAACACTCTCAATACGAACTAGCTTTTGAGTAAGCTCAATAACTACTTCTCGGTCACGCAAATAAGATTCTGTTGTCTTTAAATTTATTACTGTCATCTAAAGGCCCCCTTATTTTATAGAATATTCTAGAGATCAATTATGCCTCGGCATAATTGCGTCCGGAATCGGCTTTGTGCTTAGGCCTGCACGAGGGCCGACACGATGTCGGTCATTTCGGTAATGCCACAGGACGTGGCGTATTTACCGATGCAGGTCAGTTAGCCGTTATCGCATGGATGCGATGATCTTAGGCTAACATCCCCTAAGCACTCCTTTCCGATTCCATGACATCCGCCGGAGGCTTTAACATTGTCCTTTTAGATAAGCATTAGACAATTTGTTAATAAAACATATAATGCTATTAACTTTTTGTTTAGTAGTAAAAAGGTAGAAAAGAACAAAACAATCTATTTTATGTTAATTTTCGATAAAAAAAGATTGGATTATTACCAAATTGTGGGGTTGATTTCCGTTCCGATTGGGCGCTTTCAAAAAAATTTGCTGAATGAAGATAAAAAACCAGCATCTATTTTAAATAGCTCAAATAGATGCTGGTTTATTCATTTTATTGCTTGCGAGATTCTGTCATTTGCTTCCAAACAGAGCCTTTTGCTTCTTCACCCTGTTCGATGCGGGCAACCGCCATTTTTACTTGTAGTTTCACTTCGAATTCTTTATCTTCTTCAGCAGCCTTTAATGCCACTAATGACTTTTCAGTACCGACTTCATATAAGTACATAGCTGCACGCCATCGAACAAGCTTATTTTTATCCTGTAATGCTCGCTGCATCGCATCTTCAAATTCCACTAAGCCAAGGTCACTCATACAATCGCCAGCAGTTCGTCGTACAGCTGCACTTTTGTCTTGTAATGCCTTTTCTAAATAGGGAACAACTGCAACATCTTCAATCATTCCTAAATACACTGTTGCCAGGCGACGGATAGACATTTGTTCATCTTGTAACGCTAAATCTAAAAGTGGTAAATCATCTAGTTCTGGATCCGCCATTTGGTCAAGTAATTGGAAACGCTTTTCCCATTCAGGTTGTGTAAACTGTTCAACAGTCACTTTTAGCTTAGCAGGTTTCACTATTGTTTTCTCAGAATCATTAGTCGTTGAGACAATTTCTGCTAAACGCTCCTCCGAATATGTCACATTGATTTCCTGCTTCACTGCCTCCGCAATTTCCTCGAGCTCTCCATAACGAACGCCATAGTCAATCCACTTTCGTTGGAAAATATAATTTTCATCAACTGTTGTATCAATAATTTTATTGAAAGCCTCCACAAATTGCTCGCCACAGCTCACACGGTGCTCACGTTGATTATCAAATACTTTTACTTGTAGTGGCACCTGCTTATAAAACTGCACATGAACGTACACTTCACCATAAAATTCACTGGCTACTTGCGTTTCATTTTCTTCTTGTACTTCTTCACCTAACACTTGACGAATACTTGCTAAAATACCTTCCCATGCATACTTTGCGTTACGCTCTACAGCGAAGAAATCTGCTACATGATAAACTCCCTTGACACCTTCAATTGCTAAAATCGCAGCAGCTTCACCAGTTGCTTGATCTTTATTATCCTTTGTAAAATTATAGCTTTTGCCAAATGGTAACTCTGTATCAACGACAATTTTCATTGAATTAGGACTTGGTGTCGGTTCAATTGTAATAATCTTCACGCATATCGCTCCTTATCCGTTTACAATTTCATCTAAATACGACCATCTTTCAATTAGATGTTCATAATGTGCATTCAGCTCATCAAGCTTCGCCGTTAATTCCTGTAATTTTGTAAAATCAGCACCCGCGTGAGCAATACCTTCTTCTGTCTCCGTAATTGCTGTCTCTGTCTTTTCTATTTCATCAGCAATTGTTTCCCATTCTTTTTGCTCTTTAAAGGATAATTTTTTCTTGTCTGACTTAGGCTTTTCGGTTTTCGGTTTTTCTACCTTTGGCGCCTCTACCTTTACAGCAGCTTCCTGTTCACGCTTTTGTAAATAATCACTGTAAATATCAAGTGTCTCCTCAACATGTCCAAGACCATCTAAAATCCATAGTTTTTTCGCAATACGATCTAGGAAAAAGCGATCGTGGGAAATAGTCATAACGACTCCAGGGAAATGCTCAATGAAATCTTCTAGCACACCTAGTGTTTCAATATCCAAATCATTCGTAGGCTCATCTAGTAACAATACGTTTGGTTGCTCCATTAATAAACGTAATAAATGTAGACGTTTACGCTCGCCACCCGATAATTTACCGATTGGTGTACCATGCCCATGAAGCGGGAATAAGAAACGCTCCAGCATTTGAGCCGCCGAATAGCGCACACCCTCTGCATCTGTTATATCATTTGAAGCTTCTCGAATATATTCAATCATACGCTCATTTTCATTCATTTTCGGTAATGTTTGTTTGAAATGCGCTAACTTCACTGTCGAGCCAACATGAATTTCACCTATATCCGGTGTAAGTTCACCTGCTAGCATGTTCAATAATGTTGATTTTCCTACACCATTAGCTCCGATAATACCAATACGGTCTCCCTGTTGTAGTAAAAATGAAAAGTCTTCAAGGATTTTTTGTTGGCCAAAAGCCTTTGAAATATTTTCTGCCTCTAAAACCTTTCGACCGAGACGCGTTGTAGCTAGCCCCATTTCAAGCGAAACATCCTCTGAATTACGCTCCAAGCCTTCCTCTAACTGTTCGAAGCGTTGAATACGTGCCTTTTGCTTCGTCGAACGCGCCTTCGCACCACGACGAATCCATTTTAACTCTGAGCGATAGCGGTTGCGGTCTTTTTGTGCAGAGGCTGCTCTCATTTCCTCACGAATCGCACGTGCTTCTAAATAATCTCCATAATTCCCTGTATGTCGATACAATGTTTGGTCAGCTAGCTCATAAATATGAGTAGATAATTCATCTAGGAAATAACGATCATGGGTAATAAATATGACTGCTCCCTTTAATCGTAACACCATTTCTTGCAACCACTCAGTTGACTGCACGTCTAAATGGTTGGTCGGCTCGTCCAATAAATAAAGATCTGCTGGCTCTATTAATACTTTAGCTAATGCGACGCGCTTTTGTTGACCACCTGACAGTGTTAATACTTCTTTATCAAACATTTCAATGCCAAGCTTCGTAAGTGCTGTCTTAGCAAGTGCATTTACATCCCATGCCTGCTCCTCATCCATGCGATGCTGTATGCTAAATAACGTTTTTTGTAAACTTTCTGAAGTTGGATTTAATGCAAGTGCAGCAACCGTTTCCTCATATTCACGATTAAGTTTTAAAATCGGTGAATCCCCTGCAAACACTGCCTGTAACACAGTTTCTCCGCTTTCAAAAGTAGGCTCCTGTGGTAAATATGCTACACGGTATTTATTTGGGCGGTCAACATTCATTGAATCCGCTTCGATTTCACCTGCTAAAATAGAAAGCAGCGTTGATTTACCAGTACCATTAATACCAATTAGCCCCGCACGCTCTCCCTCATAAATGGTAAATTCAATATTTTGAAAGAGCGTTTTATCGCCCACTGTTTTCGTTAAATTTTGTACAATTAAATGACTCATTACACTTGTCCATCTCTTTCATTTAGGTGTTGTTAGTGTCCGTACTACTTTTAATATGTAGTTTATTATTGATATCCATTTTTATCATAACATCAAATGACAGGTAAACAAAGGACAACAAACCGAGCTTCCCTATCAAAAAATACGCTCTCCCCCATTAACTTGCTGCCTTTATCCATTGGAGAACAGAAGAAATAGATATATATTATATAGGCTCTTCACCAAAATCTGTACTTGACAGCACATTCCACTACAGGCGGACGCTTTCCTGGGGGCGAACCTTGAGCCTCCTCGTCGCTTACGCTCCTGCGGGGTCTCAAGCTGTTCGCTAATCCCCAAGGAGTCGCCGCCTTCCGTTCCATGTGCTAATTTCGTTTTTAAAACCAAGTACATGTTTCGGTGATGACCCATTATATAAGCAGCTTTAATAGCTACTAAACAAAACATGGAACAACCACTTAGTGAAGACTATCCATTCTGATTGAAATAATATCCGAAGAGGAGGTAAAAAATTTTTAAAGGTGTCGAGTACAAAGAAAGACAATATGAAGAAAGGTATAAGCTCGCTATTAATCCAGCAGCGCTTATACCTTTTTATCTTGTTGAAAGAAGTTAAAGTTTTAAAGATTGCATTTACAGTTACTTAGAATTGAAAAGTACATTTATTTTCCTATTTCATTTTTTAATTGCTCTAAAAACTGTACCATAAATTGATGGCGTTCTTTAGCCATTTGCTTGCCTTTCTCTGTTACCATTAAATCCTTTAATAATAAAAGCTTCTCATAAAAGTGTGTGACAGAGGCCGTATTTTTTTTGCGATATGCCTCCTCTGTCATATTCATACGTGCTTCTTCCGTTTCATCGTAAAGCTTTCGACCTTTCGCACCGCCATAAGCAAATGTGCGTGCAATACCAATCGCTCCTATAGCATCTAAGCGATCTGCATCTCTTACTATTTTTGCTTCAAGAGAAGTTACCTCTAGCTCATTACCACCATTAAACGATACTTGTGCAATGCAATCTCGAATATGTTGCTTTTTCTCCTCGTTTAAAGACAGCTCAGCAATTAACTTATTTTCTTGCTCTTTACTATCGGTATACTTTTTATCACTTACATCATGCAAAAGCACAGCAATTTTCACGACCTCTGCATCAGCTTTTGGCTCTGTATGTAAAATCGCTAATGCATTTTGATAAACACGTTCAATATGTTGAAAATCATGGCTAGCATCAAACTGTTCATAAATCCCACGTACTTTATTCATTAAATTATTCATATTTTTAATTCAGTCCTTTCCCTTATGATTATACTGTATAGCTTAGAGGAGTTGGTAGCTAAGTACCTTTCTTTTAGATTTAAAATTAAAATTAAAATAATATGCATATTTCAATTGACTAATTTTTCAGAATATTATAAGATAAACATACAGAACAGCTAATTATGTTCTGTAAGCTCACTATTTCATTAGTGTACAATAACTATGCTTTGACAGATTAAACAACTTCAGCGGGCTTACAATTGAATATTTTGTTGAAAGATGATGTTCGTATAATGTAAATCCATCATCTAAGAAAACAAATAAAAGTGAACACTTTCCCTTAGTAAATTCTTTGTTTTAACCCGCATAGTAAATGTACATGATGAAATGAGTGAACAAACAGTTAGCCTGTTTTCACGACCAAGAATGCTTTGACCAACTGTTGCAAGCGTGTCATTTTTTATCATTAATTGATGTTACCTTCTTCTATTACTTTGAGTATAATGTGAACGTAACTCCTCCCATTAATGGCAAAGAGAACACCAATTTGCTAACATAGTGCGAAAAGCTGAATCATCAGAGTCGTGCTAACAAAACTAGATCATTCTTTTTTAGGCAACATTTTTTCCGAATTTCATTTAAGCCGTAAATGAAGTAATAAGTTATGAAGGAAGTAGGAACGATCGTTATGTTATGTAATACCCACCCGCTGAAGAAACAATAAAAGCTGCCCATTTACTATATGTAGATGATGGCAGCTTTTATTGTTTCTTCAATTTCCATTTTAAAGACATTTATCCTATCTCACTTTTCTCTGCTTCTTTTTTTCACATGTTCCTTAGAAGACCATGATCTATTCGCCTGGAAGTTAATAACTCTTGTGGTAATGAGCTTGTTAATTAAAGCAGATTCTCCTGTTGCTCTTACCACTCAACATTCCATGCATTAGCTCTTCTCAGAAATTATAACTTCGTTAACCCTACCGTTGTTGATTGTCATTATTTTGGATTAACCCTTCCTTAATTTCTTCAATACGCTCCATTGATAAGCCTGTTATTTTACTAATAAAATCAATTTCCATATTATTCACTAAAAGATTGTTGGCCATTTCTTCTTTTGCTTCAATTTTCCCTTCTTTTTTCCTTTCTTCTATACCCTTTTGCATACCCTTTTGCTCTGCCATATGCTTCACATCGTCTAGCTTCGCCTCTTCATCAAGGATATACTTTAAGCGTGACTGATAAGCAATCACTTCTTCCTGTGATAAATTTAGTTCTATCCAGAAATTTACAGCCTTGTTTACCTTATCGTAGTTGATCGTCATTATTTTGGATTAGCCCTTTCTTAATTTCTTCAATACGCTCCATAGATAAGCCTGTTATTTTACTAATAAAATCAATATCCATATTATTCCCTAAAAGATTGTTGGCAATTTCTTCTTTTGCTTCTTCAATACCTTTTTGCATACCCTTTTGCTCTGCCATATGCTTCACATCGTCTAGCTTCGCCTCTTCATCAAGGATATACTTTAAGCGTGATTGATAGGCAATAACATCCTCCTGTGATAAACTTAGCTCTTCCCAGACATTGAATGCCTGTAATAGATGTTCGTCCTTCATCGCTAGTTCCTCCAATTCATGATAAATTTTTTCATAAACCTTTTTCTTTCGTGCATCGACCATTCCTAATAACAATAACCAACGTGCTAAAATATCATCCAGTGGCTTAAGAACTCCCCTATGCCATTGTTCAAGGAATTTATTCATTTCAATAAAGTGCACTTCCAAAGCATCATCCTGTATAACTAATCGCTTTAATGTTTTATCCTCATATAAATGGAAGGTACTGTGATAATATGCACTTTGAGGAAATACGGTGAAATTACATATATTAATGGTAATAGTCGGTAGCAATTTATGATAACCCATACCTTTTTGCAATTGTGATGTATATAGTTGAGCCCAGTAAAATAATGTACGCTTAAACATATCGTGCTGATTAGACAATTGAATTTCAATATTAATCATTTGCTGATCCTGCGTTTTCACCACAATATCTAATCTTGACTGCTTATCATCCTTATATTCGCCACCAAATTCTTGTTTCATAAAAGCCACTTCTTGGATGGTATTTCGACCAGTTCGATTTAAAAGCGCATTAAGAAAAACAATGGTCATATGTTTATTTTTTTCGCTACCAAACATTTGTTTAAATGCATAGTCTACTTTCAAATCCATCAATTTCGTTAGCGGAATTCTACGTAAAGCCTTTTCACTCACAACTATCACCCCATTCACTTAAAGTTTGGTCATAAATCTTCATATTTTATATTATTTTAACATGCTTCAATTGTAGGACCAACTTCAAGAAATAAAAAACAAGCCTTCTGTAGTTTATTAAAAATAATTCTAATAGCCCTAATACATGACCATCGTTATCCATGTTAATACACAATGCTGCTGTTGAGGTATTATAGGAACGAATGTTATGTAATCCCCCTGCCGAAGAGACTGTAAAAGCTGCCCATCTATTCATGCAGATTCAAAAAACTAATTCCAGTTGGATATCCACGGCAGGTACTTTCAATAAAACTCATTGTATTGTTCTTCCTTTTTCTTTATAAGAGCATAAAAATAGACTCTGGCTATTCACCACAGTCCTAAAACGAAAGAGCTTGCAACTAACTTAAAATCGATAGCAGTTCTCTCAATCAACTAAAGGGCCAGCATAATAAGAAATGACAGCTCATATCTTCAGTATGAGAGGATGATTATGTGAAAGACCTATTAGAAAACGTATATCAATTATCTATAGCAGTCCTACTTTTATGTTCTGTTATTTCCGTTAGACTTCTAAAAAATTTAAAGCGTGAAAGAAAACTTTCTTCCTTTGAATATACAATGTATTTAATCATTCGAATTGCCGTTCTGTTATGGTTAGCTAGTTTTCTACTTATTCATTATGGTACATAATTTACTTGACCATCTTAGTAATATCAACACCCTTGAGTAAAAAGGCAATTTTTTATCATCATCAAGAAATTTATCACTATATTTACCACTAAAAGCTGGCTCATCACCAAAAGTTGTGGATGACCTTTATTAAGACGTATATTTTGTATATAAGTTGATTGGAGTGGAGGCTGGGCGACTCCTTGGGGATCAGCGTCACAGATGAGACCCTGGAGCGAGCAACGCGAGTGAAGCGGCTCATCGGACGCCCCCAGGAAAGCGCCCAGTCGGAACGGAAATCAACCACACAGTATGGCGATGATCCTAAAAGCTTTCTTTTATAACTTAAAGAAGCAACTGAAACTGTAGACAAAAGGTTTTTGAAGAAAATTATTAAGATTCACAGCTACTAATAGCTGAATTCTTTATTTCCAAAGAAGCAAAAAAATGTCGACAAAGTCTAAAAACAGCTTTGTCGACACTATAAAAGAGGCATCCTCATATAAGGATGCCTCTTTCTTATGGTTACATCATTAAAATTAAAGTTTTACGATGTTTGTAGCTTGTGGTCCACGTGGGCCTTCTTCTACTGAGAATTCAACTTTTTGACCTTCTTCAAGAGTTTTGAAGCCGTCACCTTGGATAGCTGAGAAGTGAGCGAATACGTCGTTTCCGCCTTCTACTTCGATGAATCCAAAACCTTTTTCTGAGTTAAACCATTTTACTGTACCTTGTGTCATTTTAATGACCTCCATTAATTGTATTAAATAAATATCATTTTTATAAGAAAAAAAATTCACATATTACAAAAAGCATCTAATAAAACACGATTACTCTTTGTAATATGTGAATTCATTGTTTTCTTTGTAAACGATTTTATTACATTCATTTTATAATATAAAATTATAAATGTCTAGTACAAAAGTGAATTTTTTTAAAAATAATGTGCTACAGTGGGAGAATTCCGCTAAAATAAGCTAAAAGCTGCCCTTTCTCAGATAAAAAGAGCAGCTTTCATACATTTATTTTCAATATCTTCTATTGATTAATGATAAATTCAAACTCTATTTAGAACAATCCTACCGCATGTCCTTCATGATCAACATCCATACGCAATGCTGCTGGTGCTTTTGGTAAACCTGGCATCGTCATAATGTCACCAGTTAAGCAAACTAAGAAGCCAGCACCTAGTTTTGGAATGACTTCACGGATTGTGATTGTAAATCCTTCAGGACGACCAAGTAAACTTGGTTGGTCAGATAACGAATATTGCGTTTTGGCCATACAAATCGGCATAGAGTCCCAGCCGAATTTTTCGATTTGAGCGATTTGCTTTTTCGCTTGGTCGGTAAATTGAACATCTTTCCCACCATACACTTTTTGCACGATCGTACGTACCTTTTCTTCAATGGATTCTGTTACTTCATATAATGGTAAGAAATTATTTTCTTCCTCAAGTACAGTTAGCACCTGTTCTGCTAGGGCTAGGCCACCTTTTCCGCCTTCTTCCCAGACATTTGTACGAGCAATACGTACATGTTTCTCTTGACACCAGTTTAATACTGCTTCAAGTTCAGCCTCTGTATCTGTAATAAAGCGATTTAACGCGATAATTGGTTCAACCCCAAATGTACGAACTGTTTCAACGTGCTTCTCTAGGTTTTCAATTCCTTGTAAAAGTGCATCTACATTTTCGCCAACTAGTGCTGTTTTCGCTACACCGCCATGCATTTTTAATGCACGAATTGTTGCGACGATCACAACTGCACTAGGTTTAAAGCCTGCTTTGCGAGCTTTAATATTCATGAACTTTTCAGCACCTAAATCTGAACCGAAGCCCGCTTCTGTCACAACGATATCCGCAAGCTTACGTGCTGTTTGTGTTGCCATAATCGAGTTACAGCCATGTGCGATATTAGCAAATGGGCCGCCATGAATAATAGCAGGTGTCCCTTCAAGTGTTTGTACTAAATTTGGTTTGAAGGCATCTTTTAATAATAATGTTAATGCTCCCTCTACTTGAAGATCACGTACGAATACAGGCTCACGATCAAATGTATAACCGAACACAATGTTTGCTATACGTTCACGTAAATCATCAATGCTTGTCGCTAAACAGAAGACTGCCATTATTTCTGATGCAACAGTAATGTCAAAGCCGTCCTCGCGTGGCATCCCTTGAACAGGACCACCGAGACCCACAACTACTTTACGAAGAGCACGATCATTTAAGTCCATTACACGCTTCCAAATAATACGACGAGGGTCAATGTTTAAAGCATTTCCTTGGTGGATATGATTATCAATAAAGGCTGATAATGCATTATTCGCCGTCGTAATTGCATGAAGATCTCCAGTGAAATGCAAATTAATATCTTCCATTGGTACAACTTGTGCATATCCACCACCAGTTGCGCCACCTTTTACACCCATTACAGGACCAAGTGACGGCTCACGTAAAGCTACAACAACATTTTTATTACATTGATGAAGTGCATCAGCAAGTCCAACAGTTACAGTTGATTTCCCTTCACCTGCTGGAGTTGGGCTAATGGCTGTTACTAAGACAACCTTCGCATCATCACCACGTGCTGTTATTTTTGAAGGATCAATTTTCGCTTTGTAGCGACCATATTGTTCAAGTGCATCCTCTGAAATACCTGCAGCTTTTGCAATTTCGGTAATAGGCTTCATAACCGCTTGACTAGCAATTTCTAAATCTGTTAAAGGTTGATTTTTCGTTGTCATATGGAATACCTACTTTCTATGTTGTTAAATTCCATTATAGTCTTTATTGTACAAGAAATCATAATTAGTTATACAAGCATTTCGACAATCAATTGACAACTTTGCTCAATTCATGTATGTTCTAAGTGAAAATGCATTTTTTCACATTTTCTCAATACTATCACGACTTGATTGATTTAGTTTTACATTCAAGCGCAATGGAGGCGAATGCTTATGCAACAGGGAATCGTAAAGTGGTTCAATAATGAAAAAGGTTATGGCTTTATTGAATGTGATGATGGAGAAGATGTATTTGTACATTTTACGGGGATCCAAGAGGAAGGCTTCCGTACACTTGATGAAGGTCAAAAGGTAACATTTGATGTAGTGGAAGGAAATCGCGGACCACAGGCGTCAAATGTTGTGAAATTATAAGCGTAAAGGAGCTGTTCGATTGCTGAACGGCTCCTTTTTAAATATTTGATGTTTTGTTTTCTATTGACTACTACTAGCTAAAACTTCAACGATTGATCCAATAAAAAGCTCCTGGAAATACTATTGTTTCTTTTATTTTTTCAGGATCTTTAAGTGTCACCCCAAATGGTCCCTCACTTAAATGACCAAGTGCCATCGCAGTTGCAGCATCTTTTTCATAAAAATCTAAACGAATATTCGGAAAGCGCAAGGACATATACTGTGAATGTTGCTCAGGCTCTGGTAATTGCAATACCTCCTGCCATAATTTCACGGTAGCTCGCACATCCTTTACATAAAATTGCACCGATTCCATTGTGATCGATTGTTTTGGATGGATTGCTCCACTTGCCTGTAATTGTGCAAAACGGTCCTCATCATCAGCAGCCCACTCGATTAAAAAAGGAAAATCAATTGCCTGCTCTGACTTCCCAAAATGCAATAGCTTCCATTCTACGACGGAGCCATCTGGTCTTGTTCGACTGCAAGCATCAGGACCATACACCTCAAAACCAAGTGCACGCAAACGTTGTCCTTCTTCTTCAATATTTTTTGTACGTAATGCAATTCGTGAAAATCCATAATGCTCCTGCGCCCGCTTAAACGTATAGTGTAGGGAATAAGGCAATTCCGCTGCATTTTCAAATAAATTACGATCATAAATTGCTATTTGCTCAATATAGTTTAATCCAAAGTAGCTTAGCGCATTATATGTCCCCCACATTGTGTGTTGACCGCCGTTAACTGTATGGATATTACGTTTGTTTAAAAAAACCTTTGCATTGTCTGGTGATTGAACTTGATGAACTAGATGGTCAAAATATAAAGTCATGACTACCCCCCTTTTTTCTCCCACTATTATATACTTTACCTGTTAGTTTTGTTGGTTTAAAATAAAATTAAGAATATTCAATTTGTTAAGAAGTTGCTATATTTTATGCTAACTATTTCAAGATGCTCAGCAAGGAAGTTAATATTTGCTGAGCATCAAATAAAAAAGTTTTTCATTTAGGTAAATCGATGTTATATTCACATAAAATAACAAGAGGTGATTAGAATGACAGACAAAGTAGCTGCTTTTAAACTAGCATTGGGTAATTATCCAACAGGCGTTACGGTTGTCACAGCTTGTAATGACGCTGATGAACCTATTGGCTTAACTGTCAATTCCTTTGCGTCAGTTTCCATAGATCCACTCCTTATTTTATGGTCGCTCGACAAAAAATCACAGCTTCATCCATATTTTACAGCAGCTAAAAAGTTCGCTGTGAATATTTTAGCGAGCAATCAAGAACATTTATGTACACTATTTTCAAGTAAAATCCCAGATCGTTTTGCTCAGGCAAAGTGGTCAACTTCCGTTCACGGTCTACCGATTTTACACGACACTGTAGCCACTTTACAATGCACAACCATTCAACAAATCGATGCTGGAGACCATACGATATTTATTGGGCAGGTCCTAGCCATTGATCATGCACAAAAAGAGCCCCTACTCTATCATCGTAGACATATTGGGGAGATCCCTAAAAGTTTTTATAGCTAGGATACTATCTCATAAGCAATTAGAATTGACTACATCTGAAAACAGGATGGTTCATCGTGATCCATCCTGTTTTTTGTATCATAAACAATTGCTGAAGATTGAGCCATATTATGAAACGCTATTAACGTCGATGTCTTAAAAGAAGAATGTTCAATTTTAACGGAAATACCGCACAGCAGGACCTCTACAATAATCCAGCACCTCTGGCTAACTTCTAAAAAAGCCACAAATAAGCAAAGAAAATAATCCCTGCTTTCTTTGTGGCCTTCAAATATCTAGCAAACTGACATCCTATTATTTACTTTTTCTGTGGAAATCTCTGCTTTTCAAGTCTGTTAATCTGAACAATGACACCGTCTTGAATCGTAATGTTCACTTCTCCATATTCTAAATTCTGAATGGCCTTTGCAATTGCCTCTAGCTTTTTGTCATCGATCTTTGCCTGTTGAGTCATCCGATACACCCCTTCTTTTTACATACTTTTTGTACATAAGAGGCCAACGCATCAAATTGATTTATAGCCCCCTTATCTCTCAGATCGCCCTGTTGGATTTGGCACCTACACTATTGGTTGCCGAGGCTTCATTGGGCCAAGTCCCTCCACCTCTCTCGATAAGAGTATTATGTTTCTTGGAAATAATTCTATAATTCAGAAAACCTCTTGTCAATATAAATATTACAATTCCTAGTCGAATACTTTGTAATTAAGTAAAAAGGATTATTTAAAGTTCGAATATTTTAGTTAAGACGTTTATTTTCCTTGAAGCTTACTATATACAAGTTATTTTATTCCGTATTAAAAAGTAGTATTACTCCCACCATTCACTTATTACAGAATGAAATGCATTTTCAGAAAACCTAACGCATACAACTTCCATTTTGTGAATATTCACAAAACAAAATGAAAAACTGTGCAGATCTTTTTCTCTACACAGTTTTCACTTTACGTATTTTGTAAAAAATCCATTAATGCTGACGCCGTTTTTTGCTTGCCCATTACCTTTATTGGTTCGCCTTCAGCCGGTACAATCCAATGTGGCTCATCTCCACCATATAATGACTGCGAGCTATTTGCTACCATAAACTGAGCGTTAGCCGATTCCATCCGTAGACGTGCGCGGGACAGTAAAAATTCCTCATCATCTGTTGCCTCGAGTTTAAAGCCCACTAAAGTAACATTCGGTTGCCATTCTTTTATTTGACCTAATACTTTAGGCGCCTTTTTAAAGTGAATGATAGGTGGCTCGTCAGATGGCATTTTACCTGCTTCCTCCATTAAATTTCCGGATTGGTCATATACTTTATCAATGAGCCAATCTGAGCCAGCTGCCGCCATAATAACGATATCCACCTGTTCTTGCTGAACAGACTGTCGAACTTTCTCGCCTAAATCCTCTATACCTTCAAATCGAATGGTACGCATTTTATCTTTATTTATCGGCAGTTGTGCGAAATAACCATGCAAATATAAGACGTTAGCTCCAGCCGCTAGTGCCGCCTCAGCTAAATAACAGCCCATCGACCCTTTTGATAAATTCGTATGCCCTCGCACACGATCCCATTTTTCAAGCGTTCCCCCACTTGTAATGAGTACGGTCTTACCTCGTAATGTCCCCATACACTCACCTTTTTTCTAAAAAATATACAAATACTATTTTAACTTAAGGATATGTTAAGCTTCAATGTTGTTTTTATAGGGCGTGTTGCTCTTCTCTATAATTTACCTCAAGATTTATGGATCATCACCATAACGTGTGGTTGATTTCCGTTCCGACTGGCCACAACTTTCAGTGATGAGCTAAAATCATTCCAAATTTTGTTCTTTCAACCAGTTTCTTAATATTTCCGCAAATTTTTTGGTCACTGGTGATGCCTGGTGTTTCATTGCTATTCCAATTGTACGATAGCCACCTTGTTTTAAAGGTATGGCTTTTATCGTAGTAGGCAAGTTATTCGTAACTAATTTCGGTAAAATACTAATGCCAAGCTGGTGAGAAATCATCGAAATGATCCCTACCTCTTCTGATAGTTCAAAACGAATATTTGGCTTTACGTGATATTGCTCTAAAAGTACTTTTACATCATTTGTCCCTTTATAAGAAGTCATGATAAATGGCATGTCTTCTAATTCCACTATATCAATTTCTGTTTTATCATAAAGTAGACTTTTATCAGAGACAATACACAACAATGGATCCTGCTGGAGTTCGATATATTGAAATTGCCCAGACTTTTGACCATTTAAAAATCCAGCATCAACCTCCCCACTCAGAAGCCATTGTTCAATTTCATAATAGTCTCCCTCTCGCAATTCGACTTGTATGCCAGGAAATTGATTGTCCATCATACGAACAATTTCAGGCATCCAGTTTGAGGAAATACTTGAGATGACACCAATTCGTACTTTTCCACGAGTAACACCAAGTATATGTGCAGCTTCCTGTTGTAGTAATTCCTCAGCATCAAGGACATGTCTCATTGCTCTTAACATTGTATCCCCTTCGCTCGTTAACGTGACACCCGCGCGGCTTCTATGAATGAGCGCAAAGCCGAACTCCTTTTCTAAACTCGAAACAGCATGGCTTACAGCGGATTGAGTTAAACCTAAAGCATCTGCTGCTTTTGTAAAGCTTGCTACCTCAGCCACTTTATTCAAAATCTCATATTTCACTAAACTCATTGCCTGTCCCTCGATATACATGAATTTTTTTAATACTAATCATTATAAACATTCGTTTTACTAATCACAATACAAGATATATAGTAATTTTTAGAATGAAAACTGTTTTAGTACACAGATTGTAGGTGAGCACAATGGGGATCCAGGGAAAAGCAAATTTATTGATGGTTATTGTGACAATGTTTTGGGGATTATCTTATACCTTTATGGTAATGGGACTTGAGACAATGGCAGTTTATAATGTGGTGGCATTGCGTTGTATCATCGCATTTTTGGCAGCAGGTATTATCTTTTATAAACGAATAATTAAGGTCGATGCAAAAACATTAAAATATGCAGCTATTCAAGGGTTTCTATTATTCATTGTGTTCGCTCTTAGCTTAATCGGACTAGAAACAACTTCTGTATCTAATGCTGGATTTATTTTAAGTTTAACAGTTGTCCTAGTACCTATTTTCAGCAGTTTTATTGAAAAGAAATTACCTTCAAAATCAGTTAGTTTTGCGATAATTTGCACAATGATTGGTATTACAATTTTAACTACTCATGGCTCAGTTTCCTTTCAAAAAGGGGATATTGTAGTAGCCATCGCAGCACTATGTTATTCAATTTACTTATTATTAAATAGTTCATTTACAAAAAACGTTGAATCAATCTCCTATGGCATTTACCAGCTTGGTTTTGCAGGACTTTATGCACTTATCTTAACATTCATTTTTGAAACACCAACACTTCCAAGTACCACGACTGCATGGATTGCCATTATAGGGCTAGGTGTCATTTGTAGTGCATTTTGCTTCGTAGGGCAAACTGTTGCACAACAGTATACTTCTGCTACACATACAGGACTTATTTTTTCTTTAGAGCCGATTTTTGCAGCGATGTTTGCAATGATGTTTATCGGCGAAGGAATAACGATAAAATTATTAATTGGTGGTAGCTTTATTCTGATTGGTAACCTTGTTGCTCAATTAGAGCATCTTCATGTTTTACGCTTTATTAAAAAACAAGAACATGAGAAAGCTATTCATTAATATTGAATCCACACAATACAAAAAACCGAGTGATGCATGTACATTCACTCGGTTTTTTGTATTGTGTGGATATCTTCAAATTTGTTCTGCCTCATTCATACATACGCTCCTCGTAATGTTCAGGAGTTTCTACATTATCAATAGTAGATTCTAGTACAGTTTGACGTAGACTAAGCAGATAATGATTATCTTTCGAAATAGTTGATGTCATCATAGACTCAATTAAATCCCACACTCAGTTAATAATACAATAGCACCTAGTTCTACGAGTTGAGCATAGTATGCTGTTTGTCCCTCAGTAAGATCAAATCTCTTTAATCCTTCTGTTACAGCTGATTCACCAGTAAACCATGATTTAAATTGATCCACCCAATTCCCTACCTCATGTGTTTTAACGTCAGTATCCCATTTTACATCCTCTAATTTGCTTGGATCCTTTGCAATAATGTGAATGTCCTCTATTTGAAATGCTTTTAATCGCATACTTTCTAAAATATGAAGCATTTCTTCTCTAGTATGGGCCACTTCAATTTGTGAGTTTTGTTCATTCATCATGTTCAATTCCTCCTAATTTATATGGCTTACTAGGTATTTACCCTACTTTTCAAGAAAAAAACATTTTGCTACATATTCACGTCTTGTTACAATGGGTTGGTGTATTTATTAAATGAAAAAAGAGGCGATGGTCACTTACTCAAAAGTGATCCATTGCCTCTTTTAATATTTACTTTTTGGTTATTAGCCACCTAGGAATGCTTTTAACATCCAAGTATGCTTTTCAAGGGACTGAAACATGGCATTAAGTAAATCCTCAGTACGGTCGTCTCCTTCTTCAGCCGCAAGCTCCATTGTTGAGTTTAAAGCTTTCATTAGCTTTTGGAAATCTGAAATAGTTGTAACTACCATTTCCTCGGTTGTCTCATTTCCTGTCGCTTCCTCAACATATGATAGTTCAAGATGCTCTTTTAAAGTCGCTACAGGCCTGCCATCTTTCGAAAGAATGCGCTCTGCAATTTCATCTAGATTTAATGTTGTTTCATTATATAATTCTTCAAATTTTGCATGTAATGTAAAGAAGGCGTTACCAGTTACATACCAATGATAATTGTGCAATTTTGTATAAAGTACCGAGCATGTAGCGACAAGTTTATTCAATTGTTTGTTTAAGTTTTGCGTCATTATTTCTCCTCCATTTATGTCACTTGTTCTATCCCTTAGTATGTGTAACAATGCATGTTGGCTATACGCACAGTTTTTTCATTAACAGGATTTAAGCTCCTTACGAATTTCTTGTACTTTTGCTACTGGAAGCTTTGCAACTTCAGCAATCCACTCATCTTCAGCACCGTTTTAAATCAAACCAATAATTATTTGTTTAATGCCTTGTTCGATGCCTTGTTCGATGCCTTGTTCGATGCCTTGTTCGATGCCTTGTTCGATACCTTGCTTAAAGCCTTCCTGTCTCTCTAATTCTAAAACACCAGCAAGTGTTGGTGGTAAATCCTCTTTATATAAACGCAAAATTTCTTCCTCCCCTGGAGCTTTTATAAATGGACATACATAAGCATTATTGGGATTTGTTGAATTGCATAGTGTCCAAAATTTTTTATCGTTCTACACAATTAATCTATTTACGTTCCATACGAATTTCCTTTATCTTTGCTACTGGAAGCTTTGCAACTTCAGCAATCCACTCATCTTCAACGCCTTTTTCAATCAAACCAATAATTATTTGTTTAGTGCCTTGCTCAATACCTTGCTCAATACCTTGCTCGATACCTTGCTCGATACCTTGCTCAAAGCCTTCCTGCCTCTCTAATTCTAAAACTCCAACAAGTGTAGGTGGTAAATCCTCTTTATATAAACGCAAAATTTCTTCCTCCCCTCTAATCTCAACTTTAACATCTTTTACAAGCTGCTCAGACATAGATTTCGGTAGTTTCATTAAGAAATCAATAAAGTAAAGTAGCGCTCTTATTTCTGTTCGTTCAATATTATTTAATAACCACACTTCTCTTAGGAGTGTTCTTTTATATGCACTACGTAAGCTCATTTTATTTTTAGTCCGATTCATATAAATAGAAGCTAGTAACGCTTTACTAAACAGCTTTGGTGATTTTTTCAATTCTTCTTCATCAAAATTTGACACGACAAACTTATTAAAAGTATATGTTATTTCAGTACCGTAATATTTATCATGATATCGATTCGTGCTTTTGGTACTCGTATCTGTAAAAATTGCAATTGCCACAATCTTTTTACCATATCGATCACTGATACGATAGAAATATTCAAACATACGCTTTGCAAAATGCACTTCATCTACAGCTTGTATTTCCGTATGGACAAGGATCCATTGCTCTTTCCCACTTTTTAGATGAACCTTCGCAATTTGATCAGCTACTTTGCGCCCTTGACGATGTTCAATAATTTCTTTGAAAAGCTCCTGTTGTAAAAACTCAACTTGCTTTGAAAAATCCACTTCTGCATGTAACTCTGGCAAAAAGAACAACAAAAAATCTTCAAACAAATCCGCAACTAACTTCTTCCATAGATCATCTTGATTCCCTTGGCTAACTTTATATACGTCTGGTTTCTCCCAAACTAACTGCATTATAACTTCATTCCTCCTTTCTTTAAATCCATTATAGCGAATACGAACATAAGTTTCTACACCATTGTTTTATTTTTAAAAATATTAAAACTATTCTCTATAATTATTTCACTTTCCGAAATAGTTTCGTTATAATGGAGACAGTTACATAAAAAGGGGTGTTAATTGATGGAAGTTTTACCATTACGAAAAGATGTGCCAGTAGAAGAAACTTGGGATTTAAAGGGTTTACTTGAAAATGACGCGGATTTTGAGCCTGCTTTAGCTCAGCTTGTAGAGGATGCACTAAACTTTGAACGCAAGTATCAAGGTACAATTACAGATGCCCAACAGGTGATTGCTGTATTAACAGCTTCTGAAGCATTACAAGAAAGCATTGTTCCTATTGGCGCTTATGCAAACTTAAATATTCAAGCAGATCGTACGGATGACGTAGCTCAAATGCGTTCTGCAAAATTCAGTACAGCAGTCGGAAAAATTAGTAGTGCACTATCATTTGTACGCAGTGAATTACTAGCATTAAATGAAGAGATTTTACAAGAAGCTGCGAAGTCTAGCCCTATTTACAAGATTTACTTAGAAGAATTGTTAAAGCAAAAGCCTCATCAGCTACATCCAGAAGTGGAAAAAGCATTAGCTTCATTCAGTTCAACTTTTAAGGCACCCTATGAAACGTATAATACGGCAAAGCTAGTTGATATGCATTTTGGACAATTTGAGGCAAATGGTGAAAAGCATCCACTAAGCTTTGTATTATACGAAAATAACTGGGAGTTTGAGGCTAATACAAATGTACGCCGCGCTGCATTTGAGGCATTTTCCGGTAAATTACGCGATTATCAGCACACAACTGCCAAAATCTATAACACACATATCCAACAAGAAAAAACAATGGCTGATTTACGAGGCTTTGACTCTGTCATTGACTATTTACTGTTTGATCAGGATGTTGATCGATCGCTATATAATCGTCAAATAGATCTTATTACAAAAGAGCTTGCGCCTCATATGCGCCGTTACGCGAAGCTTATTCAACAAGCGAATGGCATCGAGAAAATGACATTTGCTGACTTAAAGATAGCACTTGATCCAGATTACGATCCTAAAATAACAATGGCTGAAGCAAAGGGTTACGTAGAAAAATCGTTAGCAGTTATGGGTGAAGAATACAAGAACTTAATGGAGAAGGCTTTTAACGAGCGTTGGATTGATTATGCACCAAACAAAGGAAAATCTACGGGCGCATTCTGTTCGAGTCCATATGGCAGTCATCCATATATTTTAATGTCATGGAATGAACGTATGAATGAGGTATTCACTCTGATCCACGAGTTAGGACACGCAGGTCATTTTGCGAATGCGCATGCACATCAATCTTATTTTAACAGTCGTCCTTCGCTATACTTTATTGAGGCACCATCCACAATGAATGAAATGCTACTAGCAAATTATTTATTAACTCATAACGATGACCTTCGTTTCAAACGCTGGGTTATTTCTAATATTGTGTCCAAAACGTATTATCATAACTTCGTGACACACTTACTAGAAGCAGCCTATCAACGAAAAGTATATGAATTAATTGACGCTGGTGAAGCTGTTAATGCTACAGTTTTAAATCAATTAAAACGTTCTGTCCTTGAAGATTTCTGGGGCGATACTGTCGATATTTCTGAAGGTGCAGAGCTTACTTGGATGCGTCAGCCACACTATTATATGGGCTTATACCCTTACACATATAGTGCAGGCTTAACGATTTCTACACAAGTATCTCAGCGTATATTAACGGAAGGCAGTACAGCGGTAGATGAATGGTTAGCTGTCCTCCAAGCTGGTGGCACGAAATCACCTGTAGAGCTAGCTCAAATGGCAGGTGTTGATATTACAACAGAGCAACCGCTTCGAGATACGATTTCTTATATCGGTCACCTCGTTGATGAGCTTGAACGATTAACAATGGGGATTGAAGCTATTAAAAGATAATCAACCCTACTCTGCTTAACAAGAAACCATCCAACGCTTTTAATGCGTAGATGGTTTCTTTTTTTAGTTCTAAGTTAGAAAATATGTACATATACTATAATCAGGGCGTCCATCTACCTTTTTTAGATATTTCTAAATAGACTATCATTTTTCTTCGTACTAATGTACCGTTATTATTAAGTGTAAGCAATTTATTTAGCAAAATTCGACTAACAATTTTCAAAGGAAGTGTTTCTAATTATGGTAAAACGTAATGATCCATGCCCATGCGGTAGCGGCAAAAAATATAAAAAATGTTGTGAAGGTAAACAGCAGGTTACAGTAGAAACTGTAGCAATCGAAGAATTAGAGCGTGTACTACAAACATTTTACTTAGAATATCCTGAACGCAAAGATGTTCGTGCCTATATCGAACATGTAGGCACATGGCAGCCTAAATTAGAAAGCGTACTACAAAGAGAGCTAATTGAGGCAATCGCGTTAGACGACTTCTTCTTCCATCAAGAGCCATCTATTTGGAAAGGTTACTTAAAGAAAACGAAGAAAAAAGCGGTAAGACCTTCTACGTTAAAAGTATTAGAAGGCTGGTCACAACCAAATTTATTTATTGGTTCTGTGTCAGTTGTAGAAGAAAAATATTTCAAGGCTATACATGTGTTAACAAATGAAGAAATTTATATTCGTCGAGAAAATGACAAGCCAATTCCTGAAGGCATGCATGTTTTTGCATTCATTTTACCAGATGGTACAAAAAAATCAGAGTATTATTTAGCTGTTTCAACGCTGATTTTCTTCCCAGAAGATCATGCAAAAGTATTTGAGCAATTCAAGAAAAATTTTGAGGCTTCTGACAAGAAGGTTGAAGCGTTCTTAAAAGGAGATCATTTATCCTTCTGGGAATTACTTGTTTCAAATGGTTATAAAGGCGAGGAATTCACTAACTTTGAGAGCAATGTACTTACACAAGTTAAAGATTTCCTTGAGCAAAATGATCGTGAAACAGCTCCTATGTTAGAGCTTTTAGAGGACTATTTAATTGAAGGACAACCAGCTGCGCGTAAAGAGGCTGCCATTGCTGCAGGTGCGATTCGATATGGTCAGGAAAAAGAGTTATTCGATTCGCTATCAATGACAGTAAAAGAAATCGCAGCAACGTTTGATATTTCAGCTTCCTCTCTGACAAAATATTACCAAGACTTAAGTAACTATGTTGCAACTAAATAATGCATAAAAATAAAAAGACGCCGTACACCTTTTTTCTTAAAGTGTACGGCTCTTTGTGTATAAATAGAAAAAAGCTACTTTTGTAATAAGTAAGGACCTATCAACAAAGTAGCTTTTTCTATGGTAACCAACCAATTCCATTATTTCCAAACATATTGTTATTTATGCATTTTATTTAGTAAATATGATTATTTTTTATGCAAAAATAAAACTTTTATCACTATTATTTGAACGTACTCAATTTAGTACTTATGATTACTTTGTCAAAGCCTTTAAAATTCGCAGACATTACCTACTGTAAACCTTTAGAAGCTCTTCTCCTAGAAACTTTAGTCTCTCCCCTACTGAGCAAGCTTCAATACAGAAACGATGAGCTCCAGGCTTACCACGCTCTTTTCGTAATTGCTTTATCACTAGGCAATCAGCGCAATACGTATCATGCAGTTCATCAATATCTTTCATAACCGTCACTTTATCCATTTTGAGCTCTTGCTCCTTTCACGTCCAAATTTCACTTCTTACTATTATGAAGTGAACGTTTTGATCAAGCAACTATTTTGTTTTTGTTGATCTTCATCTCATTAAGATATTGTGTAAAAGCACTATTGATGTACAATTAAAGTAAAATCTAAATTAAAAAGTAGGGATTTTATGTTAGAAGTAAACATAGATGCTGCCAGTGCAGGAAATCCAGGCCCTAGTGGTATTGGAATATTTATTAAAGGAGAAGGCCAACATATACAAATCAGTGAGTATATAGGGGAAGCCAATAACCATATTGCTGAGTTTACTGCCTTAGTACGTGGCCTTGAAGAAGCACAAAAACTCGGTTCAAACATTGTCTCAGTACGTTCTGATTCAAAAATTGTTGTAGCCTCTATGGAAAAAGAATATGTCAAAAATGAGGAATTTAAACCTTATCTTGAGCAGGCACTTACACTTGCACGTAGCTTCGATTTATTTTTCATCAAATGGGTTCCAGATGCGCAAAATAAAGCTGCAGATGCACTTGCACGTAACGCAATTCAAAAAGAAAAAAAATAAACCACCTTATGAGGACTGTCCCTTGCCTACATCCATCAAGTGTCAGTCCCTTCAATTCGTTCAGGTACTTACTATCCCCCAATATGTTATTTTTTACTCTTTTTTTTATTAGGCTCTGTTTAATAAAGGTGTTGATATTCGACTATTACTAACATTCATTCTAAGATCTAGGGTGCAGAACAAACTAGCGCGTTAGAGCATGCCGTTTCCGAAGAATTTCCATCTCATCAAGGTTGGATTCCAGATACTCAGTAAATGTTTTTACTACCGAACAAATTGAGATGAAAACGAAATAATCGTCTGATTTTTCAGAAATCGTGTATAATAAAATTACAAATCAAGTACTAAGAAAGGAAACTTAGAGAATGGTTAAAAAAAATACTTTATATATATTAATTCTTATGATTGGTATTTTTGTTTTTAACGGTATTCTTAAATGGCTAAACATTCCTACTTATGACCAGATACTTGAAACAATGTTAGGAAAGCCAGATACGTCAAATATTTTCATTGCATTAATAATTACTGGAATACTAATTTACTTAATTATCTTTGGTATCTCTAAACCTCAAAAGTTTTTTAGAAAACGTTGATTTAATTAAATATACAAAATAAACCTAAAAAACGTTCCCTAATGAAAGTTAGGGAATAACCCCCCATTCAATTGATTTTATTAAAAGTCAAGTAAATGTTTATAAAGCTCTATAACTAAATAATTCAATACAATGTCACACATTATATAGGGTTAAAAGGAAAGGATAGATGAACAGGGGGATTACCTGCTTATATCTATCCTTTTCAGATTGATGTTGAAAGACAAAAAAGTTGGGAACTAAAAACTCGATCCATTAGCTGTGGGTCGAGTTTTTTATTACACTAAATAATTCAAAAAGGGTTTCACCTAATAATTGTGAAATATGTTAATATAATCACAAATGATTTATGAAGCAGTAGCAATTACTTTGTTGATTCAGATGTATATAAAAATGATTTTATCTATTATGTGGTCACGTCAGATTTAAGCTGTTTACAACGGTAAGAAAAAAATATTTACCAAACGAAGGTTTGGGGACTTTTTACGTCAATTAATAAAAAAGTTATTTCCAACGAATTTAATGGTAAACTTTTTTAAAAGGAGGTTATTAAATTGTTTGATGAAATGAAAGGTACGATTAATCATTTGGAGGAAAAAGAATTGAAATCATTATTATTTCAATTCTTTTTCCGTATACAAGCTGTCGAAGAAAGAAAAGGTTATTCAGAGCAGCAATTCTTTTTAGACATAAAAAATACATATAACGACCTGTTGGAGTACAAAAAAAATCAAGAAAGTGTCGAACAACACACACAATTTCATACTACTCATATTGTATTTGGCGATTCGCCTACTGGTAGCTTAAAAATTGCTTTAAAAGAGTTAGGACTAAATCAACAGGAACAGATTATTGCCTTTTCCGATTTATTTTCAATAGGTTCAATTTGGAATTTACATAACTCACAAGGTGTTGCTAATAGGTATGAATGGTTAAAAACACATCTAAATATTGATGATGAAGTGCTATTTAGTTATCAAGCTAACTTTAACAGGACTATTTTAAAAATTGAACAAACCCCAAGTTACCACCCTATTATTATTTGGGCTGGAGAAAATGCACATGAACAAACAGGTTTAAGATTTGTTCTCTATTTATTAAAAGAGAAAACAAACGACATCTTTATCATTAATACAAATGAGGCATATAAAACTCATTTTGATAGAACCGAAATCGATTTTACGCCATTACATATGGGTGAACTCTCATCTGAGCAATTAAAACAAATTTATGAAAACGAGAAAAATGGTCATGCTCTAACTCAAACGGAACGTAAAGTACTTGAACAGCAATGGGAGCAACTATGTGAGGATAAAGAAGTTTTAAGAATCTGGGACAATAATAAAATAATGAGTGTTACTGAAAATTATTACGATGAGTACATCATTAATACAGTTAAGAAGTCCCATCAGAAGAAAAAACACAATGACTTTATAAAATCAGCTAGAATAATTGGCGAAGTAATTGGTCATTTAAATCAATATGTTGGCGACCAATTTATAGAATATCGTGTCAGACGTTTAATCGTCGATGGCATATTTGACATGGAAGGTGTTCCGAAGGCAATGCGATACTATAGCATTAAAATTCGATAATGCTTCAACTTTCTAGGCTATATTGCAACTGACATTTCAGAATGTTACCAAACCTCGCTTTGGGCACTTTTTTTAAAAGTATAATCTAAAAAAGGCTGAATATTTTTTGTATATATTTTACAATAAAGGAAAACGAGAAGGGGATTTATATTTTATGGGAGTTTCATTATGTAAAGCAAACTCAGATGATGCCGTGACGATTCATGAAATGCAAGTCAAAGCATTTATGCCATTACTAGAAAAATATCAAGATTATGATACAAACCCTGCCAACGAATCCTTAGAAAGAATTATTGCTCGGTTTAACCAACCTTTTACAGATTATTATTTAATCAAATATTTTGAAGATACAATTGGTGGCATTAGAGTTGTAAAGATGAGCAATAAATCTTATCGTGTCAGTCCTATATTTATATTGCCAGAACATCAAGGTAAAGGAATAGCCCAAAAAGTCTTTGCAAAAATAGAACAGATATACCATGATGCAAAATTATGGGAGTTGGACACCATAATGCAAGAAAAAGGACTCTGTTACCTGTATGAAAAGTTAGGTTATAAAAAAACAGGTGAAACAAAGAAAATAAACGACAAAATAACAATAGTGTTTTATGAAAAATCCCATTCTATTTAAGAATACTTTAGTTCATTAAAGACTTATAAGGTATACAAAATAAACCTAATAAACGTTCCCAAACGCAAGTTTGGACACGCCAAAAAAAGCCACGAATGTTGTACCATGATATGCTCCCTGTCAAGTAGACAGCGGAAATAATAAAAATACTCTATGCGGCTTGAGCCCTGTATTCTAAGGGGCTCAAGCCGTTTAAGCTTTCTTGGTAACGTTCGTTATGATAGAACGAAATATATGTATCAATTGCTGCTTCTAACGCCTCGTATGTATCATATTTGTTTAAATAATACTTTTCGACTTTCAGGGTACCCCAAAAAGCCTCAATCGGTCCGTTATCGATACAACGACCGACCCTCGACATACTGTGAACCATATTTGCATCCTCTGTCATGCGTTTAAAAAATTTCGATGTATATTGATAACCTCGATCACTATGAATAAGCGGTTGCTCACCAACTTTTAGCCCTTGTATTGCAGGAATCATAGTGTCATAAACTAATTTATTGTTATTCGAATGTCCCAATACATAACTGACAATTGAATTGTCGTGTAAATCAATAATCGCGCTTAAATATGCCTTTTTCCCTTTGCCGTATTTGAATTCTGTTACATCTGTACACCATTTCTGATTCGGTTTTTCCGCAGTAAATTCACGTGCTAAAATATTTTCTGCCACATAATCAGGCTTTGATTTACGGTATCGTTTTGGCTTACGTCGAATAACCGATTCTAGGCCGCAAAGCTGCATCAGACGGTAAATACGCTTCTCATTAAATTTGGCTAAGCCTTCTTTTTTTCGTTGGCGGTTAATTGTCATTGTGATGCGGCGGTAGCCATAAATGCCATCTACTTGCGAATAAAGATGTTGAATCGATTCAACTAGCTGTTTGTTTTCTCTTTCTCTTACAGATGGCTCACGTTTCAACCATTTGTAATAAGCTGCACGTGATACCTCAGCGATTTCACAGAGTAAAACAATCGATAAGTTTTCATTCTCCGCTAACTCTTGAATCGCGATATAGCGGCTCTGAATTCGAATCTTACTTAACGATGCCTCCTTTCGATTTCCTCTAACTTTTTTAATAGTAAATTCTCTGCACGTAATCGTTCATTTTCACGCTCCATCTGTTGAATTATTAAGCGCAGTTCGTCCTCTGGTGTCCGTTCTTCTACTAGTTTTGTGCGACCACGGCGATCCGCTAAACCTTGTTCTCTATTTTCTTCAAATTTACGCACCCATTGATACACTTGTTGGTAAGATACCTCAAATTGTGTCGCTGTTTCTTGATAATTCTTTTTGTTCGCTAGGCAAGCTTTGGCGATTTCAATGCGTTCTTCTACGGTTGTTTTTCTTCCTTTAGTCATAGTTTGGCTCAATCCTTTACCCGAATCTTTTAATTCACTATGACTAGTATAGATTTTTAACCACTTTTTGAATACTGATAAACTACTAATCCCGTATTTGGCCAGGATATCGAACATAGAATATTTCTCTGATAAATAATCTTCCACAGCACGCTGCTTCAATTCTTCTGAGTACACCTTATTTTTCTTATGACGTACTAAAGCTTTTACTCCACCGTATTTATAAAGAGCACGCCATACTTGTAGGGTTGTCATATTAACAGAAAACATCGTACATATTTCTTGAAGTGTATGACGACCTTCCTCTAAATATTGAAGTGCTAAAATTTTAACATCTGGTGAAAATGATTTTTTAGGCATGAAAAAAACTCCCCATTTTGTTAAACAGATTTTATTTTTTAATCTGTCTACCTAATGGGGAGCATATCATTATCTGAACCATGTAGCCCTTTTTATTATTGCTTTGAGTAATACTCCAAAATTCCTTTGTAAATAGATTCAGCAAATAGTTCAATATATTT
>Ga0213828_1000776_pt1 | contig 29352 bp, 30 predicted proteins | sample MC6MC0897MG_FD_180664 | JGI IMG/M metagenome (GOLD analysis project Ga0213828, IMG submission 180664) | Enriched soil aggregate microbial communities from Iowa State University, Ames, United States - MC6-MC0897-MG | ecosystem: Environmental > Terrestrial > Soil > Unclassified | place: USA: Iowa... | reverse complement strand
AGCGCGGGGTGCCACACCAGGCGATACAGCCCGGCGCGTGCCAGCACGCGGCGCACGCCCCAGGCCACGGCCAGGGTGACGACGCCCAGCACGAGCAGCCAGGGGAAATAAATGCCGTAGAGATTGAATTCGCCAATCATGATGCTTGGCCCTCCAGGGTCGGATGGGCGGGTTGATAGTCGGGCGCGTCGGGAAAGAAGGCGCGGCGGATGCCGACCAGCGCCACCACGGCGCGGTCGCGCGCATGGGGGCCTTGCGGGGTGGCGGCCACACTGCTTAGCGCGCGATCAATCTGCGCCAGGAACTCCGGCGTCTTGTCCTGCATGCGGCCCGACGAACGGATCTTGAAGAACTGCGCCAGGCTGTTCAGCACCGGCTGGATCGTGGGCTCGGCCATCGGCAGATGGCGGCGGGCCCGCTGCAGCTCGGTAATGTCGCGGCCCACGCGCAGGTCCTTCAGCGCATCGGCGGCCACCAGGTCGTCGGGCCGCTTGGCCAGCGCCAGGCGCGGCTGCAACAGGCCGATGCGGTCCAGCATGCGGGCGGTGTAGGTATGGCGCGAAGGCGCGCGGGGCGAGCTGGCCAGCGTCGCCAGTTCCTTCCAGTTGGCGGCCTGGATGCGGCGCGCGCTCCAGTCGACGCTGACGGTGCGGAAGATGGCGGCGATGATCGCGGCCGTGGCCACGCCCATGCACTGCGCAACCTGCGTGTCGATGAACGACACGACGTCGGCGGTGTTGGTGTCCTGCAGCGCCATGGTGCCCAGGAACCCGAACAGCATGGCCATGGCCTTGCCGGTGCTGGCCGGGCGGGCAATGAACACGCCCAGCACGAAGGCGGTCGGCAGCATGGACAGCGCCAGCATCTCGAACGAGTGGATGGCCGGCATGATGCCCAGCAGATATAGCGCCGACAGCGGAATGGAATACACCGTGTAGGTCAGGAACTGCATGATGCCCGGCACGGGATTGTCCTGCGACGCAAAGAAGCAGCTGAAGATCGCGGCCATCAGCGCGGCGGTAGCGCCGTTGCTCCAGGCCGTGCCGATCCAGAAGAGGCAGCAGACCGAAATCGCCAGCGCCGCGGCCAGCGCCGACAGCAGCGCCATGCCGTGGTCGCGGTGCAGCGCCGAGTTCGGATCGCGGGTCGTGCGCGGGGCGCGAATCGGCGCGCCCTGCAGCCCGGCCCGGATGTCGCGGCGCAGCGCCAGGCATTCGTCATAGGTGTCGATCAGTTCGCGCAGGCGCGCCATCAGGCTGGCAAGCAGCGCGTCGCGCCACGTGGAGCGGCTGTCGATGCCGGGCGTCAGCCGCGTCACGGCGGCGCGCAACTGGACGGCGGTTTCGTGCGAGGCCTGCGGGCCGGCGTTGATCCATTCCGAGATATCGGCAAGCAGCGACTGCACGGGTTCGGACAGCGGCTGGCCATTGGCCTGCAAGGCGCGCATACGGTCTTCGACGGCGGACACGGCCGGCGTCAGCGCTGCGATCTGGTCCTGCATGGCGCGCACGGCGCCCGCGGTCCAGCGCAGGTTGCTGGTGTCGAAGGGAACGTGCGTGGATAAGAGGCGCAGTTGCGTGATGTCGTTGGCCAGCTCGCGGCGGTCCTTGTCGCGCTGTTCGGCGGTCTTGCCGCTGAGCGTGTCGTGCATCCAGTTGCGCGCATCGCGCACGGCCTTGTCCAATTGCAGCGTCAGCGCGGGCGCCAGGCCGCGCGGCAGCACGATGCTGTGGATCAGCGTGGCGCACACGATGCCCAGGCTGATTTCCTCGACACGGGCCAGCGCCGTGTCGAACACAAGGGAAGGGTCGGTGACGCTGGGAAAGCCGATCATCGCGGCGGTGTAGCCGGCCAGCATGAACAGATAGGACCGCGGTGTGCGGTCCAGCACCGACATGTACAGGCAGGCGCCCACCCACAGCACCATCGCGCCGGTCATGACGACGGGCGAGTTCGACAGCCGCGGCACCATGTACACGGTGGCCGCCGACCCGAAGAAGGTGCCGACCAGACGGTACAGCGCCTTGGAACGCACCGCGCCGGACCAGGGCTGCGCCACGACGTAGGCGGTGGTCATGGCCCAGAACGGACGCGGCAAACCCATGCTGTAAGCCAGATAGAGCGCCATGATGGCGCTCAGGTAGCTCTTGAGCGAGAAGATGGTTTCGCGGACGTTGGGCAGTTTCATGGCCGGGCGTCCTCTTGCGCACCGGCGCCGCTGCGGCCCAGCGACACCTTCATGGCGTCGAAGACGCGCAGGCAGGCTTGCAGATCGGATTCGCTGACGTCGTGAAAGATGCGGCGGCGAAGTTCAACCAGCACGTCTTCGACCTGCGCGCGCAGCGCGTGGCCGGCTTCGGTCAGGTGCAGGGTGCGTGCGCGGCGATCGTGGGGGTCTTCGCGCCGTTCCATCAGGCCGGCGGCCACAAGTTGATCCAGCACGCGCACAAGGGAGGGGCCTTCGACGCCCAAAGCTTCGGCCAGCGCGCCTTGGCGAACTCCGTCGCCAAGACGGCCGGCCAGAATGACGGGCCACGCAGTCGCTTGAGAAAGGCCGTAGTCGGCGAGCGCTTTATCGGCGGCGCCGCGGTAGGCGCGCGACAGCACCATCAGGTTGGCGGTGGTGGCCATGAGCTGGGAGTCGGATGGAGTAAGCATGAATTCGATTGTATCCTATCTATTAGCTTACTAATGATTGAAAATGGCGACTATCGCGATAGATTCTTTCAATTGGGAAGATGGCGGTGCGGTTTTCCGTGGGTGGAAAACTGAAGGCGGGCCCGAAGCCCGCCTTCATGCGCTATCGGGGATCAACCGTTGCAGTCGGCCCAGCAGTTCGGCGTTTCGTACAGACGCACGCGCGTCAGGCGCAGTTCGGCGCCGTAATGGCCGTGGTATTGCGGCGCCAGCGTCTCGAAAACGATGGTGGCCAGGTTTTCAGCGGTGGGAATCCGGTCCAGCACGACGGTCTTGTGGCCGGGCAGGGTATCCAGAAAGCCGCGCACGGCGTCGTCGCCCTCGTAGACCAGGAACGCATGGTCCCAGACGTCCACGATATGCGTCTTGGCGATTTGCTTGATCTCGGAGAAGTCCATGACCATGCCGTTGTCGGACTCGCCGGGCGCCTGCACGATGTCACCCGTCAGCGTGATTTCCAGCACGTAGCGGTGGCCGTGCAGATTGCGGCACTGGCTGCGGTGGTCGGGGATGCGGTGGCCGGCGTCGAACTCGAGCCTGCGGGTCACGGAAATCATCGCGTGCTCCGCAAGGCGTGGGGGTAAATCATGGAATGCCTATGTATTTGTGGGTTTGCAGGCTGAGCCGCCATTGCGGATGCTGCATGCAGTATTGAACGGCCTGCTCGGTGTTGGCTGCGCGCGCCGGTCCGTCCATGGGTTGCAGGAAGAAATGCTCGAAATCCAGATGTGCGAAGGCGTCGGGCAGGGCGTTGAGCTGCGGATAGACCAGCTTGAGCTCATTGCCGCGTTCGATCACGACCGGGGCCGTACCCTTGGGGCTGACGCAGATCCAGTCGATGCCGGCAGGCGGCTTGATCGTGCCGTTGGTTTCGATGGCGACGGTAAAGCCGCGGGCGTGGATCGCGTCGAGCAGCGGCGCGTCCAGTTGCAGCAGCGGCTCGCCGCCCGTAAAGACGACGTAGCGGTTGCCGGCGTCCGGGCCCCAGGCCGCGGCAATGGCGTCGGCCAGCAATTCGGCCGTGGCGAACTTGCCGCCGCCGTCGCCGTCGGTGCCGATGAAATCGGTGTCACAGAAGGTGCAGGCGGCGCTGGCACGGTCGCTTTCGCGGCCGGACCACAGATTACAGCCCGCAAACCGGCAGAATACCGCCGCGCGGCCTGCGTGGGCGCCTTCGCCTTGCAGGGTCTTGAAGATTTCTTTGGCGGAGTAAGTCATAGGAGATGCGGGCGGCTGGGCGCCACGGAATTCGAGCAAAAGCGCACTATTTTACTTGGCGCGGCCGATATCCGCCGAAAGACCCTGCAAGACGGGTCCGCCGCCGGGCGGCGCATGGCCGCTGTGTGGCGCCAAGCCGCGGATCCAGCGGTTTCAACCGCCGGGTGCAGGAAGACGGCCGGCCCTGTAGACTTCCCGCCTATGTTTCACGTCCAAGATTCGCTTTTCATCGACGAGCGCGACCTGACCTTCACCATGATTCGCGCCCAGGGCGCGGGCGGGCAGAACGTCAACAAGGTGTCCAGCGCCGTCCACCTGCGCTTCGATGTGCGCGCTTCGCGCCTGCCGCCCGAGGTGCAGGATGCGTTGTGCGCCGTCAACGACCACCGCATCTCGAAAGAGGGCGTGATCGTCATCAAATCGCAATCCTTCCGCAGCCAGGAAAAGAACCGTGCCGAGGCCATCGAACGGCTGGTGGGCATGGTGCGATCAGCCATCCAGGTCGACAAGCCGCGCCGCCCCACCAAGCCGACGCGCTCGTCGCAACGCCGCCGCGTGCAGCGCAAGGTGCTGCATGGCGAGGTCAAGCGGCTGCGCGGCCGGGTGCAGGGCGACTAGGACGCACCATGGCCGACGCGCGCCGCCGCTATCTGGTCACGCTGGCCGGCGTGTTCGCCGTCATCTGGGTGGCGCTGGCCATCAATCCGCATGACCGCTCGGCCTGGGCGCTGGAGAACGCGCTGGTGCTGGGACTGGGCGCCGTGCTGTTTGCCACGCGGCGGGCGTTCGTGTTTTCGCGGGTGTCATACACGCTGATCTTTCTGTTCCTGTGCTTGCACACGGTGGGCGCGCACTACACGTATTCGCTCGTGCCGTACGACGACTGGTGGCGCGCCTTGACCGGCCGCACCCTGAACAGCGTGCTCGGGTGGGAACGCAACAATTTCGACCGCGTCGTGCATTTTTCGTATGGGCTGCTGCTGGCCTATCCGATCCGCGAGATCTTCCTGCGGGTGGCCGAGGTGCGCGGCTTCTGGGCGTACTTCCTGCCGATGGACGTGACGCTGTCGACCTCGGCGCTCTACGAACTGATCGAGTGGGGCGCCGCGGAGTTCTTTGGCGGAGACTTGGGGGCCGCCTACCTGGGCACGCAGGGCGATATCTGGGACGCGCAGAAGGACATGGCGCTGGCAGCGCTGGGCGCGGTGATTGCCATGGCCATCACGGCGCTGGTCAACTGGAAGGCACAGCGCGACCTTGCCCGTGACTGGGCCGATAGCCTGAAGCCGGAGAGCCGCCGGCCAGATCGCCGGTCGCCGGATCGCACGACCGGCGCCCGAAATCCTTGATTGCAACAGGGGCATGACGATATATCGGATAAACCCGATATATGATTCGATAAATTGCGATATACCAATATGACCGCAACTTCCTCACCCTCCGACCAGAACGCCGCGCAACCCGCGATCGACGCCGACGCCATCCTCAAGGCGCTGGCCAATCCGGTTCGCCGCGACATCCTGGCCTGGCTGAAGACGCCGCATGCGTATTTCGAGGAGCGTCCGGGCCACACCTTCGAACACGGGGTGTGCGCGGGCCACATCGATGATCGCTGCGGCCTGTCCCAGTCTACGGTCTCGTCGCATCTGGCCGTGTTGCAGCGCGCCGGCCTGATTTCGGCGACCAAGGTGGGGCAGTGGGTCTTTTTCCGTCGCAATGAACCCGTGATTGCCGCATTTCTGCGGCAATTGAATCTGGATATGTAGCCCGTCTGCCATACCCGCAAGCGCCCCATTGCCGGGACGAAAGGATTTTGCATGAACCCCCTGTTTGAACCGCTGAAAGTCGGCGACCTGACCCTGCGCAACCGCGTCGTGATGGCGCCGCTGACCCGCCAACGCGCCAGCGCCGGCCGCGTGCCGAACGATCTGATGGTCGAGTATTACACCCAGCGTTCGGGCGCCGGCCTGATCCTGACGGAAGCCACGGCGGTCACGCCGCAGGGCGTGGGCTATGCCGACACGCCTGGGCTCTGGTCGCCGGAGCAGGTCAAGGGTTGGCGCAAGGTGGTCGACGCCGTGCACGGCAAGGGCAGCCTGATCGTCGCGCAGCTCTGGCACGTGGGCCGCATTTCCGACCCGATGTTCCTGGACGGCGAACTGCCGGTCGCGCCCAGCGCCATCGCCGCCAAGGGTCACGTCAGCCACGTGCGCCCCAAGCGCGAATACGTGACGCCGCGCGCGCTGGAAACCGAAGAGATCCCCGGCGTGGTCGAAGCCTACCGCCACGGCGCGAAGATGGCGAAGGAGGCAGGTTTTGACGGCGTCGAGGTGCATGCCGCCAATGGCTACCTGTTGGATCAGTTCCTGCAGGACAGCACCAACCATCGCACGGACCAATACGGCGGTTCCATCGAAAACCGCGCGCGGCTGCTGCTGGAAGTGGTCGACGCCTGCGTGGCGGTGTGGGGCGCGGGCCGCGTCGGCGTGCATCTGTCGCCGCGCGCTGATGCCCACGACATGGGTGATTCGGATCTGCCGGGCCTGTTCGGCTACGTGGCGCGTGAACTGGGCAAGCGCGGCATCGCGTTCATTTGCGCCCGCGAACACGAAGCGCCCGACAGCCTGGCGCCGATGATCAAGGCCGAGTTCGGCGGCGTTTATATCGGCAACGAAGGCTACACGCGCGACACCGCCGAGGCCGCCATCGCGGCCGGCAAGGTCGACGCCGTGGCGTTTGGCGTGCCGTACATTGCCACGCCCGACCTGGCCGAGCGCCTGGCGCGCAAGGCCCCGCTGAATACGCCGAATCCGGCCACCTTCTACGCCTCGGGTCCTGAAGGGTATACGGACTATCCGGCGCTGGCGGCCTGAAGCGGCGGCCTTTCAGAACGCGGCGCGCATTGGATAGGTGAACAATCCGAAGTGCGCCGCGTTCAAGCCCAGATGCGCCAGGACGGCGGCGCCCAAACCGCCGTAACGATAGGCCGCGCCATACGCCGTACCCGCCAGGCCAGCCAGCAGCATCCACTGCCAACCGCCCGCGTAATGGGCCAATCCGAACAGCACGGCCGCCACGGCCACCGCCGCCCACGCGCCCCATGCGCGATGGCGCCACCGCTGCGCCAGGCGTTGCTGCACATAACCTCGGAACAGCGCCTCTTCCGCCAGCGTCACCAGCAAGGCATTGTTGATCAGCCAGATCCAGCCTGAGGCCGGCCACTTCGGCGCCCATGCCACCACGCCCAGCGCCAGCGCCAATCCCAGGCAGACCGCCACCGCGGCTGCGCATGCAAGAACCGCCGCCTGCAAGCTCAAACGCGCATGGGCCGCGGCCATGGGCGGCGCCAGCACCAGCACCACCCAGAAGCCCACGAGCGGTTTGTCCAGGTTCAGGTACATGCTGAAAGGAACTGCATCCGGACTGAGCGGCGCGGGATCAATCACGCGCAGGTTGTGAAACCCGGGCAGCAGATGTGCGAAGAGCAGCACGGCCAGGATCACGAAGAGTCCATGCGCGGCCATGCGCGCGGCCGGTCCCGCGTGGGATCGCACCAGCGCCGCGGCAATCAGCAGCAACGCGGGCCATGCGAGCGCAACGAGGTCGACCGATCCGTCGGCCAATGCCCACGCCCATGTCACCGCCAACGGGGCAAGCGCCCAGCGGCGGGTGCCGGGCGGCCATAGCAAGGCGGCGGCCAGGAACAGGGCAAACCAGGGCATGACAGGCGGCATCGACGGGCGGGCGGCAATCGCAAAGGACCGAGTGTAAGCGCGGTCTTCGCCAACCTTGGCGCTTTCGACGCCGGCAAGTTTGATGCGGCCAACGCCAACGCCAACTTCAACTCCAAGCCGGCGGCGCCACTCGAGCAGCCCGAGCCGCCCGAGCCCCCCCACCGCGCCTTTGCCTTCCCCCGCTTTTCAGGCGACCATGCGGCAGCGGCGGCACACGCCCCGCGCGTCCGGCGGACATCAAGCCGCCAGCAATGGAGTCAGGAATGAAGACAATCGCGTGGTTGATGTTGGCGGCGGCGCTGCTGCCGTTCGTGTCCACGATCATCGCCAAGGCAGGCGGCAAGAAATTCGACAACAACGACCCGCGGGCCTGGCTGGCCCGGCAGGAGGGGTGGCGCGCGCGGGCCAACGCCGCGCAGGTCAACACCTTCGAGGCGCTGCCGTTCTTCTACGCCGCCGTGCTGTTTGCGCTGTATAACCAGGCGTCCCCCGCGCACGTCGCGACGCTGATGGCGTGCTGGCTGGGCACGCGGCTGGGCTATCTGGCGATGTACCTGGCGAACTGGGGCGCGCTGCGCTCGCTGGTCTGGACGGCGGGCGTGGGCTTTGTCATTGCGATCCTGTTCGCGGGCGTCTGACGCGTCCGGCTCCTTTGAACAGGATAGGGGGCGCGGCCGTATCAGCCGCGCCTCAGTGCCATCACTTCCACTCGAACATGGCGCGCGCGGTGCCCGAGCCTTGCACGGTGACCTCGCGCTCCTGCGCCTTGCCATCAAACGTGGCCGAGATGCGGTAGTTGCCCGCCGGCAGCTTCACCAGCATGTAGGGCCCCTGCGCGGTCGTCTGCAACACGGCCTTGCCCTGCGCATCCCGGATCGCGACGGTCACGTCGGCGACATAATCGGCCTTGCCGCCGCGTTGCGCAGCAAAGGTCAATGCCAGCGGATAACTGCTGGACGCGGCTTTCATGGATTCGGATTCGTCGATGCCGATGCCGCCGCTGACATATTCGATAGCGCCCTGGTGCTGCACGGGCGGCATGGCCGCTTGGGCGGTGGACAGGACACCCGCTAAAGCAAAGGTGCCCAGGGTCATGGCGGCGGCGATCGTGCAGCGTTCAAAACGTCTGTTCATGGAGTTCTCCTGCAGAAAAACCGGCGTGGCAGCGCGTTGTCGCTGCCTCCGCCGGTAGCTTGCAACCATTCGACGTGCGCGCGCAAGGCGAGTTCGCGTCCGTCCGCCTCGGAAATCAACCGTTTGTATCAGGCGCCGCGCATCACACGCCGCCGCCGGCCGCCTGCCAGGAAAACGTCAGGTTGCTGACGCCGCTGACCGAGCCGTCCGGGGCGAACCGCCGTTCCTCCAGTTCGCCGGCGCCGTCGCCGTGCAGCGCCATGACGCTGGAACTGCGCGTGCCATATTCCGGGCTGACGATGAACGGGCTGCTCAAGAGGCGTTCGCGCGCCAAGGGCAGGCCGGTGGCCGGCAGGTCGGCGTCGTCCGCCGGGCTGCGGTCGCCAAGCGCGGTAAACAGCGCGGGCAGGTCGGGCTGCGACGGATGTTCCAGCACGGCCGAGAACGCCGCCTTCGTGCGCGCCAGTTTGGGCCAGGGCGTGTCCAGCAGATGGTTGGACAGGGCGTAGATGCCGGGGTCCAACGCGCGCGGCCCGCCGTCGCGATTGCTCAGATACCACGCCTGCCGCGTGTCGCCCACGATCAGATTGAAGCCGTTGTACGCCTGGTCCATGGCGTGCACCGTCTCAAGGTAGGCCTGCGGCGTCATTTCGCCGCGCAGAAAGTCCTCGACCAGCGCGCCGCGCGAAGGGGCGTTGTCCAGATGCCGGCCGGGCTCGCGGAAGTTGGTGACCAACGCATAGCGCCCCTGAACGGTTGCGCCCATCCAGGTGCCGCCCGCCTGGCCATCGCGCCCGGCGTAGATGGCCGGCGCGTCGGACCATTGCGCCGCGGGAAGGGTGGCGCGCGCATGAAATTCGTCGCGGTTCGCGGCGATCAGCACGGGGATGCCGGGCAGCGTATGCAGAGCCAGTACGGCAAGACACATGATTCAGACCTGATGAAGGGGGGAAGGGGCGGCGGGGCGGCCGGGCGTTGCCGTGAAGTCGGGGCCGGCCAGCGTGACGCGCAGGGATTCGATTTCGGCGGCGACGTCCCGCAGCGCCGGTGATGGCGCCACGATGGGGGCCGCGGGCACGGGCAGGCCTTGTTCGACGGCGGCCGCAATGCTGTCCAGCGCGGCGGCCAATTGGGCGACCTGCGCGGCGGCGGGCGCGTCCTGTCCGGCGGGCAGCGACCAGGCCGTGTCCGAAATCGCGTTGGCCACGCGTTCCAGTGCGACTTCCACCGGCCACCAGGCCAATGCGCGGCGGCTGACCAGCCGGGGTTCGGACAGCCCGCGCTGCAGGGCGATGCGCAGGTCCGACAGGCGCGCGTAGGCGCGGGCGCGCAGGTCATGCCGGTTGCCGGGGTCGGTCTGGAAGACGGTGTTCAGGTAGGCCGCCAGCGTGGACGTGGCGGCGGAAACGGCATGGTCCAGGTTGCTGCGTTCGATGCGGATCCACGGCAGGTAGCCCACCAGCAGCACGATGGCCGCCGCAACCCCCACATCGATCAGCCGCGCCAGCGCAATAGCCCAGCTTCCCGGCTGCAGCGCCCCGATCAGCAGCATGAGGATCGGCACCAGAATCGCCGAGAACAGCCCGTAGTTGCGCCGTATCGACCACGGCAGCAACGCGGCCAGCGCAGCAACGGTGAGCAAGCTGGCCAGACCGCCGCGATCCAGCGCAAGCACGGTGGCGCTGATCGCCACGCCGACCACGCTGCCCGCGCAGCTTTGCAGCGCGCGCGCGAACACCGAGCCGAAGTTGGGCTTGAACACCACCACGACGATCAGCGGCACCCAGTAGGACCGCGGCAGCGCGGCCGCCAGGGCGACGGCCTCGGCGGCGACGAGGCACAGGCCCAACCGGACCAGGTAACGGACCGTCGTCGGCCCGGGCCGGTACGTGCGGATCAGCACCCGCCACGGCGTGCGCGCCGGTGCGGGCTGCAGGGTGGCGAAGGCGTCGGCCTCGGTGGCCTGGATGGCTTCAGTGGCCCCGGGGGCCTGGTTGGCCTGGCTGGCCCGGGCGCCGTGCAGCAGCGGCTGCACCTGTTCCAGCGCCTCGGCCAACTGCGGCATGCCGGCGCGGTGCAGCGCGGCGATGTCGTCGCGGGCGTCCGGTGGCGCATCGTTTTCGACCCGGTCGGCCAGATGGTTCATGACCCGGGCACATTCGTCCGGCAACACGCGGCCGGCGCGCGCCAGCGCCAGCGCGGCGTTGGTGAGCGGCGTGCAGGCCTGCAACTGTGCGGCCAGCCGCGCCAGTCTGGGCGACGGACCCGCCGACCGGCCCCGCGCGGCCAGGACGGTGTCGTAGGCCGTGGCCATGGCGGCTTCCATGTCGCGGCGCGCGGCCATCACGCGCGAGGTGCCGATGGCCGCGAACATCGCCGCCAGCTTGCGGTAGGCCTGCGCCACGGCGGCCCGCTCCGGCGCGATCGGGTTGACGACCCAGCCGGACAGCGTCAGCGCCAGCCCGAACAGACCGCCCACGCCCACCAGCACCGGCGGCAGCCAGGGCGGCAGCGTGGGCGTCAAGCTGGAGCCGACGATGACATACGTGGCGAATTGCAGCGTCGCGACCGCGGCGATGTTGTTGAAGGTGCCGACCAGGCTGGCCGCCAGCACCAGCAGCGTCATGCCGGCAGACGTCCACAGGCCGTGGCCCGACATCAGGTTGCCCAGCAGATAACCGAACGCGCCGCCGAACACCGTGGAACCGATGGAAAGCGCGCGGCTGCGGTAGGGGCCGCCGTTGTCGCCCGTGATGGCGGGCAGTGCGCCCAGCGCCACCAGCGCGGCCGCCGCACCCTGGTCCAGCGCCATGCCCACCGCGGTCGGCAGGCCGATGGCCAGGGCGGCGCGCAGCATCACCCAGGGGTTGACCGGCGACGGCTCCATGTGCGCCAGGCTCATCAGCCAGCGCATGTTGGAGGCGCGCGCGCCGTGGGTCATCAAAGGGCGGGACAAGGTGGCCTCATGGGCGGCGCCGGTCAGGCCTTGATCAGCGGCGCCTCGTCGGGCGCGGCCAGGCGGAAGTAGTCGTCGGTGTTCAGCAGGATGGACGCGTCCAGGCGTCCGGCGTTGAACACGATTTCGTCGTGGCGCTCTCGCAGGCTGGGATCCACCAGCAGCGTCAGGTCGGGATTGAAGCTGAAGGGCGGGATGGCGCCGATCTCGCAGCCCGTGAGTTCACGTGCCAGGTCCTGCGAGGCCAGCGAGGCCTTCTTGCCGCCCGCCGCCCGCGCGATGGCGTCCAGGTCGGCCTGTTTGTCCGCCGGAAAGACGGCGAGCACGTTCTTGCGCTGGTTGGACGAGATCTTCACGCGGCAGACCAGCGCCTTGGCGCCCTGGCTGACCTCGGTGCCGCGGATGGCGGCCACTTCGACGGACTTGCCGGCGGCAGCGTGTTCGAGCAGGCGGTAGCGCGCCCGATTCTGGATGAGCAGGGCTTGCAGGCGTTCAAAGACTTCCATGGGACGGATGGGGCAGAGGCGGGCCGGGAGTCGGCCCTGTACGCGGAATCATACGCCCGCCGCGCGTCAGATTTCCCCGGTGAACGCGTAGCCCCAGCCCCAGACGGTGCGAATGGGCAGTTCCACGTCGACGTCCTGCGCCTTGCGCCGCAGGCGGCTGACGACGACGTCCGTGCGGCGCATGGATTCGCGGCCGGAATGCGGGTCGATGCCAGGCGGATCGCCGCGCGGCATGCGCTTGTCCGGCGCGCCGGTCAGCTTGAGCAGGAACTCGCGCTCGGCCTGGGTCAGCGCCAGGCGTCTGCCCTGGGGGCTGACCAGCGTCCAGGCGGCGTCCAGGAATTGCCACTTGCCGGTCGGCTCGGCGGACGCCACGGGCGGCGGTGCGGGCCGGGCATCGGCCTCGGCCGCCCCGCGGCGGTTGGCGGAGGTGGGGACGCGGCGCACCAGCGCCTGCAGGGCTGCGGCGATTTCGCCGGTGACGACCTCGGGCGAAAAGCAGGCGTCGGCGCCGCAATGCAGGCCGAGGATGCGGTTCTCAGGGGTATCGAAGGCGGAAATGGCAACGATGCCGGCGGTGGTGTCCATGGCGCGCAGACCTGCGACGGCCATGCAGAGATCGGTGAACTCGGCCTGCATCACGAGCAGCGGGGTGCGGCGGGCCTGAAACAGGCGGAACAGTCCGTTGGAGTCTTCGCAAGGGCGCGGCGAGAACCCCATTTCGGCCAGTTCGTCGCTACGGCGGACGCGCTGGCCGGCGTCGGGCGCGAAGACGATCAGGTCTAATAGGTCATTCATGAAATCGTTGTAAACATCATGCAGCTTGAGCGCTTGCATGATGAGGGGATACCGCGCTTTCCCAAGCCCCGCACAACGACACTTTCCTACCCGAATTCTCGGACATGGCCGCGCAGAGCGCGTTTTGCGGGCTTACGGGGCGGGTGCAACCGCCTCATTCCACCAGCCGCCGCCCAGCGCTTGTAACAGCGCCGCCGTGTCGGTGTAGCGCGCGGCATCCGCTTCGATGCGCGAAATCCTGGTCTGCAACACCTGCCGCTGGCTGTCCAGGAGGCTCAGGTGGCTGATGCCGCCGGCCTGGTAGCGGCCCGCCGCGATGCGTTCGGCCTCGTCTGCGCGGCGCCACGCATCGTCGTAGGCCGCGAAGGCGTCACCGTCCGTCTGCAGCGCGCGCAACGCATCGGCCACCTGGCGAAAGCCGTCAAGCACCGTCTGGCGAAATGATGCGGCGGCAGCGTCATACGCCGCTTCCGCCGAGCGCTTGCGGGCCCGCAGCTCGCCACCATGAAAAAGAGGCTGAACCAGCCCGAGTCCCAAATTCCACACGTTGACGCCGTCTGACAGTTCGTTCACGCCCGTGCGCTGCGAACCGAAACTGGCGGTCAGCGTGAACTGCGGATACAGGTTGGCCGTCGCCACGCCCACGTCGGCCGACGCCTTGCGCCACAGGGCTTCGGCCGCCAGGATGTCGGGCCGCTGGCGCGTCAGCGCCGACGGCACGCCGGTCGGAACGTCGGGCGGCAGCGTCAGGTCCGCCAGGCGCAGCGGCGGCGATTGCAGGGCGGCGGGCAGCACGCCCAGGTAGGTGGCAAGCTGGTGGGTCACCTGCGCGAGCTGGTATTCCAGCGGCGGCACGGTGGCGCGGGTCTGCGCGACCAGCAGCTCCTGATTGCGCAGATCGGCCAGGGCAATGCCCCCGGCGTCCAGGCGCTTGTGCATGATGTCCTGCTGGCTGACTTGCGCCGCTAACAGCTCGCGTGTGGCGGTCAGCCGCTCGGCCAGATCCGCCTGGCGGATCGCGGCGGTGACCACGTTGGCCGCCAGCGACATGCGCGCCGCCTGCAGTTCATGCGCCTGGTAATCCGTTTGGGCGGCCAGGCTTTCCAGCGCGCGGCGGTTGGCGCCGAACACGTCCAGCGTGTAGGACACGTCGATCGAGGCGTTGTACAGCGTGAAAGGCGGGGGCGGCTCGGCCACCGGCACGCCATAGGCGGCGGGATCGACCTTCTTGCGCGCCGCCGACAGATTGCCGTCCACCGCGGGCAGCATGCGCCCGCCGGTGTCCGCGGCCAGGTCTTCCTGCGCCTGCCGCAAGCGCGCACGCGCTTCTTCCAGCGTGGGGCTGGCGTCCAGCGCCTGGCGCACCAGCCGGTCCAGCGCGTCCGACCGGAACAATTGCCACCACTGCGCGGGAATGTCGGCGCCCGCGTGCAGACGCTGCTGGCCCGCGGGCAGCGCGTCCTGCCCGTTTTGCGTATAGGCTGCAACGTCCGGCGCGGCGGGCGTATCGAAGTCGGGGCCGACCGCGCAGGCCGACAGCAGCGCGCACAGCGCCATCGAGACCAGGGGACGGGAAGCGGGCATGAAGGGGGGGCGGGACATGGGCTTCAATCCAGGGTGCGGCGGTAGAACTTCACGGCGGCGGTCATGACGATGACGGTGAACAGCATCAGGGGCCAGATGTTGGGCCACAGGTCCCACCAGCCGTTGCCCTTGAGCAGGATGCCGCGGATCAGCCGGTTGAAATACGTCAGCGGCAGCAGGTTGCCCAGGTGCTGCGCCCACATCGGCATGCCCTGGAACGGAAACATGAAGCCGGACAGCAGCATGTTCGGCAGGAAATAGAACATGGTCAGCTGCATCGCCTGCAACTGGTTCTGCGCCAGCGACGACAGCGTGATGCCGACGGTCAGGTTCGCCGCGACGAACAGCAGCGCGGCCAGGTACACGGACAGCAGGCTGCCCATGATGGGCACGTGGAAGACGAAATGCGCCGCCGCGAGAATGATGCTGGCCTGGATCAACCCGATGGCGATGTACGGCACGATCTTGCCCGTCATCACCTCGATCGGCCGCACCGGCATCGCCAGCAGGTTTTCCATGGTGCCGCGTTCGCGCTCGCGGGTCATCGCCAGTCCGGTCATCATCACCAGCGTCATCGTCAGGATCACGCCCATCAGCCCCGGCACGGTGTTGTATTGCGAGATCTGCTCTTCGTTGTAGAGCTGGTGGATGCGCACGTCGAAGGGAGGCTGGCCGCCCGCCAGGCTGGCAAGCGGTCCGGTCAGATCCTTTTGCGCGACGGCCTGCGTCAGTTGCGTTGCTGCGCCCAGCGCCATCCCGGTCGCCATGGGGTCGGTGGCATCGGCTTCGATCAGCAGCGCCGGGCGTTCGCCGCGCAGCAGGCTGCGCGTGAAATCCGGCGGAATGGTCACGACGAACAGCACGCGGCCCTGCGCCAGCGCGGCGCGGCCCGCTTCTTCGGTGTCCAGTTCCTCGACGATGTGAAAGTAGTCCGACGACCGCATCGCCGCGATGAAGCTGCGCGTGAACGGGCTGTGGTCCGCCGCGATGATGGCGGTGGGCATCTGGCGCGGATCGGTGTTGATGGCATAACCGAAGAGCGCGAGCTGCATGATCGGCAGGCCCACGATCATGCCGAAGGTAATGCGGTCGCGGCGCAGCTGCAGGAACTCCTTGAGCACCATGCTCCACCAGCGCGACCACGAAAAGCCGTTCAGGCGCGCGGTCATGGCTGGCCCGCGAAGTTGTCGGTGGACCGGTTCATCAGGTAGATGAAGACGTCCTCCAGGCTGGTGTCGATGCGTTCCAGGCGCAGATCCTGGCCCGCGATGGCCGCGCGCAGCGTGCTTTCCAGCGTGGCCGCGTCCCGGCCGCTGACGTGCAGCGCGGATCCGAACGCGACCGTCTGGTCAACGCCGGGCGCACTGCGCAGTTGTTGGCCCAACGGCACCAGGTTCACGCCGTGGATGGCCCAAGTGGTCAGTTGCTGCTCGGCGATGACCTCGTCGGCGGTGCCTTGCGTCAGCAGCTTGCCGTACGAGATGTAGGCCAGCTTGTGGCAGCGTTCGGCCTCGTCCATGTAATGCGTGCTGACCAGCACCGAGATGCCGCGCGCCGCCAGTTCATGCAGCTGTTCCCAGAAGTCGCGCCGCGCCGTCGGATCCACGCCGGCCGTGGGCTCGTCCAGCAGCAACAGGCGGGGCTGGTGCAGCAGGCAGGCGGCCAGCGCCAGGCGCTGCTTCCACCCGCCTGACAAGGATCCCGTCAATTGCCCCGCACGCGTTTGCAGCCCGAGTTCCTGCAGGGCGCGGTCCACGGCCTCCTTGCGCTGCGGCATGCCGTACATGCGCGCGACAAAGTCCAGGTTCTCGCGGATGGTCAGGTCCTCCCAGTACGAGAACTTCTGCGTCATGTAGCCGACATTGCGCTTGATCTCGGCGCTGTCGCGCAGGATGTCGTAGCCCAGGCATGTGCCGCTGCCGGAATCCGGCGTGAGCAGGCCGCACATGAGGCGGATGCACGTCGTTTTGCCGCTGCCGTTGGGCCCCAGGAACCCGAAGATCTCGCCTTCGCGAACCTGCAGCGACACGTCGTTCACGACATGCTTGTTGCCGAAATGCTTGTTCAGGCCGCGTACGTCGATGACGTTGCCGCCGGCGTTGGGCGCATTCATGGCAGCGTCGCCTCCACCGGCTGACCCGGATGCAGCCGCGCCGCCTGGTCGGCGGCGGGGCGGGCCTCCACCATGTACACCAGCTTGCTGCGGCTTTCGCGGCTGTAGATGACCGGCGGCGTGTATTCGGCCTGGTCCGACACGTAGTCGATGCGCACGGGGATCGGATCGCCGCAGCCGTCGCAGCGCAGCGTGGCCTGCTGGCCGATCTTCAGCGACCCGACCACCGTCTCCGGCACGAAGAACCGCACCTTGATGTTGCCGGGCGGCAGCAGGCTCACGATCGGACTGCCGGCCGGCACCCATTCGCCCACGCGGTACATCGTGTCGAAGATCCGCCCGGCGGCCGGCGCGGCCAGCCGCTTCTGGTTCAACGTCCATTCGGCCTGCGCCAGCGCGGCGTCGGCGGCCTCCACCTGGGAGGCCTGCGCGCGGCGGGCCTCGTCGCGGCCGGGCAGCCGGTTTACCTCGACCTGCGCCTGAAGTTCGCGCACGCGCGCCGCGTCCGACTGCGCCTGTTCGCGGCTGTCGTCCAACTGCGAGCGCGCGATGCCGCCGATGCGGAACTGCGCATTGTCGCGGGCCAGCTGCGCCGCGGACCGGCGGCTGGCGGCCTGCGCCTGCGCCAATTGCGCCAGGCTGACGTCGACCTCCGGCGCCCGCTTGCCGGTGGCAATGTCCTCCAGTTGCGCGCGCGCCGCGGCCGCTTCTGCCTGCGCCTGATCGCGTGCCGCGGCCTCGCGTGTGGCGTCCAGTGCGTACAGCGGCTGGTTGGCGTCGACCTGCTGGCCGCGCCGCACCGCCAGGGTGTCCAGGCGGCCCGGTTCGGACGAGGCAACATACACGTAATCGCCTTCGACATAGCCCTGATAGAACGGCTGGTCGTTATTGCCGCAGCCGAACAGCGGCAGCAAGGCGAGGGGGGCGGACAGGCGGCGTAAGGTGCGCATGGTCAGCGTCCTGGAGTCGGGGAGGGTAGAGACGGCGCGAACAGGCCGCCGGTCAGCATGGCAATGGCGTGGGCCGCAATCGCCTCGTTATCGATCGACTGCGCCACCGGGTCGTCCTGCCAGATGCGGCGCCACAGGTTGGACGTGGCAAGCGGCAACAGGGTCAGGCCCAGGATGGAAAGGAACACGAGGCGCGGTTCCACGCCCGGCGTGATGGCGCCGCGGCGCTGGCATTCGGCGATGAGGCCCGCGAACGCCTGCAGCCGGTCCGACGGCAGATGGCGCAGCACGCGATCTCGCAACTGGCCGCCTTCGTTGACGACCTCGTGCATCCACAACGACGGCAGCCAGGGCTTTTCCGTGGCGCTTTGCACCACGCGGCCGACCACTTCGGTGATGAAACCGCGAGCGGCGGCGGCCGGGTCGGGCGATGCGCCGGGCCCGGTAGTGGGGGCCCCGTCGATGACGGCCCCACCGCCCTCCAGCGGCACGGGCGCCCAGACAAATCCGATCACGGGCACGATCCGTTCCAGCACCACGGCGTCGATCAACTGATCCCGGCTCTTGAAGTAGTAATGCAGCATCGCCGGCGTCACGCCGGCACGCTGCGCAATATTGGCGATGGTGGTGGCGGCGACGCCCTGGGCGGCGAACAATTGCGTGGCCAGATCCAGGAGATTGGCGCGGGCGGCGGCGTTGTCCGGACGGGGCGGGCGGCCGGGCCGGCGGGCGGGAAGGCGAGTGGGGGAAGACATGCGGCCGATTCTAATTAAAGACTTAATTAATTAAAAGAGGGTTCGATCAGCAGGGTTTCAAGCCGGCCGCGCGGCCATGGGTGGTGTAATGGGCCGGTTCCCCAACCTGCCGCCCGGCGTTGTCCGCAAGGCCCGGCCGGCGCTACGAAGGAGACCGAACCTCATGCCGCAATCCGCATCCACCAACCGTCGCATCGTGCTGGCCGCCCGGCCGCACGGCGAACCCACCGATGCCGACTTCCGCCTGGAAACCGGCGACATCCCTCAACCGGGACCGGGCCAGGTGCTGCTGCGCACCGTCTATCTGTCGCTCGACCCCTACATGCGCGGCCGCATGAGCGACGCGCCGTCCTATGCCGAGCCCGTGCAGATCGGCGAGCCGATGGTGGGCGGTACGGTCACCCGCGTCCACGCCTCCAACAATCCGCAGTTTCAGGTCGGCGAGTGGGTCCTGGCGCAGACCGGCTGGCAGGATTTCGCGGTGTCCGACGGCGCCGGCCTGTTGCGCCTGGGCGCAAATCCCGAAAACCCGTCGTGGTCGCTGGGCGTGCTGGGCATGCCGGGCTTCACCGGCTACATGGGGCTGCTGGACATCGGCGAGCCCAAGGCCGGTGAAACGGTTGTGGTCGCCGCGGCCAGCGGCGCGGTCGGCGCAGTGGTCGGCCAGATCGCCAAGATCCACGGCTGCAGGGTCGTCGGCATTGCGGGCGGGCCGGACAAGTGCCGCTACGTGGTCGAGGAACTGGGCTTTGACGAATGCGTGGACCACCGTCAGCCGGACCTGCCCGGGCGCCTGGCAAAGGCGGCGCCGCAAGGCATCGACGTGTACTTTGAAAACGTCGGCGGCGCGGTCTTCGATGCCGTGCTGCCCTTGTTGAACCCGCGCGCCCGCATCCCCGTCTGCGGCCTGATCTCGGCTTACAACGCCACCAGCCAGCCCGAGGGCCCGGATCGCCTGGCGCTGCTGATGCGCACCATCCTGACAAAGCGGCTGCGGATGCAGGGCTTCATCATCTTCAACGAATATGCGCATCGCTACGGCGAATTCCGCGAGGCCATGCAGGACCTCATCAAGCAAGGACGCATCAAATACCGTGAAGACGTGGTCGACGGCCTGGAGAACGCCCCGCGCGGGCTGATCGGGCTGCTCAAGGGTGAAAACGCCGGCAAGCGCATTGTGCGCGTCGGCCCTGACGAATGGAGCGCTACATGAACATCCTGATCGTGCTGACTTCCCACGACACGCTGGGCAACACCGGCCGCAAGACGGGTTTCTGGCTGGAAGAGTTTGCGGCGCCGTACTACGCGTTCCTGGACGCGGGCGCGAAGATCACGCTGGCCTCGCCGCTGGGCGGCCAGCCGCCGCTGGATCCCAAGAGCGACGATCCTGACGCGCAGACCGACGACACGCGCCGCTTCCAGAAAGACGCGGATGCGCAGCGCGTCTTGGCGTCCACGCGCCGGCTGTCCGACGTGCAGGCGTCGGATTACGACGCGGTCTTCTACCCGGGCGGTCACGGCCCGCTGTGGGACCTGGCCGAGGACGCCAAATCGGTGGCGCTGATCGAGACCATGCTGGCCGCGGGCAAGCCGGTCTCGGCCGTGTGCCATGCGCCCGGCGTGCTGCGCCATGCCAAGACCGCCGACGGCAAGCCGCTGGTGCAGGGCAGGCAGGTCACGGGCTTTTCCAATGCGGAAGAAGCCGCCGTGCAGCTGACCGATGTGGTGCCGTTCCTGGTGGAAGACGAGCTGAAAAAGCTGGGCGGGCTGTACAGCAGCGGGCCGGACTGGCAGTCGCATGTGGTCAGCGACGGCCTGCTCATCACGGGGCAGAATCCCGGCTCGTCGGTGGGCGTGGCCAAGGCGCTGCTGGAACGCCTGAAAGACTGAACGCCGTCACGGCACAACAGCAGGAAGGCGAAGCCCGGCCCCGCGCCCGACGCGCGGCGGCCGGACATCGTTGCGAATTGTGTCAGAATTCCGGCTTTCCGATATGCGCGCGCCGCCATGCCAGTGCGGCGCGCAGTTTTCCAATGCCCCCCGACGTACCCGACATATCCGCAGGATCCTATGAAGCGGCGCTCTTTGCCGCAATACAGGCGCGTGACCCCGCCACCGGCCGGCATTGCAATAGAGTGGCTGCGCTGAGCGTGGCGCTGGCCGAAGCCTGTGGACTGGCCGAGCACGAGGTGGACGTCATTGCCGTGGCCGCGCGGCTTCACGACGTGGGCAAGATCGCCACGCCCGATCGTGTGCTGCACAGCCCGCACCGGCTGGTATGGGAAGACTGGGAAATCATGAAGGCGCACGCCGCCGCGGGCGCTGCCCTCATCATGCAGACCGCGATGCCGCAGCGCGAGGCCATTGCGCTGGCGGTGCGGCACCATCACGAGCATGTCGACGGCTCCGGTTATCCGGACGGTCTTGCCGGCCACGCCATCCCGCTGCATGCGCGGATCATCTCGGTGGCCGATTCCTATGACGCGCTGGGCGATACGCGGCCCTATCATCCGGCGCGCTCGCACACGCAGATCATGGACATCCTGAACCAGGAGTCGGGATCGAAGTTCGATCCCGACCTGCTGCGCGTGTTCGAATCGTTGATCCGCGAAAGCCGCCTGCGCGTGCCGTAGCGGTTTACCGTAGCGAACTACTTCAGGCGATAGGTCGCCGCGACGGTGGCCAGGTCCTGCAGCGTGCGCTGCTGCCAGGCCGCGTCGTGGCCCAGTTCCTCGGCCAGGATGCGGGCCACTTCCGGCGCGGCCAGCATCGCGGCCTCGGCATCCAGGAACAGCGCGCGGTTGCGGCGCGCCAACACGTCCTCGGCACTGCGCGCCAGTTCAAAGCGCGCCGCAAAACGCACGTGCGCTTCGGTCAGGCCGCTGGCCTTGACCAGCATGCGCTGCGCGCCGGGCAACGCCTGCAACGTCGCCAGATCGCTGCCGTAGTAGCTGTCCGGCGTGCCGGCGTGTTCCTGCGACGGTGCAAGACCATTGGCGCCATGCAGCGGCAACGATTCGGTGCGGCACGAGGCCTGCGTCAGCAACTGATGCTGGATGGCGGTGTCGACCACGTCCTGCGCCATGCGGCGGTACGTCGTCCACTTGCCGCCGGTGACCGTCACGAGGCCGGCCTTGGACACCAGAATCGTGTGCTCGCGCGACAGCTTCTTGGTGGAGGCTTCGCCGGTCGCCTTGACCAGCGGACGCAGGCCGGCCCAGACGCTGGTCACGTCGTCGCGCGTCGGCTTGCGGCTGAGATAGCGCGCGGCGGTGCTCAGGATGAAATCCACGTCCTGTGCGCCGGCATCCGGGTCCAGCGGCAGATCCTGGCGCGGCGTGTCGGTGGTGCCGACGATGGTGTGGCCGTTCCAGGGCACCACGAACAGCACGCGGCCGTCATCGGTCTTGGGAATCAGCACGGCACGCTTGCCGGGCAGGAAATCCTGCGGCAGCGTCAGGTGCACGCCCTGGCTGGGCGCGACCATCGTCTGCGCGTTCTTGTCTTCCATGCGGCGTACGGCGTCCACCCACACGCCGGTGGCGTTGACCACGCAGCGCGCGCGCAGCGTGAACGACGCGCCGCCGATCACGTCCTGTGCGGTCACGCCGTCGACCTTGCCGTTGGTGGTGGTCAGGCCCGTGGCGCGCACGTAGTTGACTGCCGTGCCGCCCAGGTCGAATAGCGTGCGCATCAGGCTCATGGCCAGGCGCGCGTCGTCGAACTGGCCGTCGTAGTACAGCACGCCGCCCTTCAGGCTGCGCCCGCTGACGGTTTCCGCAAGGGTGGGGGCGTTGGCCAGCGTTTCGCGGCGCGACAGCCAGCGGCTGGGCGACAGGTTCAGCTTGCCGGCCAGCATGTCGTACATCTTCAGGCCGATGCCGTAGAACGGCTGGTCCAGCATCGTGTAGGCCGGCACCACAAAGCCCAGCGGCCACACCAGGTGCGGCGCGTTGCGGTTGAGCAGGCCGCGTTCATGCAGGGCCTCGCGCACCAGGCTGACGTTGCCTTGCGCCAGATAGCGCACGCCGCCGTGCACCAGCTTGGTGGCCTTGCTGGACGTGCCCTTGGCAAAGTCGGCGCCTTCGATCAGCAGCGTCCGGTAGCCGCGCGCGGCGGCGTCGACCGCCGTGCCCAGGCCGGTTGCGCCGCCGCCGATGACGATGACGTCCCAGGAATGCGTGTTGTCCAGCGTGTTCAGAAGACGGCTGCGGTCGGGCGGGGTGACGGAGGCGAGGGGTTGGTTCATGTTCTTTTAGGGCGGCAGGGCCGCGAGGTAAATGCGTCGATGTGCTTGCCGGCGGGGCTTGCGCGGACGATGCGTCCGCGGCGGCGCTCGGGTCAGGGTGTAGGTTTGGGGACGTGCGGCGCGGCGGCGACGTCGCAGCGCACGCCGGCGTCCAGCAACACTTGTGCCAGCGGTTCCTGCGGATGCGCGTCGGTGAAGAAGCGGTCGATCTGCGAGATATGCGCCAGTTCCACCATGGCCTGGCGCTTGAACTTGCTGCTGTCGGCGGCCAGCCAGACCTCGCGCGACTGCTCGATGATCGTGCGCGCCACGCGCACTTCGCGGAAGTCGTAGTCGCGCAGGGTGCCGTCGGCCTCGATGCCCGAAATGCCGATCAGGCCGATGTCGACCTTGAACTGGCGGATGAAGTCCATCGTGGCTTCGCCGACGATGCCGCGGTCGCGCGAGCGCACCACGCCGCCGGCGACGATGACTTCGCAATCCGGGTTGTCGGACAGGATGTCGGCCACGTGCAGGTTGTTCGTGATGACACGCAGTCCGCGATGGCGCAGCAGCGCGCGCGCAATGGCCTCGGTGGTGGTGCCGATGTTCAGGATCAGCGAACAGCCGTCCGGCACGGCGCGGGCCACGGCTTCGGCGATGCGCTGCTTGCCCGCGGCGTGCAGCCCCTGGCGCTTGCGGTAGGCGATGTTCTCGATGGTGGAGGCTTCAATGCGCACCCCGCCATGAAAGCGCGATAGCAGGCCGGCTTCCGAAAGGATGTTGACGTCCCGCCGCACGGTCTGCAGCGTGACGTCGAAACGTTTGGCAAGCTCTTCGATCGAGGCCGAGCCCTGGGCCCGCACCATTTCGATCAGCGCGCTCTGTCGTGGATTCAGTGTCATGTTCGAATGATAAAACAACAAAAGCGAAAAATAATGACGCACCGCAAGATTGTTTTTTGTTCGCTTCTTCAGTAAAACGCACAAAAAACGAAAGCCATCTGAAAGAGTATGCTCATCGTGTTGCGCCCGCGCGGGAACGTGGCGGCGCGCAAGTTGGGACGCTGTGCCGAATACCGAAGTCCGTAGAAAACAGGGACGTATAAGTAGGTTGAGGAGACTAGATGCAGCTGACCTTGGACGGGATAGCTTTGCGGGCCGGCTCGCAGACGCACCTGTATCCCATGAGCCTGGCCCCGGTTCCGGGGGCCATGACCGTCCTGCTGGGGGCCACCCTGGCCGGCAAGACCTCGCTGATGCGCATCATGGCCGGGCTGGACCGGCCTTCCGAGGGCCACGTGCGGGTCGACGGCGCGGACGTCACCGGCGTGCCCGTCCGCCAGCGCAACGTGGCGATGGTCTACCAGCAGTTCATCAACTATCCGTCCATGTCGGTCTACGACAACATCGCCTCGCCGCTCAAGCTGCGCGGCGAGCGCGACACGCGTGAAAAAGTCCACGCCATGGCGGCGCGGCTGCACATCGACCATTTGCTGGACCGCTATCCGTCCGAACTGTCGGGCGGGCAGCAGCAGCGGGTGGCGCTGGCGCGGGCGCTGGCCAAGGATGCGCCGCTGATCCTGCTGGACGAGCCCCTGGTCAATCTGGACTACAAACTGCGCGAGGAATTGCGCGACGAACTCTCGGAATTGTTCGCGCAGGGGCGGTCGACCGTGGTCTACGCCACGACCGAACCGGGCGAGGCGCTGTTGCTCGGCGGCCACACCGCAGTGCTCGACGCAGGCGAACTGCTGCAATACGGCCCCACGGCCGAGGTTTTTCACCGGCCCAATTCGATCCGCGTGGCGCGCGCCTTCAGCGACCCGCCCATGAACCTGTTCGCCGCCCGCCGCCATAACGGCGGGTTCGTGCTGCAGGGCGACGTGGCGGTGGACCGCGCGCTGCCGGCGGGCGCGGACGCCGATATCACGGCCGGTCTGCGCGCCGGCGCGCTGGATGTGGAATCGCGGCCCGGACACGTCGAGCTGCCCGGCCGGGTCAAGCTGGCCGAGATCTCCGGGTCCGACACCTTTGTCCATGCCGAGACGGCTGCGGGCGACGTGGTCGCCCAACTGCCCGGCGTGCACCGGTACACGCTGGACGAGCATGTGCGGCTGTATTTCGACCCCGCGCAGACCTACGCGTTTGGCCCGGACGGCGCGCTGCTCGCGGCGCCCCGGCAGCCGGCGGGGGCGGGGGAGGTGGCCTGATGGCGCAGATCGAGCTGGACCTGTCCCATTCGTATGTCGCCCATCCCAAGTCCGACGACGACTACGCCCTGCTGCCGCTGCAGTTCACCTTCCGCGACGGCGGGGCCTATGCTTTGCTCGGGCCCTCCGGCTGCGGCAAGACCACGCTGCTCAACTGCGTGTCGGGCCTGTTGCGGCCCTCGCACGGTCGCATCCTGTTCGACGGGCAGGACGTCACCGACAAGACCCCGCAGGCACGCAACATCGCGCAGGTGTTCCAGTTTCCGGTGGTGTACGACACCATGACGGTCGCGGAGAACCTGGCGTTTCCGCTGCGCAACCGGGGCGTTGCGCCCGATCGCATCCGCGAGCGCGTGGGCCGCATCGCCGAAATGCTGGAAATGTCCAACGTGCTGGACCGCCGGGCCAGCGGGCTGACGGCGGATGCCAAGCAGAAGATCTCGCTGGGCCGCGGCCTGGTGCGCAGCGACGTGTCGGCGATTCTCTTTGACGAACCGCTTACCGTGATCGACCCGCAACTCAAGTGGGAACTGCGCCGCAAGCTCAAGGAGATCCATCACGAGTTCAAGCTGACGCTGATCTACGTGACCCACGACCAGACCGAGGCGCTGACCTTTGCCGATCAGGTGATGGTCATGGCGCGGGGCCGCGCCGTGCAGGTGGGCAGCGCGGATGATCTGTTCGAACGGCCCGCGCACACCTTCGTCGGTCATTTCATCGGGTCGCCGGGCATGAACTTCCTGTCGGCGCAGTGGCGCGACGGCGCGCTGATGGTGGGCCAGCACCGGTTGCAAGGCGTGCCGGCCGAGCTGGCCGTCAAGCTGGAAGGCGCGGGCCTCGTCAAGCTGGGCGTGCGGCCGGAATACCTGCGCGTGACCGATCCCGGGACGGCTGGCGCGGTGCCCATGCGCGTGGAACGCGTGCAGGACGTGGGCACCTACACGCTGCTGGTGGCTGACTTTGAAGGCACGCCGGTGCGCGCCCGCCTGGGCAGCAACGTCGTGGCCGGCGGCAAGGACGCCACGGTGTGGCTGTCCGTGCTCAACCCGCACACCTGCTTCTACCGCGACGAGGAACTGATCCGATGAAACCCACCGATCACCGGGCCTGGTTCCTGGTCATGCCGGTTGTGCTGTGCGTGGCGTTCTCGGCCATCCTGCCGCTGATGACCATCGTCAATTATTCGGTGCAGGACATCATTTCGCCCGAGCGCCGCGTGTTCGTCGGCACGGAGTGGTTCGCCGCGGTGCTGCAGGACGAGGAACTGCACGGCGCGCTGTTCCGGCAGATCGGGTTTTCGTTTGCGGTGCTGCTCATCCAGATTCCGCTGGGCATCCTGCTGGCGCTGTCGATGCCGGCCAGCGGCTGGCGCGCGTCGGCCGTGCTGGTGATCATCGCGCTGTCGCTGCTGATTCCGTGGAACGTGGTGGGCACCATCTGGCAGGTGTTCGGTCGCACCGATATCGGGCTGCTCGGCGCCACGTTGTCCTGGCTGGGCGTGGACTACAACTACACGGGCAACGACGTCGACGCCTGGGTCACGGTGCTGGTCATGGACGTGTGGCACTGGACGCCGCTGGTTGCGCTGCTGTGCTACGCGGGGCTGCGCGCCATTCCGGACGCCTACTACCAGGCCGCGCGGATCGACGGCGCCTCGCGCTTTGCCGTGTTCCGGTACATCCAGCTGCCCAAGATGCGCGGCGTGCTGATGATTGCGGTGCTGCTGCGGTTCATGGACAGCTTCATGATCTACACCGAGCCGTTCGTGCTGACCGGCGGCGGCCCGGGCAACGCGACGACCTTCCTGTCGCAGTACCTGACGCAAAAGGCGGTGGGGCAGTTCGACCTGGGCCCGGCCGCAGCGTTTTCGATCATCTACTTCCTGATCATCCTGCTGCTTTGCTTCATTCTCTACAACTGGATGCAGCGCGCGGGCACCACGGGCGGTTTCGACGAGGAGCGGGGCAATGCGTGAGAAATCCACCTGGTGGCGCGGCGCCTTCCTGACGCTGTACCTGGTGTTCGCCATCCTGCCGCTGTACTGGATGCTGAACATGTCGTTCAAGTCGAACACCGAGATCGTCAGCACGCTGACGCTCTGGCCGCGCGACTTCACGTTCGAGCACTACCGCACCATCTTCACCGACCCGGCCTGGTATTCCGGCTACATCAATTCGCTGATCTACGTCGTCATCAACACGGTCGTCTCGCTGGCCGTGGCGCTGCCGGCCGCCTATGCGTTCTCGCGTTACCGCTTCATCGGCGACAAGCATGTGTTCTTCTGGCTGCTCACCAACCGCATGACGCCGCCGGCGGTATTCCTGCTGCCGTTCTTCCAGCTCTATAGCTCGTTCGGCCTGATGGACACGCACCTGGCGGTGGCGCTGGCGCACCTGGTGTTCAACGTGCCGCTGGCGGTGTGGATCCTGGAAGGCTTCATGTCCGGCGTGCCGCGCGAGATCGATGAGACCGCCTATGTCGACGGGTACTCGTTTCCGCGCTTTTTCCTGACGATCTTCCTGCCGCTCATCAAGTCGGGCGTGGGCGTGGCAGCGTTCTTCTGCTTCATGTTCAGCTGGGTGGAGCTACTGCTGGCGCGCACGCTCACGTCTGTGAACGCCAAACCCATCGTCGCGACCATGACGCGCACCGTATCGGCATCCGGCATGGATTGGGGGGTGCTGGCGGCCGCGGGCGTGCTGACCATCGTGCCGGGCGGCATCGTCATCTGGTTCGTGCGGCACTACATCGCGAAGGGCTTCGCGATGGGCCGCGTGTAGGCATCGGGACTACAGGAGGGCGTGCCCATGTTCAGCTGGATGGTGTGGACCACCCCGGTTGCCGTGTTCTTCAGTTGCATCGTGCTGATGCTGGTGGGCATGACGATCTGGGAGCTGAAGTCGCCCACGCAGGAGCGCAAGGGCTTTCTGCCCCTGCGCACCACGCGGGGCGACCGGCTGTTCATCGGCCTGATGGCCGCGGCGTGGCTGAACCTGGCGTTCCTGGGTTTCGGCCAGAAAGCGGTCGAGTGGTTTTCGCTGGATCAGCCGCCATCGGTGTGGATCAGCTTCGTGCTGTCCATGCTGCTGCTGGCCTTCATCATGAAAAAAGGGTGAGAGAAGGGCGCCAGACCCTTCGTTGGTTTCGGGCAGTCAGGAAAAGGACTATCGGCCAGCGTCTTCCCCGGCCAGCGGTCCGCAGCACGATAGGGGAAGACTTATCGAGGAGACAGGTCATGAAATTGCGCATGCACGCCATGGCGGCCGCTATCGCCCTGATCGGAACGTCAGGGGCTTGGGCCGGCGAGCCGGAGGCAAAGAAGTGGGTCGATTCGGAGTTCCAGCCTTCGTCGCTGTCCAAGGAACAGCAGATGGCCGAAATGAAATGGTTCATCGACGCCGCGGCCAAGCTCAAGGCCAAGGGCGTCAATGAAGTCAGCGTGGTGTCCGAAACCATCACCACGCACGAGTACGAGTCCAAGACGCTGGCCAAGGCCTTTGCCGAGATCACCGGCATCAAGGTCAATCACGACCTCATCCAGGAAGGCGACGTCGTCGAGAAGCTGCAGACGTCCATGCAGTCCGGTAAGTCCATCTACGACGGCTGGATCTCCGATTCCGACCTGATCGGCACCCACTACCGCTACGGCGCCATCCTGCCGCTGTCCGACTACATGGCCGGGGCCGGCAAGGAATGGACCAATCCCGATCTGGACCTGAAGGACTTCATCGGCACCAAGTTCACCACCGCGCCCGACGGCAAGCTGTATCAGTTGCCGGACCAGCAGTTCGCCAACGTGTACTGGTTCCGCGCCGACTGGTTCGCGCGGCCGGACTTGAAGGAAAAATTCAAGGCCAAGTACGGCTATGAACTGGGCGTGCCCACCAACTGGTCGGCGTACGAAGACATCGCCACGTTCTTCTCGAACGACGTCAAGGAGATCGACGGCAAGCGCGTCTACGGCCACATGGACTACGGCAAGAAGGATCCGTCGCTGGGCTGGCGCTTCACCGATGCGTGGCTGTCGATGGCGGGCGCGGCCGACAAGGGCCTGCCCAACGGCATGCCCGTGGACGAATGGGGCATTCGCGTGGCCGACGACAAGTGCACGCCGGTCGGCGCGTCCGTGTCGCGCGGCGGGGCCACGAACAGCCCGGCCGCCGTGTACGCGCTGACCAAGTACATCGACTGGATGAAGAAGTTCGCGCCGCAGCAGGCCATGGGCATGACCTTCTCGGAAGCGGGACCCGTGCCCGCGCAGGGCCAGATCGCCCAGCAGATCTTCTGGTACACGGCCTTTACCGCCGACATGACCAAGAAGGGGCTGCCGGTCGTGAACGACGACGGCACGCCGAAGTGGCGCATGGCCCCGTCGCCGTACGGCCCGTACTGGAAGGACGGCATGCAGAACGGCTACCAGGACGTGGGCTCGTGGACCTTCTTCAAGTCCACCAACCCCGACAAGAT
>Ga0213828_1000772_pt1 | contig 29518 bp, 30 predicted proteins | sample MC6MC0897MG_FD_180664 | JGI IMG/M metagenome (GOLD analysis project Ga0213828, IMG submission 180664) | Enriched soil aggregate microbial communities from Iowa State University, Ames, United States - MC6-MC0897-MG | ecosystem: Environmental > Terrestrial > Soil > Unclassified | place: USA: Iowa... | reverse complement strand
CGTGCTGCCTATGACCACCGAACCCGAACAGGCGCTGCTGAACCGCACGTGGCGCCCGACGCTGTCGGTGACCGGCGCCGAAGGCCTGCCGCCGCTGTCCAGCGCCGGCAACGTGCTGCGCCCGCGCACCGCCTTCAAGCTGTCGCTGCGCCTGCCGCCGCTGGTGGACGCGGTGGCCGCCTCGCAGGAAATCAAGGAACTGCTCGAAGCCGACGCGCCCTATAACGCCAAGGTCATCTTCAAGGCCAACGAAGGCGCCGCCACCGGCTGGAATGCGCCCGCCACCGTGCCGTGGCTGACGCAGGCCCTGGACGCCGCTTCGCAGCAGTACTACGGCGCACCCTGCGGCTACATCGGCCAGGGCGGCACGATTCCGCTGATGAGCATCCTGCAAAAGGGCTTCCCGCAGGCGCAGTTCATGGTGTGCGGCGTGCTGGGTCCCAAGTCCAACGCGCACGGCCCCAACGAATTCCTGCACGTGCCGTACGGCAAGAAGCTCACCGCCGCCGTGGCTCAGACCATGGCCGCCATGCCGGCCGCTTGACCTGCACGCTTGCCATGCAGAGCGCGGGGCCTTTGGCCTTGCGCTCTTTCTATTTCCAGGACTGATTCCATGATTTCCACTTCCGACGCCTACGCCAATGTGGTCGCAGAAACCCGCCACTGGTTGAACCAGGCGGTGATCGGCCTGAACCTCTGTCCCTTCGCCAAGGCGGTGCAGGTCAAGGACCAGATCCGCTTTGCCGTCAGCGACGCCACCGACGCCGAGGGCGTGCTGACCGACCTGCAGGACGAGCTGGCGCTGCTGGCTGAAACCGATCCCGATAAGATCGACACCACGCTGCTCATCATTCCCGACGCGCTGGACGACTTCATGGAGTTCAACGACTTCGAAGACCTGTCCGATCGTCTGCTCAAGCGCATGCGTCTGGTGGGTGAGTTGCAGGTGGCCACCTTCCACCCGCAATTCCAGTTCGCCGACACGCAACCGGACGACATCGAGAACTACACCAACCGCTCGCCGTATCCCATCCTGCATCTGCTGCGCGAAGACAGCATCGACCGCGCGGTGGAGTCGTTCCCGGATGCCGCCGAGATCTACGAGAAGAACATCGACACGATGAACAAGCTCGGGCTGGAAGGGTGGAAAAAGCTGATGACGAAGGCCTGATCGGCGGGCCTTGATCGGGCCGCGACTCGGCCCACATCAAGTCCCCGCATCGGGTCCCGCATCGGGTCCCGTATCGGGCCCCTTATCGCGTCCATCACCCAGGATGTTACCGGGATATCCCTAGATAGCCCGTCGGTTGTATTGCATACAACATACGATCATTGTGACCGTCGCCGATCGGCGGCGGCCTGTACGTCCTTCCCCTTTTCATTGTCTTGCCTCGCGGCCCCCGTCGGCCGCGCGTTGGCCTTTGCCTTTGTCTGGAGAGCCGTATGCGATTCACCCGCCGTCATGCCCTGGGCGCGCTTGCCGCCTTGCCGTTGATCTCGCGCCCGGCCTGGGCCCAGCAGAACGCCTTTCCGACGCGTCCCGTGCGTCTGCTGGTGGGCTTTGCGCCCGGCGGGCTGACCGACATTGCCGCGCGCGCGCTGGCCGACCGCATGGGCAAGACCCTCAAGCAGAACGTCGTCGTTGAAAACCGCCCCGGCGGGCAGGCCATCATCGCCACCGTCGCAGTGGCGCGCGCCGAGCCCGACGGCTACACGCTGGGCTTTGCCGGCACCAACGGCATGATTCTCAACCCCTTGCTTTACAACAATCTGCCGTACCAGCCATCGGACTTCAAGCAATTGGGATCCATGGGCAAATCGCCCATGGTGCTGATCGTGCATCCCGACCTGGGCGTGAACACCGTGCAGGAGTTCATTGACCTGGCCAAGAAAAAGCCCAACGACATCACCTGCGCGCATGCCGGCCGCGGCGTCATCAATCATCTCGCGCTGCTGCATTTCCAGTCGAAGACCGGCACGCAATTCCAGGACGTGCCCTACAAGGGCAGCGGTCCGGCGCTGTTGGACCTGATGGCGGGCACCGTGCAAAGCACGTTCGACTTCCCGACCTCGGCGCTGCCCAACATCAAGTCCGGCAAATTGAAAGTGCTGGCCGTCACTGCGGACAAGCGGCTGTCCAGCCTGCCGGACGTGCCGACGATGAAGGAAGCGGGCGTCGACGATTTCGAGCTCTACACCCGCATGATGATCTCCGGCCCCGCCGCCATGCCCGCCGACGTCGTGAAGACGCTGGAGCACGCCGTGCGCGAAGGCACGCGCGATCCCAGCCTGGTCCAGCAATTTGCGGAGCAGGGCGTGGCCGTGGAGTTCACCTCGTCCGCAGATCTGGATAAGGTCATTGCCGACGAATCCGCCATGTGGGCGCAGGTCATCAAGGCCAACGGCGTGCCCAAGACCGACCTGAAGGCTTAAGGCCGCGACGGCAAGGAGACGACAGTGACACAGCCCCGTATCACCGTAACGCCCGAACGCGCGCTGATCGACGTCGAGCGCGACATCCGCATCGAAGGCTTTCCGGCTTATGCCTTTATCACCGTCACGGCCAGCATGCACATGTGCGGCGCGGCGTGGCGCTCGGAGGCCGTGTTCGTGGCCGGCCACGACGGACGCCTGGACTTGCGGCGCGATAGCCCCGTGTCCGGCTCGTACGCCGAGCCATCGGCCATGGGCATCGTCTGGTCCATGGTGTGCCAGGACATGGACCGCGTGGTGTTTCCGCCCGACAGCACGGATGCGCTGACCGTGCACCTTCACGCCACGAATGGTGCGCTGTCGGCCGAGGCCACTTTGGTGCAGGACTTCCTGGCGGACGGTGTCACGCACCGGTCCGTGCGCGAAGAGGTGGACGGCATGTCGCTGTCTGGCGAACTGTTCGTGCCGGCCGGACCCGGCCCGCATCCCGTCGTGGTCTACATGAACGGCTCGTCGGGTGGCGTCAACGCGCCCCGCGCCGCGCTGTTTGCCGCTCGCGGCTATCAATGCCTGGCGTTGGCGATCTTCAACTACGACGGCCGTCCGAAGTACTTGAACGACATGCCGCTCGAATACTTCGAAGCCGCCCTGAAATGGGTCCGCAAATCGCTGCAGCCGCGCGACGGCTTCGTGGCGGTGTCGGGCATCAGCCGGGGTGGAGAGACATCGTTGCTCGTTGCCTCGCATTTCCCCGACCTGGTCAGCGCGGTCGTCGCGTACGTGCCGTCGCCCGTGATGCACGGCGTGGTCAGCGCCGGCGCGCCGGGCACGGGCCGCGATGCCCAGGTCTGGACCCGGCATGGCGAGCCCCTGCCGCACCTGTGGCAAGACAACGCCACGGCCGACTGGAACGCCGCCTATGCCTCCGAGCCGCCGTATCGCCAGACCCTGGCATTCCTGAGCGCCACGCGCGATGCTTCGGCCTTCGAGCGCGCGCGCATTCCCGTCGAAAACTATCCCGGTCCGGTCATGCTGGTCAGCGCGTCGGACGACGGCTTCTGGCCCAGCACCGCGTATTCCGAAATGGTGGTGAGGCAGCGACAGGCGTTCGATCTGCCCACGAACCACTACGTCTGCGCCGGGGCGGGCCACCATGTCCACTATCCCTGCCTGCCCGCCACGCTGATCAACAAACCGCACGCGATGTCGGGACTGCTGCTGGATGCGGGCGGCACGCCGTCTGCCAATGCTGCGGGGAACGAAGGATCGTACCGGGCGGTACTGGATTTCCTGGCGCAGGCTCGGGCTGGGCAAGGGTAGGGCATCCCGCGCGCAACAAAAAGGACCGGCAGTGCCGGTCCTTAACTCTGCCCACGTCAGCATCACTGCTGGCGGATGGCCTCGACCTGGATCTTCAGCTTCACCTCCGGCTTGAAGCCCATGTCCAACCCGAAATTCATGCCAAAGTCCTTGCGGCTGAATTCCGTGGAGACATCGGCGCCGCAGACCTCGCGCTTGATCATCGGGTGATCGATGCACTTGAAGTCGTCGATATCGAGCTTCACCTGGCGCGTGACGCCGCGCAGCGTCAGGTCGCCCGTGGCTTCCTCCGGCTTGTCGCCGTCGAACTTGGTGAACTTGCCCTTGAACGTGGCGGTGGGGTACTTGGCTGCATCAAAGATATCCGGCGCGATCGCGTGCTGGTTCATTTCCTCGTGGCCGAAGTCCACCGACTTGATGTCCACGGTGACTTCCAGGGTGCCGGTGCGCGCCGCGCGGTCCAGCACGACCACGCCGCTGGACTGGTTGAACTTGCCCCGCCAGGTCGACAGGCCGCCAAAGTGATCGGCCTCGAAGCTGGGGTACGTGTGCGAGGGATCAAGGTCATACGTGACCGGCGCGGCGGTCGCGGCGAAGGTCATCGACAGCGCACTTGCGCCCAGCAACAGGGACGGGATCAACTTCATTGCGGCTCCTTGTGGATGGCGTTCAAGCACGCCGGCGACGGGTCGCCTGCGTGCCGGAAAGTCAAAACAATAACATTCAGTTCTGTGTCAGCAGTGCGGCGTAAATCAAAAATCCGTGGCGCTGCGCTGCGCGGCGCACCGTCCGATGGCATCAATCCACTTTGCTCAGCCATGCCGACAGATCCTGCAAGGTCTCACGCAGGGCGTTGAAGCGCTGTTCGCCCAGGTGCGCTTTCCATTCCAGTTCAACGGCCGCCACGCAACTGCGCATCAGCACGTACATCTCCTGGCCGCGGGCGGTGAGCTGCAATTCGGTGGAATTCGATGTGGCGCCGGGCCGGCGCAGCAGATAGCCGCGCCGCTCCAGTTCGGCCAGCACGTAGTTCATTGCCTGGCGCGACATGTTGCACTGGCGGGCCAGCTCGATTGGCCGCCGGCCGTGCGGGCCGGGGTACATGAAGACGCCCAGTTCGGTCAATGACACGTCAAATCCCTGCGCGTTGACGGCGGACAACATGCGCGCCACGACGTGCTCGCGAGGCAGCCGCAGCAAGGAACCGATCATCGGCAGGCTGGTTTGCGGTTCGGATGCGGCGCTATTTTTTCTGCTGGACATGGCGTAAAAAATTTGTACACTGGCACGTAAAGTAACTTTACACGGGAGTATGCCATGAACGTAGCGCAAGCATTCGATGCAGAAGAAGTGATCCGCGTGGGCCAACTGGAAATCCGCTATCTCCAGCCAAGCGGGCGGGGGAACCGCATGGGGGCGTTTGAATTGTGTGTGCCGCCCGGCTCGAACGTGCCGCCGCCGCATAGCCACGACAACGAGGAATTGATTTACGTGCTTGAAGGCACGCTGCGCTTTACCGTCGGCGCAGAAACGCGCGACCTTCGTCCCGGCGATTCGATGACCACGCCGACCGGTGTGGCCCATGCATTCAGCAACCCGCACGCGGTCATGGCCAAGGCGCTGGTGATCAACACGCCGGAAATCAGCGCGGATTACTTCCGCGAGATGGCGGCGCTGATCAACGGCGGCGGGCCGCCGGACAAGGCCCGGATGATGGAGACGATGAAGCGGTTCGGCCTGACGCCGATCGCGCCGGCGCCGGCGCCTGCTGTTGCGGCGGCGGCGGGTTGACCGCGCGCGTGATCGGCGCAGCGTTCCGGGCAGCATCGCTGGCATCCTCTGGCGGCCGGTGAGCGCGCAAAAAAAGGGCGTCGCCAGGACGCCCTTTTTCGGTTGATTCGACTTCGATTGCTTCAGTTTCGGTCGCTATCGCCTCAGTCGATTCAGCTTCGGCTGATGAATCCTCGGCTTACTCGTCGTTCGCCCACTCTACCTGCACGCCCAGGCTGCGCAGGTTCTCGACAAAGCTCGGATGGGCGCGTCGGATCGGCGTGGCGTTGCGAATCTCCGAACGTCCCTTGATGCTGCTGGCCACCATGAACAGCGCGATCGCCACGCGGATGATGTAGGGGCTTTCGACCACGCCCGGCGTCAGCGGATTGCCGCCAAACGTCACCACGCGATGCGGGTCCGACGAGAACACGTGCGCACCAAATTTGGACAGTTCGCCCGTCCAGCCCAGCGCACCGTCATAGACCTTGTTCCAGAACATCGCATTGCCCTCGGCGCACACGCCCAGCGCAATGAAGATCGGCAACAGGTCCACCGGAAAGTAAGGCCAGGGCGCCGCCTCGACCTTGGTCAGCACGTTGCTGGTGAACGGCGTCTGCACCTTCAAAGGCCCGTCCCGCAGCGCGCGGGACCAGCCGTCCTTGTGCTCGATTCGCACGCCGAACTTGGCGAACGTGCGGTCGATCAGCGGAAAATTGCCCGGCGTGCGATTGCGCACCACCACGTCGCCACCCGTGATCGCGCCCAGCGCGAGGAAGGTCGTGATCTCGTGGAAATCTTCTTCAAACGTGAACTCGCCGCCGCCCAGACGCTTGCCGCCGCGCACCACCAGCCGCGACGTGCCGATGCCGTCGATATCGGCGCCCATCATCGCCATGAACCGGCAGAACTCCTGCACGTGCGGCTCGGACGCTGCATTGGTCAACGACGACTCGCCTTCTGCCGCGGCCGCGCACAACACGAAGTTCTCGGTCGTGGTCACGGACGCATAGTCCAGCCAATGATGCGTGGGCTTGAGCGGACTGCTCGCGCGCACCAGCAGTGACCCGCTGGCGCGTTCCACCTGGCCGCCGAACGATCGGAAGATGTCCACGTGGGGATCGATCTCGCGCACCCCCAGCGTGCATCCCTTGACGTTGTCCTCCAGCCGCGCCACGCCAAAGCGCGCCAGCAGCGGCGGCACCAGCATGATCGACGAACGCATCTCCTCGGGCAGCCGGTGGTTTGCCGCATCGAAAACCGTGTTCTTGTGATGCAGCGCCAGCGTGCGCGTCGCATCGTCCAGCCGGACGTCGCTGCCCAGCGTGCGGAAGATGTCCAGGATCTTGCGCACATCGGTGATGTCCGGCACCCCATGCAATGTCAACGGCTGATCGGTCAGCAGCGTGGCGCACAGGATCGGCAGCACCGCGTTCTTGTTGGCCGAAGGGACGACGCGGCCGCGCAAAGGCGTGCCGCCGTGGACGATGAGGTTGGACATGGGGATGGGGACTGCCGGGAAAGAAATAGGGGAGAGCGCGGGGATTGTACCGGGGTCTTTCCCAGGACCATTTGGACGAAAGGCGGCTAAACGTTTCAAACTGCAATACCGGCGCCGGGAAATAGGACGCGCCGCACGGTTGTCAGTCTTCGATCTTGCGCACCAGTGTCAGTGGCACCCAGCCGCTCTGGCCGTCCGATAGCCGGCTGCACCACATCCAGCCATTGAGTTGCTCCGAGCCGGCCAGCTCGTCGCCTTCGTCCACGTCCAGTTCCCTCGCGGTATAGGCGCGTAATGCGCGGCCTTGCCCCGCGTCGATCCTGTCGATGATCTGGCCCGGAACCCAGCCTCCGGAATGCCCCGACGTCGTGCAGAAGTACCAGTTGTCCCAACCTTCGGGCCCTTTGTACTGTTCTCCGACCGTCAGCAGCGTGCCTTGTGCGAAGGTGATCGGTTCCGGATATTCGCTGCGGTGTTGACCGAGCGCGACATATCTCATGCAGACTTATCCCGATTCTTCCGGATCAGCACCGCGCCGCCGATCGTCAGCACCAGACCGCCGCCGATGTACGGCAGGCCAAAGATCAGCAGGGTGAAGAACAGCGCCGTGTTGGCATCCCGCGCGCCGGGGCCGCCGCCGGTGTGCATCGCGGGATCGATCTGCAGCATGGCAATCGCGGCGGTCAGTAGCAACATCACGCCCAGCGTCGCGCATCCCCAGCCGAACAGACGGCGCAGGTTGGCAATGCGCGCCAACGCCACGGCCGACACGACGGCCACCAGGACATAGAGGACCACGCTGGCCATTGCGACCCGATCCAGCAGAGCCGAATCCAGTGGCTCAGCACCTGCCCCCGCGCTCGGATATACGCCGAACACCGCCAACAACAGCGGATTGGTGATGCCAAAGCTGGCGCTTCCGATCAGCAATCCGAAGACGATGCTGACGAGCCATTTGATTGCGGTGGGTGGCATGGGGCGGGTCGCTTCTGAAAGGTCAGTAGTAGATGTCGACGTAATCGGTCAGGCCGCCGCACGCTTCCATCTGCTGCATGCGCCAGTACTTGCGCTTGCCGGTCGCCTTGAACTCGTAATCGCCCGTGCGTTCGCAGCGGCGGCCCTTGTCCGGCGCGTCCAGGATCAGGATAGTGCCACGCAGCACGAAGCTGTCGCGGCCAATGGAGACGACCTCGCCTTTGACCTTCAAGGTGCCTTCGTGGTTGGCCTGCGTACCTTCCAGGCGCACGACGTCGTTGTCGTCGATCGCGTTCATTTTGCCGCGCTTGGCGGACCACAGCCATTGCAGCGTCACGCCGCTGTTGTTCAGGAGCCGTTCGTAGGCGGCCTGGTCGTTGATCTGGGTTTTTTGCACGGGCGCCAGGGAGCCGCCGGTTTGCTGAACGGGCGCTTGCTGAGCAGGAGCCTGTTGCGCGGGTGCCCTTTGCACCGGAGCTTGCTGAGCGGGGGCCCGCTGGGCCGGGGCTTGCTGCGGGGCCGGGGCCTGATTGCCCGAGTTGGCGCGCGGGGGCAGGATGGCTGCGCCAGGATCCTGTTGCGCGAAGGTGGGGGCAGAGGCGAATGCCAGGCCCAACGCGAGAAGCAGATTTCCGGACTTGCGTTTGATTCCCAAGGCACGGGCAACGTGAGTTTGCATGGTCTGTATCAAGAGAGGAGAGGGATGCGCCGTCTTTCGTCTTGATGGGACCGGTCGTCGACCCTGACCCCGATTACGGCACGGGCGCCAAATTATCACGCCCGTGCGCGCAAATAATTGCGGTATCTAGCGCAGCTGTATCCATTCGTTAGCTGGAAAACAGAATGCTTCACCGAACCGCGAGCCGATGCTCGTCAAGCCCTGCGCCGCACATTCTCTTCATGAAGCGCGCGCACCTGTTCGACGAATTCCGGCACGGGCCCTTCGGCCTCGATGCCATTGACCACTTCGGAGATGGGCAGGGGCCGCACGGCCGACGGTGGCACGCCCCAACCGCGCATCCATTCGGCGTACTGGGCCGACGACACGGCGTAGACGATCCGGCCAAGTCCCACCCAGCCGTGCGCCGCGGAACACATCGAACAGTGCTCGCCGGACGTGTACACCGTGCAGGCCGCACGCTCGGCTTGCGGCACATTGTTGGCGGCCCAGCGGGCAATCTCGAATTCCGGATGCCGCGTACGGTCGCCGCTGGAGACGTGGTTGTGGTCTTCAAACAGCACCCGCCCGTCGCCCGACACCAGCACCGATCCAAACGGCTGGTCGCCCGCATCGAGCGCCTGTCGGGCCAGCTCGACGCAGCGTGCCAGGTGCTTCTTGTCCTCTTCGGTAATCACGCGTGATCTCCTTGTCAAAATCGAGGCCGGCGCGGACCTCCCGCGCCGGCGCAGTCGCTACAGCAGCAGCGGCGAAATCTTGCTGCCATCCACCGACACGCCCGCCATCAGGCCGCCGTTGTTCATCACGAAGCCGACGATGGGTTGCTGCGCGGTGTTGGAATCGATGCTGCCGTTGACGCCCACGTTGGCCACGGCGACGGTCGCGTCCGCGCCGATGGTCCAGCCGCTGCTGGCCCGGAACTTGGCCAGCGCGTCGTCCGTCATGAAAAGCAGCACCATCGCCTTGGACTGCGCGCCCGCCTGAAAGCCGATGGATCCGCCCGTAATGCTGTAGTAGCCCTTGTCCTGACCGCTGACCTGCAGCACGCCTGTCCCATGCTGGGCGCCCACGATGAAGCTGGCGCTCAGCACCGCCGGAAACACCAGGACGCCCCGGGCGCGTTCCACCAACTGCCGTGATTGCGGCGAGGATTCATACAGCTTGGACAGCGTGGCCGCCGTGGCGGCATCCAGTTCCTGACGCTTTTCGGCGGCGGTGGCCGTAGCGCGCGAATCCGTCGTGGTGCAGCCCGCAAAAAGAAAACCTGCCATGCCCAACGTGACGGCGGCGACGGCAGTCCTGCGGAATTTCGAAGTGACATCAAGCATTTGCGCTTCCTTTTTGTGGGTGACCAACGAGGTACATCAAATCATCTCCTGGCTGGAGATTACCCCGGCTCGCGCGAGGGGGCGATGGGTGTAGATCGTTCGGGGTGAAAAAGTGTTTGCTTCCGGGGAAAGCATAAAATCCGTTCAAGGTTGGTGATGGCTTCCAATGGGCGCAAGCCTAAGACCCATCATGTAAGACCTAATCCCACCCCGGCCTCGAGCCGGGGCATTCATTTTTGGATTCCCGGTTCTGCCGACCCGTCGAATCCACTCAGCGCAAGACCGAATCCCCTCGGTTTAACATCGCGCCATGCTTCTCATCATCTTTCTCTGGATCGCACTCGCGATCGTGGTCGGCTTCATGGCCAAGCGTCGCGGGCGCAATGGCATTGGGTGGGCCTTGCTTGCCGGCCTGATCAGTGCGCCGGTCGCGGGCATTTTCCTCAAACGCATTCCCAACCGGTCGCCGCTCGCCAGCCAGCCGCTTCTTTCCACGCATATCGAATGCCTGCATTGCAGCGAGCGCATTCTGCGTGAGGCGCGCGTGTGCCGGCATTGCGGCGGCGACGTGACCGACGCGGGGCTGACGGCCGTACGGCAAGCGATGCCTGTCGGGTACTGGTTCGACCTGCCCGACCCCGCATTCAAGCTGATGCGGACTGCGGACCGCGTGGCGTTGATAAAGCCTGTTCCGCCGTGGATCGTGGTGGACCAGTCGCTTGACTCCATCGTTATTGGCAGCCGCTGGCCCGGAAAGCTCTGGCGCGTGCGCGTCGAGAAGCAGGGTGATATGTCCGATCTGGTTGCGGAGCCGGGCTACTGGCGCGCCAGTGCCATCGAATTGCTGGAAGCGCTGCCGTTGTCGGTGCTGTTCGGCCCGAAGGGCGAGGCGGTGCTGGAGATCATCGCGCAGATCAATACGCTGTCGCGCAGCGAGGCGCAGGCGCTGGCCGACAACCTGCCGGAGAACGCCTGGATGGCGTACAGCCGCGCGTGGATGCGCTGGTCGCAAGAGGACGGCGAGTCGGCTGCGGATGAAGAAAGCAATTGGCGCGGCGCGTTGGCCGCCACGCGGCGGGGCGACAAGGCCCGGTCGCCGGTTCACTCCGGCTTTCTGCTGATCCACAGCCAACTGCGGCAGCGCGCCGAGCAACTGGACGGCGGCAACGCGTTTACCTTGATCGAGGAAGACGGCGAGACCGAACAGGTGTTGAAGCCGATGTGGCAAGCGGCTTGCGATGCGCTGCTGTTTGCCGCGATGGCGCGCGCCGCGCCGCAGTATGTGTCCGACGAGGACGCGGTCACGTTGCTGCACGCTTGGACCCGCGTGCTCAGTCGTGAAAGCGAGCGCGCTTGAGATTCACCACATCGATTCGTTCAGGATCTTCCGGGCACGCTTGAACGTGATGACCGCTGCGCCGGCCGCCAGAATCAGTGCGATCCACCCGTTCATGTTGAATTTCATCTTGCGCGCGTAGTTCGCGTCGTGCACCAGCTTTGCATCGACCAGCGTTTCACCGTTCTTGCGCACGCCATAAACCCGGACGGGAATGGCCATGTTGTACTTAAGCGCAATCGTGCTGTCGGCAAGCTGCGCATCGTTTTCCTGCACCGCAAACTCTACTTGCTCTCCCTCGGTATACGGAACCCTATAGGTCGCTTCATAAAACTTGAACACCATGTAGGGATAGTTGCCTGAATACACGCAGAGCGCGCCATAGTGCTCCCACCGCCCGCGAATCTTCGCCCGGGTGTCGCAGCTTGCCACCTTGTCCACCCGCAGGCTGATCGTGTTCAGCTTCGCGGGGTCATAGGGCAGACGGACGTCTTTTGCCGCGTTGAAGCAGTAGATGGCGACGCCGGCAAGCACCAGCGCGGCAATTGCGGGAAGTCGGCAAGGCAGGAGGGCGCGTTTCCAGTCAGCCAGCTCACTGCTCATGCTGGCTGACTCGGGAACGCGAACGGCGGTTGTTGGGGCCTTGGTCGATTTTCATGACGCGCGCTGCAGAATTTGCGAGCGCTGATTTTAAACAGGCGCTGAAGCAAGCGTTGAATCACGCGCGCTGCTGCGACGCCTTCCTACTTCGGATCGCAGTGATTCCGGAACGCCTTCGCGCCCGCGTCGGAGACCTCGACCCACTTCTGATCCGGCGGCGCATCCTGCACATAGCTGTCGTGCCAGTTCCACCACTTGTACGGCGGCGTCTGCGGATAGCCCGCAGGGGAATCTTCCCAGGTCTCCTGCCGTCCCAGCGGCGTGATGTCCAGGTAGTTCCACGTGCCGCCCATCTGCTCGTCGCCACGGTTGTTCAGGAAGTAAGTGCGATAAATGCGGTCGCCGTCGCGAAAGAACACGTTGGTGCCGTGCCATTCGTCCACGCCGAAGTCCGCATCGAAGCTGTCGGTCAGCGTGAACCACGGCATCGTCCAGCCCATGTGCGCCTTCAGCCGTTCAATGTCCGCCTGCGGCGCGCGGGACACGAAGACCAGCGTCGTGTCGCGGGCGTTCAGGTGTGCCAGATGCGCAACCTGGTCCGCCACCATCGAACAGCCTCGGCACGCGTGATCCGGCCAGCCGAATACGCCAGGCTCGTGAAACGCGCGGTAGACGATGAGTTGCCGGCGGCCGTCGAACAGGTCGCGCAGCGTGACCTTGCCGGATGGGCCATCAAAGACGTATTCCTTGTCCACCGCTGTCCAGGGCATGCGGCGGCGCTCCGCAGCCAGCGCGTCGCGGGCGCGGGTGTGCGCCTTTTCCTTGATGAGCAGTTGTTGGCGGGCGGCTTCCCAGTCTTCAGCGGATACGACCGGGGGCGTCTGCATGGCGGCGTGGGCGCCGTTGCCTGCGGATGCTGGGGGTGTGGTCATGGGGTGATCCTCCTGGTGTCTTTAGTTCCCGTGCGCCCTGTTCGGGCGGGGGGAATGGGAACAGTGTGGCACCGGGAGGGACGGGACAGGAGTAACAAATCTGGCGCGAAAGTGCGCCAGACGCGTGCCGCACGTTGAGCGCGATCCGTTCGTTCTGCGTCAGACGGGGATCAGCGCTGCCTCCCGCGGCATGGCCTGTGCGGTCCACCCCCGCAGGCTTTCGCGCAACAGCGACACGGCGGCCTGGCCGCTTTCGTTCAGACGATGCGCCGCGTACAGGCCAAATTGCGCGCTCAGCGGCAACGCGCCTTCATCGCCGATGGAAATCACGCGCATGGTGTCGGGCCGCAGACACTCGGTCGTCAACAAGGCCACGCCCAGGCCGTTCTCGACAGCCGCGATCGTGGCGCCCACGTTGTGACTGGTCAGCGACACCCGAAAATCCCGCCCCGACGCCGTCAGCGCATCGAATGCCAGCCGGCGCCAGGAGCACGGTTCGGCATAGACGATCACGTCCAGCGGCTGGTCCGGGTCCAGGGTTTCGTCGATGCCGCATGCCCAATGCAGATCCACGGTCCAGGACTCGATGGGTTCATCGACAAAGCCCACGCAGGCGCCCACGGCCACGTCCAGCGTGCCGTCCTGCCAACGCGCGGCAAGTCGCTCGCCGTCGTCGATGACAACGTCCAGATGCAGATTGGGACACGAGCGCCGCAACCGGCCCAGCGCCGCCGGCAAGGCGGCCACCGCCACGTCCTCGGACAGCCCGATGCGAACGCTGCCGGCGACCGCGCGCTCGCGCAGCCGCGCTGCGGCCGCCTCGCCCAGCGCGAGGATGCGGTTGGCGTAACTGAGCAGCACCTCGCCCTCGGTGGTGGGCGCCATGCCGCGGCCGGTTCGATGCAGCAGCCGCTTGCCCACCATTTCCTCCAGACGGCGGATCTGCGTACTGAGCGCCGATTGCGCGCGGCCGGATTGGTCCGCTGCGCGGCTCAGGCTGCCGTAGCGGCAGACGGCGACAAAGGTGCGGAGCAGGGCAGGGTCGAAATCGGCTGACATTATCAATACCTGAAATCTGGTTTACGAGATATCAGTCTAGCTGTAACCCTGGCGCGTGCCTAGGATGACCCTTGTCGCGAAATGTCCGACTCAACTCAAGGAACCATCCACCATGACACAACCCCAAAACCTGCGCGTCGTCCTCGCCTCCCGGCCCGTCGGCCGCCCCAAAGCCACCGATTTCCGCGTCGAACGCGTGCCTGTTCCGGAACCGGCCGACGGTCAGCTGCTGCTGGAAGTTCAGACCCTGTCGCTGGATCCCTACATGCGCTGGCGCGTCAGCGACGAAAAATCCTACGCCACGCCCATGGAAATCGGCGATGTGATGGTCGGCGGCACGATTGCCCGTGTTCATACGTCGCGCCATCCCGACTGGCGCGAAGGCGACATCGTTCTGTCGTCTGCCGGCTGGCAACGCTACGCGCTGTCCGACGGTACCGGCCTGCGCCGGCTCGATCCCGCGAACGCGCCGCCCTCGACCGCGCTGGGCGTGCTGGGCATGCCGGGTCTGACGGCCTATGTCGGGCTGCTGAACATCGGCCAACCCAAGCCAGGTGAGACCGTCGTCGTCGCGGCCGCGAGCGGCGCGGTGGGTTCCGTCGTCGGCCAGATTGCACGCATCAAGGGCGCGCGCGTCGTGGGCATCGCGGGCGGGCCGGAGAAGTGCGCCTTTGTGAAGGAAGAGCTGGGCTTTGATGTGGTCGTGGACCACCATGCGCCGGATTTTGCGCAGAAGCTGGCCGAAGCCTGCCCTGACGGCATCGACGTGTACTTTGAGAACGTCAGCGGCCATGTGTGGGATGCGGTCCTGCCGCTGCTGAACGACTTTGCCCGCGTGCCGGTGTGCGGCCTGATCGCCAACTACAACGACGGCCCCGCCGACCGGAGCGGTCCCGACCGCCTGCCCGCCACCATGCGCGAAATCCTTTCGCGGCGTATCACCATGAAGGGGTTCATCGTGTTCGATTTCCCGAAGGAACAGGAAGACGAGTTCCTGAACGTGGCCGGGCAGTGGATCCGCGAGGGCAAGCTGCGGTGGCGCGAGGATGTGGTCGAGGGCCTTGAAAATGCGCCCGAAGCGCTGATCGGTCTGCTCGAAGGCAAGAACTTCGGGAAGCTGGTGGTGCGAGTGGGGGATTGACGCACTGGCGGTCTGGCATTCAGGCGGCCTATTGGCCGATCGTGCGCGCCTTGCTGCGCCGCGCCTTCGGCTTGGGCGCAACCCCCAGGCGCGGATCGCGCGCCACGGCCAATGCCGCCAGCGTTGCCGCAGTCGATTCGAAGGACTCGCTCGACTGCGGCAAGTACAGCCACTTGCCCAGCACCGGATGCGGCAAGAGGTCGGGAATGTCCGCCAGCAGCGCCGCATGACGTTCCTGCGACGTGCAGACCATGACCCCGTTCCACGGATCGTCCCGATCGGCGACGATCAGATACAGCAAGCCGTCCAGATACGCGGCGTCGGCGCCGAACATCTTGCGATGCGTGAAGCTTGCGTCGCTTTCGAGCGGCTCAAGAATCCACAGCAGCGAATTGGATTTTGCAGCACGCTGTTTGCGGGGAGGAGCGAAAGGATCGGGCGAGTTGCGCATGGATGGGAAGCGGTCGGGCAGGGCACAGCGACTATGCCACACCGGCTACTGCTCGAACAACGGCGCCAGTGGCAAAAGCGGCCCATACTTCTTCAGCTTTTCCCACGCCTCGGCCGCCTGGCGCAGTTCCTCGTTCTTGCGCGCCTCCTCCAGGATTTCATCAATGCGCGGCGCCAGTGCGACGGACAGGTCGATGATGTCGTTGGCGGTGTAGCCACGCTCCCAGCGTGCGCGTAACGTCACGTCATCACCCTTGGCCCGCATGGCACGCGTCGCTTCTTTCAGCAGGGCCTTGCGCTGATCCGCATTGAGCCGCTCGGCAAACGAGATGCCCGCCACCAGGCCCTGGACCACGCCTTTCTCCCGATACCCGGTGGTAGCCGCCACCTCGCTCGCGACGCTGCGGCTGATGACCTTGGGCGCCAGGTTGTCGCGGATCCAGCTTCGGCTTAACCGCAGCAATCCAGCGCTAAGACCGTGGCCGAATCCCGTGCGCATCCCTTCCGCGCGCGCCGCTTCCTGCGCTTCGGCGTAGGTCATCGCAAATTGCACCATCAGCATGATCGCGTCCTGCGGGCCGGGCATCAGGAAGTCGGCCACCCAGCCGGCGGCGCTGCCGATCTTGCTCAACGCTGAGGCCGCGCGGCCTTGGACTTTCAGGACCGATCCGGCTTCTTCGGCCAGCGCGGCGGTGGTGGTGGCGGGCGCGGACGCAGCTTTCTTGCCGAAGCGTTGTTCAAATTCCTCCATCCGAGGCGGGCCGGCGGGGACCTTGGGCTGTTCGCCGGGAATGCGGGGTTTGGTGGCGGGTTGTTCGACGGGGAGTTGGGGCAGGGACCCTCTTGGCCGGGGGCGTCCCACGTTATCCGGGTGCTGAACGAACTTTTCGTCGGGTAGCCCGGCTCGCACGGCGGGGTCGCGCATGGTCGATAAGGATCGATAGTGACCCGTACCATCGTTCCAGGTCTTGACCTTGCCGCTCTCGAAATCCACTTGGCCCCCCCAGTTGACGCGTTCGCCGCGCGCCGCTTCGGTGTGACCATATCCGCCGCCGACCGTCCTCTTCGACTTGACGGCGAAGATCTCGCCGTCTTTCACTACAAAGTCATAGTTGCCGCGCGCCGTGCGGACGTACTTGGGGCCGACCTCCTTCCATGTGCCGTTGACGTTCCTGAGCCGGACGACTTCGCCCGACGATCCCGGCGCCGGTAGATCCCTGGGCAGATTGCCATAGGTCGGACCGCTTGCGTCGCGCTGGAGAAGACGGGCGCCGTGCGTGCTCATCGACGATTGCTGAACCACGTGCGCCAGCTCATGCGCCAGCAGCGCGCGGCCTGCGGTCGTGCCCGGCGCGTACTGACCCGCGTTCAGAACGATGTGATGGCCGACGGTATAGGCCCGGGCGTCAACGGCATTTGCAGAATCAGTCGCCAGCGCATCGGAATGCAGCTGGACGTGGCTGAAGTCGCGCTGGAAACGAGACTCCATGAAGGCGCGGGTATGGGCATCGAGGGGACGGCCTTGGATGGATAGCACGTCGCGAAGGCCAGGAATGTCATCGAGCGATGCCGCGGTGCGCGGGTCGGCCGGCCGCAGAAGCGGGGGCGGTGGAACCGGTGTGGGTTGCAATGTGGACGGCACGGCGCCGTGCGCCTGATCGTCTTGAGACTGCGGCATGCACATCACGTGTTCGGACATGTGATGCGCTTCCTGCTCTGACGCGTCGCCGGGATGGCTGATCGCAATGTGCGTGCCGGGGGGATGCAGGGATATCGCGGTGACCGCATGAACCGGACGCCACCGCTGAAGTTTCGTATCGCGCGCAGCCTCATCTGGCGGCGTGCGCGACGCTGCACGCTTATCCGCCGCGTCCCGTTTGCGGCTTGCGGCCGGCACCTTGTGATCCGCCGCCTTGGGCTTTTGCACGAAAGCGCGCATGGATTCGCTCCGTTCGTTCCGGCGATTATTGTCCTCCTTTGCGGGGTGGCTGAATACGGGCGGGTTTGGTCCGGCACCTATTTCTGTAATACTCCGGCATCACCGTTTCAATACGCGTTCGTCATTAACTGACATCGCCAAATCCTCACGGCTTTCGGATTCCGCCCATGTCTGAACACCATCAATTCATCTTCCCCCGCGACTTCCATCTGCCGCCGCCCAATTGGCCCGCGTTGGAAGCGCGGCTGCTGGAAGGGGGTTATGTCCTGCCGGCGCATGGCGACACCATTCCCTACCGCGCCAACAACGACGACGGTTTCGACGGAGATGACGCGTCATGGCGCAGCGTCCAATACTGCCTCGGCCCGGCGGCCAGACCCTACCTGAGCGATGCTGTCAGAGAGGATTACGACGCCGATCCCAGACACTTTCCGCTCATGTTGCTGGCCTTCGATGGGCCGAATCCCCGCGTCATGGTCGGCGAGAATCTTTTCGCGCCGAGCGTACCGGGATCGAACGAACCCGCCATGCCGATGCCAGCCGAGTCGCACATCGACTTCATCGGCGAAGCCTACGAGAACCCGGCCGTCCAATGGCAATGCGAGGAAAGCGGACGCAGTTATCGCATCCTTGAACTCGATTGGCATTACAGCCTGGCGATGGGATTCCGGATGGTGCAATGCGAAGGACTGGATCGTGAGAGTGCGGAAGGATTGGCGGGGTTGATCGGCGAAATGACGGGTCAGGTCATGGGCTGCAGCCATCGGCATCTATGACTGCGCAGGGGCGTGGACAATCGTCAGCCTACAGCCAGAGACAATTCGAAACGCCGCAGCGCGCCGTCCGACACATCTTCGTTCCTGCACAATGGCATCCTATGCCTGACGAATGCCAGACCCATTTCCAAGGAGCGATATGTCGATTCAAACGTTAAGCCGCTACGGCGTTGTGTTGTTTCTTGCCGCCATGAGTTCGGGCTGCTCGGTCGTCGGCGAGTGCGGATTGCTTCGCAGCAGCTGCGGCTATGAAGGCCAGTACGAATCGGGTGAGGAAGATTACGCGGAAGACGAAGCCAAACGGTTGAATAAACAGTCTTCCGATCGGTTGCGTCGAAGCTCTGGAGACTGATGCGGCCCGCGGCTTGTCTGAATTGGTGAAGGCGTCCTGATCCCGCCGCGGTGCAGCTGCGCGGGTACTTGAACGCGACGCGGCCGGGATCGTCGAATACCTGACGCCTCGCCCCGATAGAATGCCCAGCGCCCCGTCAGCGTGGTGCTGGGCAGAATTTCAAAATGCTCTCATTCTGCATAACGCGCTCGGCGTTTTATCTACCGAAGCCGATCATTCATCACGGCCAGTCTGCCAAGTTTCCCAAAAGATTCGAAGTAGTCTTATTTCCGTAATGATTGCCGCGGTGGTTTCATACGCCTGCAGCATGCGATGTGCTGCAGGTGGAAACGCTGATAAATCCATATTCCGTTCCCAGCGAGCGCTCGCTGTAGACCGGCAGCTTCAGATTTCATGATGGTCTGCGGCGAGTAATCTGGATAAAGCAGCGGCGGCTAAATCGCGTTAAAAGTTGGGGCATAGGTAGGGTGACGCAGTTAGCCGATGCCTGGGGCCGTGGCGCAAGTCACGGCCATTTTTTTGCCTGCGAAGAAAAGCGCCCGCAGCAGGATGGCCCGATTTATGACGAGGCCGGGCGCGATACGCCGCCAACCACCTGAGAACGAACGAAAACGCGGTGCCGGTGCATGTACGGCATCTTCTCAATCTCAACTTCGGTGGTACCTATGCAAACAGAACCGGTTTCCGCGCGCTGGACACTCGCGGACTTAGCCAGCACGTGGCGATTTTGGTCGCTGATCGGCGTGTTGATTGCAGCAGCGTATGGGGTGATGGTATTCAGATCAGCATGGCCTTCACTGACCTATGGCAATGAGAAATACCTTGTTCGAGAACTGATCCCATACTTTTGGTATGGCGGAAATTGCTTCGGTATTTTGCTTGGCATCGTTCTGGCACAGGCGAAATCAACTAAAGGCTTGGCAGCAATGGCTGCCGTATGCATGAGCAGCTATGTCATCGCGTGGTTGGTCCTGCCCGAAATGAGCGTTGGGTTCGCTTTGTATCTGGCATTTTTGGGGCAACTCGTTCGATGGGCTCTCGATTTTGCCATCACCGTCAATCTGGCAGCAGCCATGTCAGACCGATTCGCGTTTGCTGGCGCTTTCGCCGTGTTGACGGCTTTCCAGGTGATGAACGATTGGGGTACTTCCGTGGCGGCGTCGTACACCTTTCATACGCAGGTCGATCATGACCTTTGGGCACTCTACGGCGCAGGTGGGATGGCGACCGTTTTGCTACTGCTGGCGTCGACTCGTGGCCGCTTGTTCGATGAAGCGCCGGCCCCGCGGCACCGGCCGCTCAATCCGACGTTCAGAGAGGGTGTAACGGTATTGATAATCTCTGCCTTACCGTGGGCGGCCTTTGGCGGCGTGACTTGGTTGACCGCGCTGGTCACAATGAGCGGGGAGGCAATCATGTACTGGATGACAGCGGTGTCTGTCGCATTCGTAGTCAGCCTGGCCGCCACCGCATACTGGGTCTACCGAATCCATGGCGAGGTGGCGTATATCCACCAGTCTTCGAAATTGTTCACGCCCAGAGCGGCGCTGCTGTTTTTCCTGTTGGTTCCCCTCGCAACCCCCATTCTCATGTTTACGCTGGGCGTCGTTCTTCGTGAGGCCAGAGCGCTGCGACCTTCCTCAAGTCCCCGCTCTATGGGATGGTGCAATGCGTGGTGCGTCGTGTTTCCGCCAGTTGCCATGGGCATGGTGCAGGATCAGATGAATGAATTGGCGGGAGTCCATGCGGATTCTGATTCCGCATCTTCACCACAGGCCACATAGCAACATGGTAGTTCTGCGCTGACATCGCTGATGATATTACCGGCCGGCGTCGGAGAGCGCGGGCCGGCAGCGCTGGTCCGTACTAATGGACAGGCTTTTCCCCGTTTCCCGACCCGAAGTTTAGCGGTGGCCCGTCAAGCGACTCTTCCAGAATATTTGCTATGTGATCGCAGAGGGCTTCAACTCCCCCCAGCAAGTTGGAAGTGACCCAAGGATCTAAGGGTCGGATCTCGTAAGCGTCGGACTCATTGACGCCATTGCCCACAATCCGGGCGATGGCCCAAATGCCTTGGGATGCTCGTTCGATACTCCGAAGATCTGCAAACCGAATGGAGCTGATTTCCGGATCATCCGGCGTCGCCCAGCGGTCAAGGGTGTAGGGGTGGTCGTTCATGAGGTTTCCTCTGTCGTCAAGCCCGCGCCCCGCTGTCAATCGAGGTGGGCGGGCACATGGCCGGGTTGACAGACCGGTGACAAAGGAAACCGGCGCACGCACGCGTGCCCCAGCCAAGGCCCGCCCATAGAGAGGCGTGCGTCAGCCTACGGACATAGAAGCGCCGCTATTGCAGCGGCTGTCCGCCCTTTGTCATTCCGGCTGTCAAACCGGACGATCGTTGTCGCGATCGCAGGGCGAGTATAGGCAGGACGCATGCTGGCAGGAACGCCAAGGGTGGCATTTTCGTCCCTTTTCGATACGAGGGGCAAACAGCACGCGTTGCCGACAAACCAACCTGGAAAGCAGGTCCAGCATTTTCGAAGGTGCCTTATTTCCGCAACGCCTGGCGCAGTGGTTTTATACGGGCATCTTCTTACGACAACACTGTGCTACTCATGCAGCCAAAATCTGTTTCCGTTCGCTGGACGCTCGCGGACCTCGCCAGTTCCTATCGCTTTTGGGCACTAATCGGCGTTTGGATGCTTACGGCATTTGCATTCGAAGTATTCCTAGAATCCATACCTTGGTTCCGTGCTTTTCCTCACGCAATGCTTTTCTCGTCCGACACAGCGGAACAGATTGCACAAGCCGGTTCCATTTCCGGCTTGCTGCTAGGTATGCTGATCGCGAGCACCAGGACGATACCGCGCATGATCATGCTGTCCGCGATATGCGTGGCCGGCTATCTGGCTGTGTGGTTGAGCCTGGATGCGCCGGTTGACAACCTTCTCGAAGCGCTGTTTCTCTCTTTTTCGAAGTTTATTGGGAGCATGGTCAGATCGGCTTTCCTATTTGCTTTGACGCTCATGGTTGCCAGTGTGGTGGTCGATCGCTATGCATTTGGAGGCGCCTTTGTCTTGATATCGGTTTGTGAAATGATTCACTACCATGCAGGCCTCAGCCAAGCCGAATTCGTCTACAGATCAACTACCGCCGGCTATGGGGTACTGGTTAGCGTAAGCGCAATGGGGATTGCACTGATACTGCTGATAACAGTTCGGGCTGGATTTGATGCCCCGCCGGAAGCGCGGCATTGTCCCCTCAAGCCAGTACATCGTCGCGGTAAATGCGTAAGATGGGTCGCCGCGTTGTTTTGGTCGGTCTTTGGGGTCGGGATCGCGCTAGGAAGTATTTGGCCGCTACAAATTTTTCACATCGCACTCGGCGTTCCGATTCTCTTCTTAGTCCTAGTCGGAATGACCGCCGCATTCGTTGCGGGCTTGATAGCTACCACCCATTGGTTCTATCGGATTTTTGGCGAGATGGCTTTCGTCCATCCGTCGTCGAAACTATTCACCCCGCGTGCCGCCGCACTGTTTTTTCTGCTGGCGCCGCTGTCTACAGCTCTCCTCCTGTGGTCGCTGGGCGGTGCTTTGAGAGATGCCTGGTCTCAGCGCGGTTCCTCCAGCCGTCGATCCACGAAACGGTTCAACATGTGGTGTGTCGTGTTTCCGCCCATTGCCATTGGCATGGTTCAAGATCAATTGAACGATTTGGCGGATAGCTGCACTCGATCCGACGGCGTGCAGCCCCGAACAACCTGACAGGAAAGAACGATCCGTCTTGCGCTGAGATATCACGGAGAGGTCTGCTGCGCGCTGCTTACCGGGGGCTTTCCTGACGCCGAGCGCGCGAAACGAAGGCTGCCCGAAGTCCGAGACCCGCAGGCAGGATAACAATTGCGAGCCAGCCCGCGTACTCTGCCGCCCATGCCCAACGATATTTCCAGGAGATGAATTCTGGCACCCCGTTGTCGTCAAACCATGGGTCAATCGATATCGCTAGCAGCCCCATGGCGTAGCAAATCACCAATGCGATGAGGGTGGTGGTAAGCGCAGGCGGCGCTTTTTTTAGTGAGCGTCCCTTCGCAACACATGCTAGCCAGATCGCCAGGGTGCCGACAAATACAAGGGGGAAGATAAAGATCATTAACATTTCGCGCACGCCGCCTTGTCCGGGACTTGATTGACTCCCGGTTTCAATACTCCCCCAGAAACTCATCCGGGTCGGCCTCGATCTCTGTGATCGATCCCGCCAGCAGTGCCGCGAAGCTCGGTGCCACCCACGTAATCTGATCCGGGTCGTGCGTGAAAGCGATGATCTGCCCCGGCGTGCCGGTTTCGCTCTGCGAGTGGTCGACCATCAACAGCAGTGTTGCGCCGCCGAAGCTGGCGAAGGGTAGCCATCCAGGGTGAAACCAGCCGTCTCTGATGCGCGCATCGCGCGGCTTTGGTTCTTCGTATCCGACATATCGCGATGCTCGATCCGCCATACGCGCTCGTGCCGCAATCGCCTTTTCCAACGGCAGAAAATCGTAAGCCGTCAAATAGCCCGGCTGCATGAACACCGGCACATCGCGCTCGGCCCCGTTGGCACGAAGCCAAGCCTGCCGGGCGTCCGCAGCGATAAGGAAGCCAAGTTCCGCCTCTACCGCTTCCAACACCGATTCCGCCGCGCCCGGGTTGAGGTTTAGCGCGTGACCGTGCGCGTCGCATACCGCTCGAACCCGATCAAGGTATTGAGAAAAATTCATCGCCGCTGGTGGTCCTTTTGCGTGTTACGCAGCTTGCGGCAAGAAAAATCGATCTTTCAGTTCCTGGAGGCCGATCCTGTCCAACATCTCGGTCAACCGCTCAGCCGGCTTACGAGTCGGCAGATTCTTGTGTTGCGCAATGATCAGCTCATTCTTCATCGAGTGTTCCCAGCCGACCAGTTCGGTCACGCTGACCTGATATCCATGGGCTTCGAGCTGCAGGCAACGCAGCACATTCGTAATCTGGCTACCGAACTCCCGCGTGTGCAGTGGATGCCGCCAGATCTCGGCCAACGGATCGGCCAGCGCTTTTGCCTTGTTTTTCCGCAGCACCGAAGCCACTTCCGCCTGGCAGCACGGCACGACCACGATGTATTTGGCTTTCTTCTCCAACGCAAAATGAATTGCGTCGTCGGTGGCGGTATTGCAGGCGTGCAGGGCGGTAACGACGTCAATCGATGCGGGAAGCTTGTTCGAGGTGATCGATTCCGCAACCGAGAGGTTCAGAAACGACATGCCGCCAAAGCCCAGCCGCTTGGCCAGTTCCTCCGACGACTTCACCAGTTCTTCCCGCGTTTCGATGCCGAAGATGTGCGAGCCGTTCTTCAGCGCCTCGGGCTGATCCTTGAAGAACAGGTCGTACAGGATGAAACCGAGATACGACTTGCCCGCGCCGTGGTCGGCCAGCGTGACGGCGCCGCGTTGCGCTTGGACGTCCTTGAGCAGCGGCTCGATGAACTGGAACAGGTGGTAGACCTGCTTGAGCTTGCGGCGGCTGTCCTGGTTCATCTTGCCGTCGCGGGTCAGGATGTGCAGGGCCTTGAGCAGTTCGATCGACTGGCCGGGGCGGATGTCGTGGGTTTTTTCGGACATGGGGAAAGGCAAAGCGCCCCGCTGGGGCGGGGCGCGTAGAGGTGCGGAAAGAGGCATTTTACCCCTCTGCGTGTTTGACTCCGGCTCTTCCTGAGGGCCGGCGCCAGACACGCAGGTCAAAGGAGCGCCTCAGACCGTCACGAGGACAGGCTCACCCAGATTCAGCATCAACCGATTCGCCCACGCAAAGATCGCGTCCGAATGCAGCAGATCCAGGATCTCACCGTCATTCAATCCAACGTCCTTCAGCGCCTGGATGCTGGCCGCGTTCACGTCAGCCTGCGCTTCGGTGATTTGAATCGAGAACTTGCCAATCGCCTGTTCACGCTTGGTCGTGCCAGCCGTGATCGGATCCTCGAACACCTGCCCAATCACGTCATTGCGCTTGGCCAGTTGCTCGAACCGCTGCGCATGCACCGACGCGCAGTACACGCAGCCGTTCACGCGCGACACGACGGTGGCGCCCAGTTCGCGTTCGGCGCGCGACATGCCGCCCGGGGCGTACATGATGGCGTTGAAGGCGGTGGAGCGTTGGCGCAGGATTTCCGGCTGATGGACCAGGAACAGGTAGTAGTCCGAGACTTTGGCCTTGGGGTGGCTTTCTTCCAGGACGGCGATCTGTTCGGGCGTGGCGGTGTCGACGTTGACGACGTCGAGCCAGGCCTTCCACTCCAGGACTTCGTTCGTGAAACCGTGGGCCTTGATGACGTCGCCGGGTTCGGTGTTGCCGGGGTTGATGACGGCAGTCGCTTCCGCGGCAGCAGAACCGGCGCCTTGACCCTCAGCGGCTTTCATCGCCACCAACCCCGCCACCAGACGCGTCTGATACGACAGGAAGGCGATGAGCTGCGACAGGGTGACGACAGCGGGCGTCGAAACCCCCGCCGCCGGCAGCGTCTTCAGCGCCGCCTCGTCGCCTTCGACAGGCTTTTCAATCAGTTTGCGCGTGAATTCCAGCACGGCGGCCAGTTGCGGGTTGGCGGCGTCGGCCGGTTTGCCCGATTCGGCGACGGCGATGTCCGCTGCCGCGGCGCCGGCTTCCACGGCGCGGGCACGATAGTGCGCAGCCAGCAGCGGCGACGGCGTGATGCGCGTGGCATACAGCGCGACCAGCAGCCGGTCGGCCAGCGACAGGCCGGGCAGGGCCGGGTCGAACAGGGCGTCGTAGCTGCCTTGCGTGGCGGCGGCGACCTTGTCGCGCTTGTGGCGCACGTCAAAGGTCTGGCTGCCGGGCGTCAGGCCCACGAGCTGGTCGACGAGGTCTTTGTTGATGTCGTAGACGATGGGTTGTTGTGCCATTGACGAATTCTCCTAAAGTTTCTTTCAGCCGGCGTTGCGCTTGTCGACCGCAGTCGCAACCGCCGCACCCTTGGCCTTCACCGCCGCATCCAGGAACGACGTCACGCCTTCCCAGGATTCCTGGTCGGCGCGGGCGTTGTCCTTGGGGTTGCCGCCGCTGGTGCTGATCTTGCCCGACACCGGGTGGGCGTACACAAGCTGCGTGGTGGGCACGTAGGGGAACAGGATCGAGTGGCCGCCGTTCTCGTAATCCAGCCACTTGACCGGGTACGGGTGCTGCACCTCGACCAGCTTGTCCTGCACCATCTTCGAATACAGGCTGGACGGCCACGAGCCGTCGTCGGTGCCGGACAGCAGCATGACCGGGCCTTCGATGTCTTCCACGCGGATGCGGGCGCGGGCGACGGCGTCGGGGTCTTGCAGCGCAGTCAGGATGGCCTTTTCGTGGCGATGCGGCGCGGGGCCTTCATCGAACGGGGCCCAGGTGGCGGTACGGTTGTTTTCCCAGACGTGGGGAATGGGCTTGCCGCCCAGCAGCCACGTCGGGCCTTCGCGGCCGATCTTGGGGTCGCAGGCGTTCTGGCCGCTGTGCACGACAGCGCCGGGCACGTAGGCCACGACCGCCGACACTTCCTTGGGGAAGGTGGCGCCCAACAGCAGCACCAGTTCGCCGCCGCGCGACTGGCCGCTGATGGCGACGAAGTCGTGCTTGGGCTGGACCTTCTTGCGCAGCCAGCGCAGTCCGGTCTGGAAGTATTCGAGCGGGGTGTTGGAGATGTAGTCCGACAGGCCGGGCGCCTTGAAGTACGCCAGCGCAAAGGCGGCGTAGCCGCGCGAGGCGTACAGGGCGGCGCGCGGTTCATTGATGCCGCCGCCGGACCCGTTCAGGATCATGACGGCGGGATGCGATCCCGGAGCGCTGCCGGCGGGCAGGTACAGGGTGCCGACCAGACCTTCCTCGCGGACTTCAACGCGCGTGACGCCGTCGGACGCCAGGCGTTGCGTGAAGCTGGCGCGCGCTTCGGCGCCTTCCACGCGAGCCACCACGTCGGTGACCAACGCGTCGGTCACCGGGTGGTTGAAGTATTCACGGCTCTTACCGTCGTCGGGGGACTGCGCCCAGATCAGCCCCATCGGGGACAGGCCGGTGTAGTCGCCGGAAACGGGCGCTTCGCGGGTCAGGTCGACCACGCCGTCCTCGCCCGCCGTGTAGGCGGCCTGGGCTTGCCAGACCACGCCGTTGCGGCGGGTGAGGGCGGTGATCTCGACGGTCGCGCCGGGCGCCACGTGTTCGACGCGGATCTGGCGCGGGACGTCGATGAGGGCGTCCGCGGGGGTGATGGTCAGGGTCGGCGCCATGGCTTTACTTGTCCGAAACCTTGGTGACCATCATGGCGGCCGTGCGGTCGCTGGTCATCGGCGTGACCTTCAGGCCCTTCTTGGTTGCCCAGATGTTCTTGTAGTGGAACAGCGGGATGATGCCGACGTCATCGGACACGAGCTTGACCGAGTCGCGCAGGATGGCTTCACGCTTGGCCACGTCGAATTCCGAGGTGGATTGCTCCAGCGCGGTGTCGACCTTGGCGTTGCTGTAGTGGCCCCAGTTGGACGCGCCCAGGCCCTTCTTGGCGTCGACGGTGGCCAGGATGTTGACCAGCGCGTAGCTGGCTTCACCCGTGCCGTTGCCCCACGCCAGCATGCTGACGGCGAATTCGTTCTTGTTGGCGCGGCCCGAGTACACGGCCCACGGCACGACTTCCACTTGCGTCTTCACGCCCACGCGGGTCCAGAACTGCGCGACCGCCTGGGCCGTTTCCGGGCCTTGCGGGTAGCGGTCGTTGGGGACGTGCATGGTCAGCTTGAAGCCGTCCGGGAAGCCCGCTTCAGCCAGCAGCTTCTTGGCTTGGGCGACATCGTTCGGTATGTCCTTGATTTCGGGGTTGTAGCCGAAGGTGCCCTTGGGCATCCACTGGTTGGCTTCGGTGGCGGCGCCTTGCAGGATGCGGTCGGCGATGGCCTTGCGATTGATGGCCAGGTTCAGCGCCTGGCGCACGCGCACGTCCAGGAGCGGGTTCTTGTCCAGCGGCTTGCCGTTGTTGTCGGTGATGTACTGGTTGGGCGCGGGGTTGAAGCTGGGTTGCAGCAGCATGACGCGCAGGCCGTCGTACGGGTAGACCGAGATGTTCGAGGCCTTTTGCAGCTTGGCCAGGTCGGACACCGAGACCTTGTCGATCACGTCCACGTCGCCGGCCAAGAGGGCGGCGGTGCGGGCGGCGGCGTTGTTGATGTAGCGGTAGTTGACCTTTTCCCAGATCTGCTTGTCACCCCAGTAGGCGTCGTTGCGTTCCATCAGGACGCGGTCGCCGGGGGTGTACGAGACGAACTTGTAGGGGCCGGTGCCGACCATGGCCTTGCCCGAGTTGTAGTCTTCGGTCGACGACTTTTCGCCGACGTGCTTGCTGACGACGTGGATGGACGCCAGGTTCAGGGGCAGGTCGGGGTTCGGGGCCTTGGTCTTGACGATGAGCGTCAGCGGATCCTTGGCGGTCATCGTGTCGATGGTGCGCAGGTAGCCGGCGTAGGTGGCGACGCTGCCGGGCACGCCGCGGGCGCGGGTGTAGGAGTAGATCAGGTCGTCGGCCGTGAACGGCGTGCCGTCCTGCCACTTGACGCCTTCACGCAGCTTGAACTCCCAGGTGGTGTTGTCCAGCGGCTTCCAGCTCACGGCCAGACCCGGCTGCAGCTTGTTCCACTTGTTCTCGATCAGGAGGTCCCAGAAGTGCAGGGCCACCGAGCGGTCGCCGGCGTGGTTGTTCAACTGCGGGTCCAGCGACGACAGCGGGTCGGCAAAACCGATCGACAGGTTGTCGGCGGAAGCTGCGGCCGAGGCGCCCAGGATGGCGGCGGTGAGGGTCGAGAGAATCAGGCGTTTCATTGTCCGGGATCCTTGGTAGAGGGGGAACGGAGTGGGTCCATTGACCGCGGCGGTCGTGCCGCAGTCATTGATCGTCAGGCCATGTCGTTCAGGTGACAGGCGCTTAGGTGGTTGATGGCGATTCCCTTCAATGTGGGAACCTCGGTCTTGCAGCGCGGCATCGCGTGCGGACATCGCGGATGGAAATGGCAGCCGGTAGGCGGGTTGAGCGGGCTGGGGATCTCGCCCTTGATCGCGGTAAAGGTCTTGTGGCGCGACTTCAGGGTGGGAATCTCGGCCAGCAGCGCCTGGGTGTACGGGTGGTTGGGACGCTGGAAGACTTCTTCCACCGTCGCCGTTTCCACGACGCGGCCCAGGTACATGATGACGACGCGGTCGGACAGGTGTTCGACCACGCCCAGGTCGTGGCTGATGAAGAGATACGTCAGGTTCAGCTCTTCGCGCAGGTCCATGAACAGGTTCAGGATCTGCGCCTGGATCGACACATCCAGCGCGGCCACGGCCTCGTCGCACACCAGCATGGACGGCTGCACGGCCAGCGCGCGGGCAATGCCGATGCGTTGGCGCTGGCCGCCGCTGAACTGGTGCGGATAGCGCTGGCGCAGGGCGGGGTCCAGGCCCGCGCGCTCGAGTTGCGCGCTGACGTAATCGTCGAAGTCACCGTTGCCGACCAGACCATGAATGCGCGCCGCTTCGCCGACGATCTCGTCCACGCGCAGGCGCGGGTTGAGGCTGGCATAGGGGTCCTGGAAGATCATCTGCACCTTCAGGCGCGCGGCGTGGGCTTCGGCCGCGTTCATGTCGGCCGGGCGCACGCCGTTGATGCGGACCTCGCCGCCGGACGGCGTGAGCAGGCCGGCCGCGATGCGACCCAGCGTGGACTTGCCGCAGCCGGATTCGCCGACCAGACCGACGACTTCGCCGGGGTTCACGATGAGATCGACATGGTCCACGGCACGCGTGATGGCGGGCGGCTTGGACAAGCCCAGCGATTGCATCGCGCGGCCGGCGGCGCCGATCTTGCGTTCGCCGAAGCGCTTGCTGACCTGGCGCAGGTCGATCAGCGG
>Ga0213828_1000767_pt1 | contig 29605 bp, 28 predicted proteins | sample MC6MC0897MG_FD_180664 | JGI IMG/M metagenome (GOLD analysis project Ga0213828, IMG submission 180664) | Enriched soil aggregate microbial communities from Iowa State University, Ames, United States - MC6-MC0897-MG | ecosystem: Environmental > Terrestrial > Soil > Unclassified | place: USA: Iowa... | reverse complement strand
GTCCAACACGCGACCGATCGCAGCGCCGGGAGACAGGCTTTCAAACGCGAGGCGGGCCGGCTCGCCGCGCACCGTGCCGACGACGCGGAGGCCTGCGGCCAGGGCTTCCTCGGCCAGGGCGCGGCCGAAGCCGCTGCTGACGCCCGTGATGAGCAGGGTTTTGGGGGAGGTCATGGAGGGGGCTCTGAAGTCATTGGAGAATGCATGGTAGTCTTGCCAAACTGCGCGGATAAGCCGTATTCCGCTGCTTATCTTGCCCAAAGCTATGAAAACCAACGCCACGGCCCCCGACGACGCGGTGGGCGCCGATCCTGCCGAAAACCGCATGGCCGCGCTGCTGCGCGGCCTGGCGCCTGATGAGGGCTACAACCTGACCGCGTTGCCCAGCGTGCGCGTGCTGCGCGCCAACCGGGCGCTGGCGCGCACGCCGGTGCTGTATGACCCGGGCATCGTGATCGTCTGTCAGGGCCGCAAGCGCGGCTACTTCGGCGATCGGCTGTACCTGTACGACGAGCAGCATTACCTGGCCGTGTCCGTCCCGGTGCCCTTCAGCATGGAGACCGACGCAACGCCCGAGCGCCCGTTGCTGGCGCTGTACCTGCACCTGGATTTCGCGCTGGCCGCGGAACTGGCGTCTCAGATCGACGCCGCCGGCGCCGCGGCGGCAGCCCAGCCGCCGCAGAGCATGTTGTCGACGCCGATGGATGACGCGATGCGCACGTCGGTGCTGCGATTCATCGAGGCCATGTCCCGCCCGCTGGAAGCCGCCGTGCTGGGACCGGGGCTGTTGCGTGAGCTTTATTTCCGCGTGCTGACCGGCCCGCAGGGCGGTTCGATGCGGGAAGCGTTGTCCTTGCGCGGGCAGTTCGGCCGGATCGGCAGATCCCTGCGCCTCATTCACGCGGAATACGCCCGGCCGCTTGACGTGACGCGGCTGGCCAACGAGGCGGGCATGAGCGTCCCCAGCTTTCACAGCCATTTCAAGGCGGTGACGCAGGTCTCTCCCATGCAGTACGTGAAATCGACGCGCCTGCACCAGGCGCGTCTCTTGATGGTGCGGCAGGACCTGACGGCCGAGTCGGCGAGTCAGGCGGTGGGCTACACAAGCCCGTCCCAGTTCAGCCGCGAGTTCAAGCGTCTGTTTGGCCTGACGCCGGCGGCGGAGGCGCGACGCATGCGCGAAGGCTTCGCTTTGCCGGCATTCGCGGACGCCACCTACGTGTCGTCACACTGAATCGGCGGCTGCCCGCCGACGGTTCGTTCAAGGCTTGGTGGCCTGCATCGACGGACGCTGGCTGAACCCTTCGAACCACTTGGCCGTGGCGGGATGCGACGCGCGCCAGTCCAGATCCGGGAAGCGGAAGTCCAGGTAGCCCAATGCGCAACCGATGGTGATGGTGCCGATGTCCAGCCGGCCTTCAAGGCCTGCGGCGTTCTTCTCGATGAGCGCGAGACCGTCGCGCACCTTGCCAAGCTGTCCTTCAACCCAGCCATCCCAGCGCAACGCCTCCGGGCGCAGCACGGTCTCATAGCGCGCCAGCAGCGCCGCACCCAGCATGCCGTCGGCCATCGCCTGCTCGGCCAGCACCGGCCAGCGGGCCTTGCCGGCGGGGAAGAACGTGCCGCCGCCCAGATCGTTCAGATACTCGCAGACGACGCGGCTGTCGAACAGCGCCTGGCCGTCATCGGTGATGAACGTGGGCACCTGGCCCAGCGGGTTGCTCGGGATGATGGTCTGGTCGCGGGCGACGGGACCGGCGGCGCTGGGCAGCTTTTCAATGCGGTCGACCAGGCCGAGTTCATGGGCGATGACCATGCACTTGCGGACAAACGGCGAAGCAGGCGAGAAGAAGATTTTCATGGGGTTCCCTGTCGGTGAGAGGCGTCAGTGTTGCGCAGGGGGCGAACGCTGTCCAGCCTGCGTGCGGATGACCGGCGGGGAACACATGAAGGGGGAATGGATGCGCTGCGCAAGGCGGCGCGAACGCTGGCATGAAGGCGATGGCGCGCGTCGGGCGACGCGCACTTTGCATGCAGACCGCGCCGGAACCGTTGCGGTCCGGCGCGCGCCGCGTATCAGCGGCTTATCCGCTGCTTATTCCGTAATACCCGTTTCCAGGCAGGGCTTGAATTCGCCGGTGTCCGGATCGCGCAGGAACAGGACGCCGGTGGCCACGCCGAAGTAGGCGCCGTGCAGTTCCAGTTCGCCCTTTTCGACGCGGCGGCGGATGGACGGGAACGTCATCAGGTTGTTCAGGCTGTGCGCAACGGTGGCCAGTTCCAGACGCTTCAGGTTGGCCTGGCGGTCGCCGGTATCCGGGGACATGCCCTTGGCCACGGGTTCGATCTGCGACATCCACTTGCCGATGAAATCGCTCTTGCTCAGCGGCGTGGCGTCATCGAAGAAGAAGCGGATGCCGCCGCAGGACGCGTGGCCCAGCACGACGATGTGCTTGACGTTCAGGCCGTTGACCGCGAATTCGATGGCGGCACTGGTGCCGTGGTACGACGATTCCGAGTCCGGGTCACAGGGCGGCACAAGGTTGGCCACGTTGCGCACGACGAACATCTCGCCGGGGCCGGCGTCGAAGATCGCTTCGGGCGACACGCGCGAGTCGCAGCATCCGATGATCAGGATTTCCGGGCTTTGGCCGATTTCGGCCAGCTTTTGATAGCGGCTGCTTTCAGTCTGGAAGCGGCCGTCCAGGAAAGATTGATAGCCTTCGGAGAGTCTTTTGGGAAACATGATCTTCACTTCCTAGTATCGAGGCCAGGCTTGCTGGCGCGCCGGCATACGCAATAAGGGGCTTCGTTTGGAAGCCCCTGTTATCGAGTCGGCAGACGCGATTTTCCCATAACTGGCCTGATATCCACCTGTCTAAACCCTGATCAGAAAAGGGTTTTTGGCGGCTGGCCGGGCGGCGGTCTGACCTAGCGTGCGGCGACGTCCAGCGCATTCACCCGGGCGAATTCCAGCGGCGTGATCGCCTTGACCACCTTGATCTGGCCGGGCGCGAACGGGCCGACGACATCTTCGCTGACCCTGCCGATCTCGCGGTTCTGCGCGTCGTACAGGACGTAAGTCAGCAGGACGCTGTTGACGTTGCGCTCCGACTGGTTGGCGAGAAAGCCCGTAATGGTGGAGACGTTGCGGGTGCTGTCGCGCACGGCCTGGACGTTGCCCAGGGTGATGCCGTAGGCAAGGCTTTGCGCGGCAGCGGCGCCGGACAGGCCGGCCAGCACGACGAGCGCGGCAAGGACGAGTTTTTTCATGGTTGTCTCCTGATACGGCCCGCGGCGGCGACGGTAGTACGGCATCGCGGCGGGGATCAGGCGTATCTCACTCCTTTCTGCCACGAGAGACAACGGGCCAGAAGGATGAATGGGTAACAGGTTGCGGCGGATGTTGCCAATGCTGGGGCTTTGTTCGATGATTGCCAAGCCGGCGCCTTGGCCGGCGGACCGTGCCGCCCGCGTCGCGCGTGCCATTGCGCGAGGGGCGCTCAAGGGAGGAACTCATGCTTTCCCGTACCAGCCAGCTGGCTTCGGCCATCCTGTTGTCCGCATGTTTTGCCGGCGCGCAGGCGCAGACCCCCGCCGCTCCCTCAACCGCCAAGACGCCCACGCCGCAGCAGCAGCGCATGTCGGACTGCAACAAGGCCGCCGAGGGCAAGAAGGGCGACGACCGCAAGACGTTCATGAGCAGTTGCCTGAAGGGCGAGGAGCCGGCCAAGCAACTGACGCCGCAGCAGCAAAAGATGAAGGACTGCAACGCGAAGGCCGCGGAACAGAAACTGGCCGGCGACGCGCGCAAGACGTTCATGAGCACGTGTTTGAAGGGGTGAACAACCGGCAAGAAAAAACGCCAGACGATGTCTGGCGTTTTTTTTTGGACCGCTGACCGATGCTGTTGGGTGTCAGACACCCAAGATGCTCAGGTGCAGCTTCAAGGCCGTCTTGTACGGTGCCAGACACCGGCGCTCCGCGCGTCACGCCGTTGCAATCGGCGTGACCGGCGATCCGATCGCATGCGGCAGGCGCAGCGGCGGCGCAGTCAGCATGAAGTGGTGGCGGCCATTGGCAAACAGGAACTCCGCCAGGTCCTTCAAATACCAAAGCTCCGCCAGCGGCAGCCCCAGCTTGAACAGGCAGTGATGATGCAGCGGCAGCATCGGACGCGCGCCGGACTTTTCGCGGGCGGGGTAGGCCTCGACCGCGTAGTTATCGGCGCAGATGGCGGCGATGCCGCTATCGGTGATCCATTGCAGCAGCGCGTCGTCGGTGCCGTCCAGCGCGGCGCCGTAGGTGTGCAGCACCTCGGGGTCGGGTGTTCCGTTCATCGCGACCACGGCTTCGGCGTAGCCGGTGCGCAGCACCAGCATGTCGCCGCGCTCAATCGTGATGCCGTCCGTTGCCAGCACGTGCATCAGTTCGGCGTGGCCGATCAGCGTGCGGCCCGGGCCGTAATGGCGGAACAGGTCGACCAGCACGCCGCGGCCCTGCATGCCTTTCTGCGCCAGGTTTTCAACGCCCAGCTTCAGCGCGGCGGACGGGCCGCCGCTGTTGCAACCGCAGCCGGTGTGATCGCCATCATTGGGTCCCACAACGTCCACGCCCGCCTGAAAGCCGTTGTAGTAGCGCAGCTCGGGTGTGCCGTCGCCATCGGCATCGAACAATGCGCCCACGTGCGCCAGCGCGTCCCACTGCGTCGAGTACTGCATGGACAGCAGCACCTGGTCGTCGCTCAGCACGTCGAGCGCGTCGGGGTTGACGTTCTTCAACGGGAAGTTCAGGTACGGGGTGTCCTTGAGCTTCGTGGGGCTCAATTGTGGCGGGTGGCGCCGCGGGTTGAGCACGTTGCCGCCGGGCAGGTCCAGCGGCAGGGACAGGCAGAAGGTCTTGCCGGCGCGGATCTCGCGTGCGCCCTTCAGGACCTGTTCTTCGGTGATGAGATTCAGGCGGCCGAGTTGGTCGTCGGGCCCGAAGTCGCCCCAGTTGGAGCCTTCGGGCCGATGCTTCCAGCGTTGCATGCGGCTTACTCCGTCAGGAAGTCGACGACCGCGCGGGTGAAGGCTTCCGGTTGCTCCCAGTTCGAGATGTGGGAGGTGTTCAATTCCACGTAGCGCGCGCCGGGAATGGCGGCCGCAAGTTCCTGGCCTTGCGCGGGCGTGGCGGCCAGGTCGTGCGTGCTGCTGATGACCAGCGTGGGGGCGGTGATGGACGACACCTGCTCGCGAAAATCGGCGTCGCGCAGCGCGGCGCAGTTGCCCGAGTAGCCGGCGTCCGGCGTGCGGCGCAGCATGTCGATCAGCACCTGCGTCAGGCCCGGCTCGGCGGCGCGATAGCCGTCGGTCAGCCAGCGTTCGACCAGCGTGGGCGCCATCTTTTCAAGCGTCTGCTCGGCCACGGCGGCGATGCGGGTGCTCCAGCCTTCGGCCGAGCCGATGCGCGCGGCGGTGTTGCACAGGATCAGCTTGCCGACGAGTTCGGGTCGCGCCAGCGCCAGCCACAGGCCGGTCGGGCCGCCCATCGACAGGCCGCAGAAATGCGCGCGCTTGATATCCAGGTGGGCCAGCAGTTCGGCGACGTCGTTGCCCAGCTGCTCGAAGCTGTATTCGCCTTCGGGGACCGACGACTTGCCGTGGCCGCGGGTGTCGTAGCGCAGCACGCGGAAGTGGCGGGTCAGTTCAGGGATCTGGCGGGCCCACATGTCGGCGTTGGTGCCCAGCGAGTTGGAGAGCACGAGCACCGGCGCGTCGGCGGGGCCATCGATGACGTAGAACAGCCGTGCCTGGCTGAGATCGGCGTAAGCCATGTGGAATTCCTTTGGGGAAAGCGGCGGCCGCGCAAGCAGGCGGCCGCGCGGGTATTACAGGTGGCAGACGCCGTCGACGTAGGCTTTGCGCCAGCGGGTGATGGTTACGCGGTCGAACAGGTCGGCCTGCGCAAACGGATCGGCGTCGATGAACTGCTGCGCGGCTTCGCGCGTGTCGACGTCGACGATATACAGCCCGCCGCCCGCATCCTTGCCGTCATCCTGCAGCTTGGCGCCGCACGCCAGCAGCAGCTGCTTGTTGGCGTCCAGGTATTCCAGGTGCTTGGCGCGGTGCTGCTGGCGCATTTCCTGGTGATTGGGCTTGTCGAAGGTTTCGATGATGTAGGGCATGCGAGGCTCCTGTCAGATCGCCGAGGGATGGCGCGCGAGCGCGGTGACTTCGATATCCATGTACGGGAAAAGCGGCAGCGACGACAGCAGCGTGTGCAGCTCGTCGTTGTTTTCGACGTCGAAGATGCTGACGTTGGCGTAGCGGCCGACGACGCGCCACAGGCTCTTCCACTTGCCGTCGCGCTGCAGCTGCTGCGCCAGGGCCTTTTCGTCAGCCTTCAGTTTGTCCGCGCGTTCGGCGGGCATGTCGACGGGCAGATTGACCTGCATTTGAACCATGAACAACATGATGGACTCTCCATGATGCCGCCCCGGCGCGCGGGGCGGTGTAGCGGCAATTTAGGGAATTCAGTTCGAAAATTTAAGCGGCAGGCCGGTCAGGCGCAGCAGCTCATCGGCGGTCATGTCGCCAAAGATATCGGTGACCGTCACCCCATCCTTGTTGATGTCGAACACGGCCACATCCGTGTACACGCGCGACACGCAGCGCACGCCGGTCAGCGGATACGTGCAGGCCTCGACCAGCTTGCTCTGGCCTTCGCGGGTCTGCAGTTCCATCATCACGAAGACGTCCTTGGCGCCGATGGCCAGGTCCATCGCGCCGCCGACGGCGGGGATGGCATCGGGCGCGCCCGTGTGCCAGTTGGCCAGGTCGCCATGCTGCGAGACCTGAAAGGCGCCCAGCACGCAGATGTCCAGATGGCCGCCGCGCATCATCGCGAACGAATCGGCGTGATGGAAGAACGAGCAGCCGGGCAGTTCGGTGACGGGCTGCTTGCCGGCGTTGATGAGGTCGTAGTCTTCCTCGCCCTTGGCGGGCGCGGGGCCCATGCCCAGCATGCCGTTTTCGGTGTGCAGGATGACCTCGCGGCCGGCGGGCAGGTGGTTGGCGACGAGCGTGGGCAGGCCGATGCCCAGGTTGACGTAGGCGCCTTCAGGAATGTCCTGCGCGACGCGGGCGGCGATCTGGTCGCGGGTCAGTTTGGTGCTCATTGCTGCTCCTTGGCGGCCTGCTGGCCTGCGATCTGCACGACGCGCTTGACGAAGATGCCGGGGGTGACGACGGTTTCGGGGTCGAGCTCGCCCAGTTCGACGATCTCGCGGACCTGGGCCACGGCCACGCGCGCGGCGCTGGCCATGATGGGGCCGAAGTTGCGGGCGGTCTTGCGATAGACCAGGTTGCCCCAGCGGTCGCCGCGCTCGGCCTTGATCAGCGCGTAGTCGGCGTGCAGCGGATACTCCAGCACGTACTGGCGGCCGTTGATCTCGCGGGTTTCCTTGCCGTCGGCCAGCGGGGTGCCGTAGCCGGTGGGCGTGAAGAACGCGCCGATGCCGGCGCCAGCGGCGCGGATGCGCTCGGCCAGGTTGCCTTGGGGCACCAGTTCCAGTTCCAGCTTGCCGCTGCGGTACAGGCCGTCAAAGATCTGCGAGTCCGCCTGGCGCGGGAACGAGCAGATGATCTTGCGCACGCGGTTGGCGCCCAAGAGGGCGGCGAGCCCCGTGGTGCCGTTGCCGGCGTTGTTGTTGATGATGACCAGGTCCTTGGCGCCCTGTTCAAGCAGGGCGTCGATCAGTTCCATGGGCTGCCCGGCGGTGCCGAAGCCGCCGATCATGACGGTGGCGCCATCGGGGACGTCCGCCAGGGCGGCGGCAGCGCTTGCAACAGTCTTAGAGATCATGATGTTCGCTCATAGGTGGCGTGTCATAATTTGTTCTTCTTTCGAACTTTCGTTCTTCTGAAGAACATCGTTTCATGGGGAATGCGAAGGCGTCAAGGCATGCCCGCACGCCGCACTCTCCATCGTTCGGAGTCGCCCGCAAGGGGCAACGCAGGCTCGCCGCGGCGGGCCTTTTACTCGTGGAACCAGACGGATGGCCGAGCAAGATCCCCAGCAACCCAGCGACAGTTACGTGCAGTCCTTCGCGCGCGGCCTGTCGGTGATCCGGGCCTTCGGCCCCGACCGTTCGCAGATGACGTTGTCCGAGGTGGCCGCGGTGACGGGGCTGACCCGCGCCGGCGCGCGCCGCATCCTGCTGACGCTGGAACACCTGGGCTACGTCACGGCCGACGACCGCAAGTTCTCGCTGACCCCGCGCATCCTGGAACTGGGCTACGCGTATCTGTCGGGCACGCCGCTGTGGAACCTGGCACTGCCCTACATGGAAGAAGTCGCCGAGCTGACGCGCGAGTCCTGCTCCGTGTCGGTGCTGGAAGGCGCCGACATCGTGTACATCCTGCGCCTGTCGACGCATAAGGTGATGACGATCAATCTGGCCGTGGGCAGCCGCTTGCCGGCATGGGTAACGTCGATGGGCCGCGTGCTGCTGGCGGGCCTGCCCGAAGCCGAGCTGGACCGGGTGCTGGCGATGAGCCAGATCCAGACCTACACGGCGGAAACCGTCACCGACATCGCCGAACTGAAGCGCGTGCTGGCCGGCGTGCGTGCCGACGGCTATGCCTGCGTGGCGCAGGAACTGGAACCCGGCCTGCAATCCGTGGCGGTGCCCATCATCGACCGCAGCGGCCGCGTGATCGCCGCGATGAACGTCAGCGGTCACGCCAACCGGTTTTCGCGCGAGGCGATGCTGGAAGCGTTTTTGCCGCCGCTGCGCCGCGCCGCCGACCAGATCAACCACGCGCTGCTGCGCCGCTAGGCCAAGCCTGCGGGCGGCAGAGGGATGGGTCCGGACGGACATGGCGGCCGCGATCAGATGGGCGCGACGCCGAGCGTCGTGCCGCCGCAGACATACAGCATCTGGCCGGTGACAAACCCGTTGTCGGGCGACAGGAAGAACATCGCGGCGCGCGCGACGTCTTCGGGCGTGCCCAGGCGCTTGACGACGATGCTGTTGATGATGCGCTCGGTCTGCGGGGCGCCGGCGGGATTGCTCTTGGTGAAGAGGTCGGTGGCGATGGGGCCCGGGCCGATGGCGTTGACGGTGATGCCGTCGCCGCCCAGTTCCATGGCCAGCGTGCGCGTCAGGCCCACAAGCCCGGCCTTGGTGGCCGAATAGACCACGCGATCCGGCTTGCCCAGCGCGGCGCGCGACGACATGTTGACGATGCGGCCAAAGCCGGCTTCGCGCATGGCGGGCAGCGCGGCCTGCACCAGGATGAGCGCGGTGCGCAGGTGCAGATTGACGACGTAGTCCAGGTCGGCCAGCGTGGCGGTGTCGGCGGTGCCGGGCCGTGTGGCGCCGGCGTTGTTCACGAGACCGACGACGTTGAATGCGCTGGTGACTTCGCGCGCGACTTCCTGCGTGCGCGCTTCATCGGTCAGATCGGCCTGATACGAGACCAGACCCGCCGGCGGATTCTCGGGCAGCTTGTAGTCGATGTTGACGACCTTATGGCCGGCATCGAGCAGCATGCGGATGATGGCGGCGCCGATCCCGGCGCTGCCGCCGGTGACGAGATATGCGGTGGGTTTGGTCATATCGGTTTCCGTTCAGTGTTCAAGAACTCAATGGGTCAGGTAGCCCCAGGCGAGGACGGCGGTGATGTGGATCACGCCGACCCACAGCATCATGATGACGGTATAGCCCATCACGTCGCGCAGCTTGAGCTTGGACAGGGCCAGCGCCGGCAGGATCCAGAAGGGCTGCACCAGATCGTTCCAGGCGTTGCCCAGCATGACGGCCATGGTGGTCTGGTTGAGCGCGCTGCCGATTTCCTTGGCGGCGTCGATCATGAACGGACCCTGGATGACCCAGTGGCCGCCGGCGGACGGCGCGAAGAAGTTGATGACGAACGAGCTGATCAGGCCCCAGAACGGCAGCGTTTCGGGCGTGGCGACGTCGACGAAGACCGCGGAGATCGTGGTGACCAGACCCGAGGCGGCCATGATGGCCATGATGCCGGCGTAGAACGGGTACTGCAGGATGATCCCGGAGATGGTCTTGATGCCTTCGGTCAGTTTGGCGACGTAGGCGGCCGGCGTGCCGAGCAAGATGATGCCCAGGAACAGGATGATGAAGTTGATGAGGTTCAGGTCGAGCGAGCCGCCATCCATGAAGTGAAAGACGACGTAGGCCACGCCGAGCGCGCCGATCAGCATGCTGAGCAGGCGGCTGTTGTTGAGCTTGGAGGCGATGGTGCCCTTTTCGAGCATGTCTTCGGCGGCGTTGGACGCGTTGGCGTCGCGGTCGATGTTGGGGTCGACTTCGACGATGGCCTCACCCTTCTTGGGGTGCAGCCAGGCGTTGAGCAGCGGCAGGGTGATGATGATGACCAGGCTGGTGAGCAGCATGGGCACGGAGAAGATGGTTTCCGACAGCGGGATGGTGCCCATCTGCGCGGCGGTGGGGTGGCCGGGCGTGGCGACCAGGACGGGGATGCTGGCGGACAGGCCCAGACCGTACATGGTGAAGCCGCTGTAGGCGGCGGCGATGATCAGGGGGTAGTGAACACCCTTGACCTTCAAGGCCAGCTTCTTGGCGACGATGCCGCCGATGACAAGACCAAAGCCCCAGTTCAGGTAGCTGCCGACGCCGCCGACGAGGGTGGCGACGATGATGGCGGTGTGCGGCTTGTGGACGTGGCTGACGATGCGGTTGAGCAGGCGGTCGGTGAGCGGTGCGGTGGCCAGCACGTAGCCCATTGCCAGGATGACGGCCATCTGGGTGGTGAAGGCCAGGAGGCTCCAGAAGCCTTTGCCCCAGGCGCGGGTGATGTCGCCGATGCCCTGGCCTTCGATGCCCATGGCCAGCAGCACGGTGAGCAAGGTGAGCGCGATCGCAAAGACAAAGGGATCGGGCAGATACTTGCGCATCAGCTCGGTAAAGAATGAAGCCAATTTATTCATGGTGCCTCCAACAACTCCGTAAGGCGGTTCTCTGATGTCCGGTGGCGCGAGTCATCGGGTGACGATGCGGGCGTGCCGGACGATTGCTTTTCTTTGTGTGGGTGGGCTCGTGGCCCGATGGCGCGGTCGGTCATGGCCGCCGCGCTTTTTGTGGATGCTTGAGAACGGACTCAGGAGCCGCTGGCTTTGCCGTTCAACCAGGCGGCCAGTTCGCCGAGGGCGGCGCTTTTCTCGCGCAGGACGCGTTCGCGGCGTTCGGGGCTCCAGGTGTAGAAGCCCTGGCCGCTTTTGGCGCCGATGTGGCCGCTGTCGACTTTGCTTTTGAGCAGGTCGGAGGGTTCGGTGCGGTTTTCGAGATCTTTGTACAGGTAGCTGGCGATGGCGTAGTGAACGTCAATGCCGTTCATGTCGCGCTGTTCGAGGGGGCCGGACAGGGCGAGGCGGATGCCCAGGCTCCATTTGACGACTTCGTCAATATCCTCTGCGCTGGCGACGCCTTTCTCCAGCAGGGAGATGGCTTCGCGGGCGAGGGCGTGCTGGATGCGGTTGGCGATGAAGCCGGGGATGTCTTGACGCACGAGAACGGGGCGCTTGCCGCCGAAGCGCAGGGTGGCCATGACTTTGGCGACGGTGTCCTCGGAGGTGTCGTCGTTACGGACGACTTCAACTAGGGGGATGACGTCGGCGGGGGTGAAGAAGTGGGTGCCGACAAAGCGGTCGCGGCGCTGGACGGCGCTGGCGATGGCGTTAATCGACAACCCGGAGGTGTTGGTGGCGAATAGGGTGTGCGCGGGGCACAGGGTGTCGAGTTTGGCGAAGATGCCGCGCTTGAGATCGAGGTTTTCGGGGACGGCTTCGATGACGAGGTCGCTGGTGGCGGCGGCTTCGAGGCCTGGTTCGAGGCGGATGCGCTGGATGGCTTGCTGGACTTGGCCGGGGGCGTAGACGTTTAGCTGGCGTTCGATGGTCTTCAACGCGCGCTCGAGGGCGCCTTCGACGGGGTCAATCAACACGACGTCGAGTCCCTTCGAGGCGAACAGCGCGGCAATGCCGCTGCCCATGGCGCCTGCGCCGATGACGGCGAGATTCTTGAGGGGAGTGTCCATGATGGCTCGCTTGGTGCTTGCGGCTGCTGCTTGCAGGCGGGCACGCGGGGACCAGGGGTGATGCTGTCTCGTCCGGGGTGCCTTTCTGTGCGCGGCTTGGCCAGAAAAATCTTTGTGTTCTATATACGAACATTTGTGCGTGTATAGAATTTCTGTGGGGGATAGTACTAAAAGTTGCTGGGGGTGGACAAATGGGGGGTTGGGGGTGTTCGGTGGGTGGACGGTGGGTGTGCCTGAGTGTTTCGCTGGCTGCGGTGTTGCGGTGGACGGCGTTCTTTTGACGCCCGGCACGTCGTCGGCCTGGGGCGCGCGGGGCTACGATTGCGGTCCGGAGCCTTCGCTCCGGACTTGCCTAGGCGGCCCCCCCCGTCGTCATCGTCGTTGTCGCCTCCGGCGACTGCCTTCCGATTCCCTCGGGCGCATCTACACGCCCCGCGCACCCCAGGCCGACGACGCGCCGGGCTCGGTGGATTGAACTTGGCGGTCGCTGGGTCGAGCGGGGTTCTTGAGATTCTTATCTCGGCCGACGCGGGTTTGAAGCATCTTGCGATGCCCGCCCCGCGACGGCCGCGCGGGCGGCCTGGCGGGGCTTACGCGGTGTCTTGCGTCGGTGTGATGACGCTTCGCGATTGCGCCGTGTCCTTGGTGTTTGACGCCGGCCGTGTGAATATGCCGTTCGACAAATCTGGTGGCGCACCGCTTCAAGTGCAGCGTTTGACCAGGTCCTTAAGCAGTCCGGTCAACTCATCAGGCTGCTCAAGCCCCGCAAGATGGGCCGCCCCTTCCAGCGCGTGACCCTGCGCGTGTGGCAATAGCCGCGCCACCGTGTAAGCGCGTTCCTGAATGTGAGGAAAGTCCAACTTGCCCCATACGATTGACGCAGGAACATCGATTGCTCCTAGCCGGGTGAACGCCTCAAAATCGTCGCGATTAGTACCGACGGGCGCTGCCGCCAGCGCAATAGCGTTCATTTCCAGAAACAAGCGGCGTGTCTCGCCGGTAACGCGCCCAGGATCCGCCAATGGGCCGTCCAAAAAAAGCTCAGCTTTGATCTCGTTGATCCGGCCACGATCTGCGGCCGATTCCGCCTCGCGTTGACGCGCGACCATCTCCAGAATTACCGGCGGGTAGACGGGCGCTGGAGCGCCATTGACGGTGGGTGAAATCAGCATCAGCCCGCGCACGCGGGCAGGGTGCATCAAGGTCGCATTCAGCGCGATGCTGGCGCCCTGAGAGCAGCCGGCCAAGATCACGGGCGTGGAACCGGCCGTGGCGTCGATGACGGCTAACAAATCGGCGACGGCGGAGTGGTCCTGGGCTTGCGCGCGGGTTTCCCCAAAGCCCCGCCGGTCATACGCGATGGCTTGGTAATCCGGCCCGCTTGCTTCCAACTGCGCGCGCCACATGCGCCGGTCGCAGACGTTGGCGTGCAGGAAGACGACGGGCAAACCGCTGCCCGCCGTTTCCACGGCGATCATGGCAGCGCCGGACGCGACCTGCAATGTCGAGTTCACCGAGTTCATGGCTGGTGCCTCTTACCCCGAATTCCGCAGCCCGGCCGCGATTCCGTTGATCGTCAGGTGGATCGCGCGTTGCACCCGCTTGTCGACCTCTGCGCTGGGATTCTTCTGCACCGCGCGATGGCGCCGGATGAGATCAACCTGCAGGTAATTCAGCGGGTCGATATAGGCAAATCGTTCGCGCAGGGCGATCTGCAGCGTGGGGTTGTCGGCGAGCAGTTCGCGTTGCGTCAGCAGTTTGAGCATGGCGAGCGTGCGGCCGTGTTCGGCGCTGATGGCGCCGAAGATGCGTTCGCGCAGGGCGCGTTGGGGGACGAGTTGGGCGTAGCGGGCGGCGATCGCCAGATCGGATTTGGCCAGGACCATTTCCATGTTGGAGAGCAAGGTGCGGAAGGCGGGCCAGTCGCGGGCCATTTCGCGCAGTTGTGCAAGGCGGCCGCGGCGCGAGCGGGGGGCGTCGGGGGCGCCGGTTTCGAGATAGGCCTCGATGGCGGAGCCCATGCCGTACCAACCGGTGAGCATGAGGCGGCATTGGGCCCAGGAGAAGCCCCAGGGGATGGCGCGCAGGTCTTCGATGCGTTGGCCTTTCTTGCGGGAGGCGGGGCGGGAGCCGATGTTCAGGCCCGCGATTTCGCTGATGGGGGTGGCGGCGAAGAAGTAGTCGGCGAAGCCGGGGGTGTCGTAGACGAGGCCGCGGTAAGTGCTTTGCGCGGTGTCGGACATGAAGGACATGGCGGGGCCGTGGTGGGCCATGTGGGCGTCTTCGGCGCTGGTGGCTTCGGCGCGGGGGGCTAGGCTGGATTCGAGGGTGGCGGCGATGAGGAGTTCAAGGTGCCAGCGGCCGACTTCGGCGTCCTTGTATTTGCTCTGGATGACTTCGCCCTGTTCGGTCAGGCGGATCTGGCCGGCGACGGTGCCGGGGGGCTGGGCCAGGATGGCGTCGAAGCTGGAGCCGCCGCCGCGTCCGACGGAGCCGCCGCGGCCGTGAAAGAGGCGCAGGCGGACGTTGCGGGCGGAGAAGACGTCGACGAGTGCGCGTTCGGCCTGGTAGAGCGACCAGTTGGACGTGAGGAAGCCGCCGTCCTTGTTGCTGTCGGAGTAACCCAGCATGACTTCCTGGGCGCCGTTTTGCGCGCGCTTCACGCGCTGGCGGATTTCGGGCAGGTCGAGCCAGGCGGCCATGATGTCGGCGCCGCGCTGCAAGTCGGGGATGGTTTCGAAAAGGGGCACGACCATGAGGCCGTCTTCGGGGGCGATGTCTTGCCCGGCGGGTGCGATGAGGCCGGCCTCTTTCTGCAGGACCATGACTTCGAGCAGGTCGCTGAGCGTTTCGGTGTGCGAGACGATGGTCTGGCGCACGGCCTGTTTGCCGTAGCGGGCGCGGCCGGCGGCGGCGGCGCGCAGGACGGCGAGTTCACGGGTGGTGTCTTCGGAGTAGGCGATCCAGGGGGAGGCCAGGGGGCGTGCCTGCGCGAGTTCAGTGCGCAGGAGGTCGACGCGTTCTTCTTCGGACAGCGCGAGGTAGTCGAGGGGTTTGCCGTTGTGGGTGACGCCGGCGCGCGAAAAGAGTTCGGCGAGCGCGGCTTCGTGGACGTCGGAGCTTTGGCGCAGGTCGACGGTGGCGAGGTGAAAGCCGAAGACCTCGAGAGCCTGCTGCAGGCCGGACAGGCGCAGCTTGGCCAGCGGGGCGCCGTGGTGCGCGCCGAGCGACGCGGCGATGACGGCGAGGTCGGCGGCAAGCTCTTGGGGCGCGTCGTAGGCGGGGGCGGCGACGGTGCTGCGGCGGGCGAGGTTCTGGCCGGTGAGCCGCAGCGCGGTGGCGGCCAGGCGGGCGTAGATGCCGACGAGGGCGCGCCGGTAGGGTTCGTCGCGGCGGTGCGGGGAGTCGTCGCCGCTGCGCTCGGCGAGCGCGAGCAGTTCGGGATCGGCGGCGATGAGCAGGGTGGTGATGGAGAGTTCGGCGCCGAGGGCGTGGACTTCCTGGAGGTAGTGCTCGAAGAGGACGGTGGCCTGGCGCAGCAGGGCGCGCTCGAGCGTGGTGGCGTCGACGTTCGGATTGCCGTCGCGGTCGCCGCCGATCCAGCTGCCCATGCGCAGGAAGGGTTCCAGCGGCGGGGGCGGTGCGGCGAAGGGCTTGGCGGATTCGCGGTTGAGCAGCTTGGAGAGGTCGCCGTAGAGGCGCGGGATGACCTGCAGGAAGGTGCTGCGATAGTAGGAGAGCGCGTTCTCGATTTCGTCGGCGACGGTCAGGCGCGTGTAGCGCAACATGCGGGTCTGCCACAGGGTGGCGACGCGGCCGAGCAGGGCGGTGTCGAGTTCGGCGAGCTCGTCGGGCGTGAGCTGGGCTTCGCGTTGCGCGAGGGCGGTGGAGATTTCGCGGTGGACGTCGAGGGTGCTTTTGCGCTGGACTTCGGTGGGGTGCGCGGTGAGGACGGGCATGACGCACGCCTCGGCCAGCAGGCGGCGGATGCGCGCAACGCTGACGCCTTGTCCGCCAAGGATCTGAATGGCTTCGCGCAGGCTGCCGCGGGCGGGCGTGCCGTCGGTGAGCGCGCGGGCGCGCTGGCGGCGGTTCTGGTCGCGGTCTTCGGCGATGTTGGCCAGATGCAGAAAGTAGCTGAAGGCGCGGGCGACGGAGTTGGGGTCGCTGCCTTGCAGGCGCTTGACGCGTTGTTCGAGCAGTTTGCTGTCGGCCTCGTCGCCTTCGCGGCGGAATTTGACGGCGGTGCGGCGCAGGGTCTCGATGGTGTCGAAGACGCGTTTGCCTTCGCATTCTTCTATGACCTCTCCTAACAACCGGCCCAACAGCCGGATATCGTGACGCAAGGGTTCTGCGGAATCGGACTGCGTGCGCTTGGCATTCATCGTGCGGGGATCCGTCTGACGGCGGTTGGAAGGGGATTGAGTCGAAGCGGGCGTTGCGGGCAAACCTGGAAAATGATCGGTCGATTTTACGCAGCGTTCCTTACGGGGGAGGCGGTTTGCTCGGTTAAAGTGCGGGGTATCCCTTCGTTATTCCAGAAGCCCCCTTTATGCAAAATCATCAACGTCGCGCGCTCGTGCTGTTTTCGGGCGGGCAGGATTCCACCACTTGTCTCGCCTGGGCGCTGGAACGCTATGCGCACGTGGAGACGGTGGCGTTCGATTACGGACAGCGCCATCACATCGAACTGTCGGCGCGGCTGAATGTGCTGCGCGAGATCCGGGCCAATTTTCCGGACTGGGCGGCGCGGTTGGGCGAGGACCATCTGCTGGACCTGAAGGTGCTTGGGCAGGTGGGCGATACGGCGATGACCAGCGACCGGGCGATCGAGATGCAGGCGAATGGTTTGCCGAATACGTTTGTGCCGGGACGCAATCTGCTGTTCCTGACGCTGGCGGCGGCGCTGGGGTATCGGCGTCAGTTGGACGTGCTGGTGGGTGGAATGTGCGAGACGGATTTTTCCGGGTATCCGGATTGCCGGGATGACACGATCAAGGCGCAGCAGGTGGCGCTGGGGCTTGGGCTTGGGTCACGGGTGACGATCGAGACGCCGTTGATGTGGATCGATAAGTCGGAGACCTGGGCGTTGGCTTATGCGCTGGGGGGTGATGCGTTGGTGGAGACGATCGTCGAGGAAAGCCATACGTGTTATCTCGGGGAGCGGGGGGCTCGGCATGATTGGGGCTATGGGTGCGGGGAGTGCCCGGCTTGCAAGCTGAGGAAGATCGGGTGGGAGAAGTGGGTGGTGGCTTCTGCGGCTGAGGGTTGAGCTGCCGGTTATTTTCTGGTGCTTGGAACAGACGCACGAACCGCAGCAGTCGGCTGGCGAACGGCCGCTTCGGGGAAACAGATCGAATCTCCGGCCTCGCCCGCCTTCATGGTGCGGTTCGGGATTCCAGATCCATATCCGCAGGCCATTGAACTCTTGGGGCTAGACGCAAAGCGATGTTGTACGGTGCGACGTCGTTGGCATCACGCGGTTCGGCGTGATCGGGGTCGAGGCCTTCGATGCCGTTCTGCATGTAGGAGCACACGTAGGCCCAGAAATTGGAGGTGTTAGCAGCGTCAGTATTTAAGTGGAAGCGTGTTACGACTTTGTTAGTACCGGGTTCCACAACTGCGATGGAGACGCCTTCCTTGATGATGAGACCTCCGCCTGGCGTCGCACCACGGACTTTCCATTTCTCCGCGCGCAGATCGTCCCAGTCATAGCTGGCGGTGGTCACGTATGCGCGCTCGAAGGGATTCCACCATACAGAATGGAAGTCATAGACGTATACCTTGCGGCGTAAACGGTTGAATCGAAGCGGAAGATCGCGGGGCGGGGATACGTCGGCACGGTAGATTACAAACGCTGTCCACAGGCCGATGGAAATTGAACTGGCAAGCATCAGAAAGATTCCGGCCATAGATGCGCTAACACCTGTAGTGGCGAGTGAATATATATCCTTTGCGGCCATTACTAAGTGCTCTAGAAGAACCCATGCGACCAGCGCTAAAAAGAAAAAGCAAACACCGCGCATACTCGAAGTGTTGCGAGCGAACTCGATATACGTTTCATCCATGTGCGTCGGCGCCTGCCAGAGCAGCATGGGGGCCTCATCTGGAGGATCATTGGGACCTGGCAGATCGCGTTGCCAGCCGCCGCAGGGGGGATTAAGTTGCGGTCTTGCCATCAGAGTCCTTTCCTAATTTCTTTGGCGGTGAAGCTTGAGTTCATGAAACAAAAGCATCAGAGCCGTTAAGCAGCAGCGGGATGGCGCACGGCCCATTTTTTGGGGAAGCAAATTACACCCTCCCCTCAAGGACTTTCACGGTGCCGTTCGGGATTCACGGTCCATATCCGCGGGCCATTGAACTCGTGGGGCTAGACGCAAAGCGATGTTGTACGGGGCGACGTCGTTGGCATCCCGCGGTTCGGCGTGATCGGGGTCGAGGCCTTCGATACCGTTTTGCATGTAGGCGCACACGTAGGCCCAGAAATTCGAGGTGTTTGCAGCGTCAGTATTTAAGTGGAAGCGCGTCAGGACATTGCTGGTGCCTGGCTCCACAACTGCGATGGATACGCCCTCTTTGATGATGAGACCTCCGCCCGCCGTCGCGCCGCGGACTTTCCATTTCTCCGCGCGCAGATCGTCCCAGTCATAACTCGCGCTAGTTACGGACGGGCGCTCGAAGGGATTCCACCAGACTGACTGGAAGTCATAGACGTACACCTTGCGGCGCAGACGGTTAAAGCGAAGGGGAAGATCCCGCGGGGGCGAGACCTCGGCACGGTAGATTACAAACGCGGTCCAACCGCCGATTGCAATCGTCCCTGCTGCTAGAAAAAAAATGCCAGCAACAAGAGCGGCACTGGCAGCCGTCATACTCGCCGCATAAATGTCCTTTGCTGCAAAGGCTACGTGAAAGATAACTGTCCACGCGATCAGCAGTAAAAAGTAAAAGGACACACCGCGAACACTCGACGTGTTTCGAGCGAATTCGACATACGTATCATCCAAATGCGTCGGTGCCTGCCAGAGCAGCAGGGGGGGCTCATCTGGAGGATCATTGGGGCCCGGCAAATCGCGCTGCCAGCCGCCACAAGGGGGATTCAGGCGAGGTCTTGTCATCAAAGTTCTTCCGTGATCTCGATGGCAGCGAAGCCGGCACTGTCTTCCTTATCCGGCCAGAACGCCACGGAAAATGTTGCCGATTTAATCTTGTTGATTGGATCCAACCAATATCGGCCACTGAGGATCGGCTGTTCCGATGTTGGTTTCGTCTCGCTGACCAGTGTGTAGTCGGGGTGGCTTAAGGCGGAAGCTTGTATGGCATGGGCAGTATCGTTGACTTGCCCAGATGCCATGACGTGGAAAGATTGGATAGGGCTACGTTTGCCGTCTTGTGCGAGGCCAAAACGCTCAGTGGTGAGGGTAAAGCGGTAGCACGATCGTTCGGCATCGAAGCCAGGTAGGGTTGCGCTGTAAACAAGCGCTTTTGTCTTCTTGACTGGGCCGCGGTTTCTGAGCACTTCGATGTCTTCGCTGTAGAGCTCATCTGTCATTAGCGCTCGGTCCTCGCTAGAGAAGCGGAGGTTGAAATCCATGCCGAGCACTGCGGCATTGAGTGCAGCAATGGCGACGTCAACATCACCCGGATCGCGCCAGAGCTTGCCGTTTTCCGAGCGGCCGAAATAGCAACGCCTAGCCCACCTTTCCAAGGCATCGGATTCGAGGCCTTTTGCCATTTTCGATATCGCAAACGCTACAAGCCCGATAGCGATTCCTAAGCCCAACCCTCCGGACAGCGAAAGAGCCCCGACCGCTCCGAGAAAAATCAGGATCGCTCCAACAATCGATAAGCCACCGGCGAATATGTAAGTGTGGGTGGCACCTACATCACCAGCTCTTGCTACGCGTACGGCCGCATAGAAACTGGCTCCAGCATCCGCAATCCCCGCCAAAGCTGAAATGGCTCCACCAACCATCACCATCTTCGAGCCCAGCCCCACGACGCGAGTGAGCACAGGAGTTTTCTCCGCGCCCCATCGCAACATAAAGCCCCTGGCAGCGTCCGCCGGCACCTTTATCGCCAGCCCGGCCGCTTCCACACTCGCTCCCATGAAGCCCAGAGCTACGCTATAAAACGCTGCGACGGCCTCGGGATGCTGCGCTCCCACTTTCGCATCCAGGTCGGCAATCGCGCTTTTCAAACTGTCCCGTAGAAAGTACAGCCCGATAAACGATAAGCCGCCGTCCACGCTACCGACGGCCAGGCTCTTCAAGCTTGCAAAGGTGCTGCCGGCGACACGTCGAACTCCCGCTGCGCCAACCTGCATTCCATTCAGCACCGCGGCGGCAGCGGGTTCCAGATTCTTCAGGCCGGCGTTGACTTGACGTAAGGCATGTTGGGCTTCCCTTTTGACCTCCTGTCCAAGTGCGCCGGCCGCCTGTTTGATGTCCTGCGCGCCCTCCTTGGCTTCTTGACTGAAATCCAGGATGCGCTTCTTGACCTCTTCGGCAGTTCCATGCGCCCATAGCGTGACGTTGATGAGCACATTGCGGACATTGGCATTGGGGATGGTGATCAGACTGCCCAGCAACATGGCGCGTGCGCGCTTGCCAGTTGCCTTCTGGGCCGAGTTGGCATGCGCGCGGATCTCGCTCGACAGCAGCTCGAAGCACTCCCCCACCGTGAGCTGGATGGTGATCTGGGTGAACTTGGCTTTACCGTATAGCCAGGCGGCGCCGGACTGGAGGTTGTCCAACGCCGCCTTGGCGCCGATGCTCAGGGTGTTTTCGAGGCGGTTGCTCGCATCGTGGATGGCCGCCAACAGCTGGTCTGCGGCTTCAACAACAAGCGCCCCGCGCCAATGGCTACCCTCCTTGCTGGTGGCGACCATTTTTATCGCGTCAAAGTATTTTTTGCCCGCCTCGGAGGGCATTGCGTCCGTGAACTGCGGTTCGAACGCTTGCTGCAAGTCGGTGTGTTGCCCATTGAGTGCGGTATAGACCGGGCTCCCACCGTCGGACAGAAGGTCTTGCCAAACCTGACTGCTGGGACCCAACACTTCCGGAGTGGGCTTTTCGCCAGGTTTGCTCTCGCCTGCCGCTGTTGTTTGCTGTGGCGGGGCATCCGTTATGCCGCCTGCAAGACAAGCCGCAGTGGCGCTTAGCCGATATTGCCGCGAACGCGCATCGGAGTCCGCATAGTCCAGAGCCATGACCCGGCGCCAGTTGGCGCCAGTCACCAGGTCAGCCCAATCGGTTGCATAAGCGTCGATCTGCTTTTGAATGTTCTCGTCTTCCTTGTCGTACGAATCCTGAAAGGTCTTTCGCCCCGCAGGGCCAGTTTCCCAGTAACGATCTTCCAGCCGGGCCATGCGACGCTTATTCTCGCTGTCGACCGCGCGGGCCCGATCCTGTGCGGGGTCACTGTATACGGGTGGGACGCCGGATTCGCTGGACGTCCAGTAGTCGCTGGGTGGCGGGGGCGGCGGATGTGCAGCCTCTATATGCTGGGCGATGTAAGCCTTGATGCCTAGCAGGCACTGCGAAGTAAGGTAGGCATACCGTCTTGTCGGTTCTTCACGCCACCGCTGACGCATCGTGTTGACGGAGAGCCGCAGGCTGTTGAGCTCAGCAGCCATTCCCACCGGGTCGGGCAGGACGAGGCCGGCCACTCCCTTTGGAAGCCCATGCTGCTTTTCGAGCATGCGCAGTTGCGCCTGCATGGCTTCCAAGCGCGCATGACGGGGATGCCAATCATGAACGCTACCGAAATCGTGGGTGCCGATCGCATACTCGGCGACATGCTGGTGGAGATCATCGCCGTTCTCAAGGGCAAGCGCCTGGTTGCCACCAGTCGGATCTTGCTTGAGCGTCAAGAGGTTGACCACCCTGAACCGTTCACGATAATCAGCCGGCAGTGCCTTTCCATCAACGTGTTTACCGGTGCGATAAGCATCGAGCGTCGCCTTCGGCCAAGGATCTTGTGAAAACGCGATCCAGGCTTGCTTATGCGTTGCGGTGTCGATATTGATGAATGCCGCGCGCAGATCATGGCCCGCGTCCACGCATGAGGTGGCTAGCGGCTCGGGCTTCGCCTGCGGCATGGAGAATGGATTGAACTGGCGTAAGTACCCTTCCGGGGTGACCTGATAGGCATGCCAGATTTCTTTGTCCAGCAAGACGTAGACATAACCTTGCCGCAGTACGCGCGATGCAGTCTGAATTGATTTTTGACTCAGTGCGCCATGCTGGCTGAGCCCGTCGGTGACCGGCATGATTGCAAGGCGTAGCGGCAGGATCGGTAAACCGGTACGTTCGCAGGCGGCGCAAGTGCCGGTGGGATTGGGAGCCGCCTGGCGCCGGGCCTGGGTCAGGGTTTTGCTGGTGTTCATGTGTAGTCCGCGGCGGGAGGTAATGACGCAACGATGCGTTGCCACGCAAAGTCGTCGTAGCTTTCAAAACGCGCTTGCAATGTGGACTGGCCTGCGGCTGCGATCGCGATATCGGCTTGAACTTTTGGATGCCGTGGAAGACCGGGATGAATGAACACGCGATGTGTGCACAGGTCGATGATGTCTGCGCTTTGGCGTAATCCCAGTTTGCGAGCGTCGCGGATCATCCGGAATGCATGCACGGCGGCTTGCGGCGGCAGAATCGTGACGCCACGCCAGCGCATGGGGGCATACGGCATCGGAAGCGTTAACGCCAGGCGCCACACATCCAGGAAGTCGCCAACGAGCGGGGCTAGTTGTTGAGCCTGTCGAGCTAGCACGAGTTCTTCCGTGCCGGCCCCGGTGGGAGCACCGCGAAGCAAGGTGTAGGTGCCCCAACTGGTCGGGCATAGCCAACGCTTTACCGGCCATAGCAGTGCAGGAAAGGCACGTTCCATCGATGCCGCGAGCAGTTCGAGTCGCAATGGCTCGAACCAGGGTGTCATCCGTTTGCCAGCTACAGGCTTGATGACATCCAGGCAGCGCGCAGCTAAGTGATCGGCAACGGTATTGATGGGCCGATCACTAGTCAGCCATCCGCAGACATAGCGCTTCCTATAACTTGCGTCGTCAATTGCATGACGTTCAGCGGATGCGAGCAGCGACATGTTCGCTGTGTCGCCAGGTGCCGCCAACTGTACGAGCGCGGGACACGCGTCTGGCGTATGGGCGAGGTCCGGCCGCATTATGGGCGTGATCGCCTGTGCGCCCAACGCTTGGGTCAACGATTGAATACTTAGAGGATCTGTTGGCGGACACGGCGACAGCGGGTCCAGCAAAAGGTAAAGATGGTCGTTGGATGCGCGTCCGTTACGGGCAAATTCCTGTACGGCGCTCCGCATCACCTGGCGCGCTCCATCGCTCTGCCGAAGTGAACGGCTGGCTCGGCCTTGGCCAGCGCCACTCCAAGCGGGATCGTCTCGGACAGGCATCCAGGCAGCGTGAATTTGACGAGCTGAAAGGGCGCTTCGCCGAGGGCGCTAGCGGAATGCAGATCGGTTTGAGTTGGCATGGCGAGCTTCCGGGTAGCGACGGACCGCACGGGTCGTCCTTGGTGCCAGATGGCACTACCGCTTTTAGAAGCTGCCAATACTGCGTGTAAATCAGAGGAGTCTTATTAATGAACCAAATTGACTAAGACACCACTGCTAAACACCATCCCGCGCCGCCGGCGCAACATTGGGTGTGATGGCCGCTGTCATCGCAGCTTCCTTCCCCCGGCCGATGAACTTCCATCTCAACATCACCGCCGCCGCAGCGATGATCGCTGCCAGCGCGGCGGACACGATCATTGCTGCTTTCGCGCCCTGCCACTCGATAACGAACGCATACGCAACCGGCGCCGCAGCCGTCAGCAGAAAACTGGGAATCAGCAACGCGCCAACCAGCGCGCCGTAACTGCGGAAGTCGAAGAGCGCCAGCGGCAGGGTCCCGCGGGTGATGGTCATGAGGCCGTTGCAGGCGCCGTAGAGCAGCGTGTAGGCGGCGGTGGCGTAGAGGTTGCCGCCGGGGACGAGGGCGAGCAGGAAGCACAGTGGGAGGACCAGGGCTACTGCCAGGTTGAGCGTCAGCGGATGAAGGCGGGCGCCGACGAGGACGTCGCCTAAGCGGGCAGCGAATTGGCCGATGCCCCAGAGCGAGGCGACGGTGACTGCCGCGGCGGTGGCCAGGCCCAGGCCGGTCAGCAGCGAGAAAAGGTGCGCGGCGTTGCCGGCTGCCAGGAAGTTGGTCAGCATCGCCATGACGGCGTAGAGGGAGCCGGCCAGGCGGCGTTCGGCGGCGGTGCGGGTGAGGCCGGTGGCGGCCCTGCCGGGGTCGGCGGTTGACGCGGTGTAGCGGCGGCGGGGCAGGGCCAGGTAGAGGGGGATGGTGGCGAGGGCGAGGGCGGCGTAGCACCAGGCGGCGCCGCGCCAGCCAAGCCATTCGGCCAGGAAGTGGCCGACGGGCCACATGACGGTGGATGCCAGTCCGCCGAAGAGGGTGATCTGGGACATGGGCCGGCGCGCGGCGGGGCCGGCGGCGCGGGCCAGCGCGGCGAAGGCGGCGTCGTAGAGGCACAGGCGCATGCCGACGCCGAGCGCGGCCCAGGCGGCGAAGTAGAGCGTGGGCGAGTGCGTGATGGCGAGCAGGGCGCAGCCGAGTGCGGATAGTGTGGCGCCTGCGGGCATGACGAGGTGGCCGCCCCAACGGTCCACCGCGGCGCCGGCGGCGGGGGAGACGAGGGCCATGACGACGATGGCGGCGGAGAAGCCGCCGTAGACGGTGGCGGTGCTCCAGCCGAGGTCGGCGGTCATGGCCGGGCCGAGCGCGCCGATGAGGTAGAAGGTGACGCCCCAGCCGATGAGCTGGGTCAGGCCCAGACAGATGACGGCGCGGGCACGGATCATGGGCGTTGCGGGGGCGTGGTGTCGCCGTCGCCGAGGCTGCGCTGCATGAGGACAGTGTCGCGCCATTCGCCGTGCTTGTGGCCCACGGACCGCAGGGTGCCGACGGGGTGAAAGCCCTGGCTGGCGTGCAGGGCAAGCGAAGCGGCGTTGCGGCTGTCTCCGACGACGGCAAGCATCTGCCGCCAGCCGGCGGCGGTGCAGCGCTCGACCAGGGCGGCGAGCAGCTTGCCGCCGATGCCGAGGCCGGCGCGGCCGGCCTTGACGTAGACAGAGTCTTCGACGGTGTGCCGGTAGGCGGGGCGCGGGCGGTAGGGGGTGACGTAGGCGTAGCCAACGACCTCGCCGTTGATCTCGGCCACGAGGTAAGGCATTTCCTTTTCTAGGACGCCGGCGCGGCGCTGGCGCATTTCGGCGATGGAGGGCGGCTCGAGTTCAAAGGACGCGGTGCCGTGCTGCACGTGATGCGCGTAGATGGTCTTGATGGCGGGCAGATCGGCTTCCGCGCTGTCGCGGATGAGGACGGTGGGCGAATGGGGCGACATGGAAATGGCCGGAGATTTAGTAGGCAATCGGGTGTGCAAGGCGCCGCACCAACGGACGCATGAGTTGGGAGGTGTCCGAGGGTGGGAGTACGCAGGGCCGATCGAAAACGCCAGTGTGAGGCAAGGTCAATCATTAATAAAGCTTTGGTCTATTATGATTTTCATAAGCAAAACTTTGGTGAATCTATGCGCGGCTTGAATCTGGACCACTTGCGCACGTTTGCGCAGGTCATCGAACTGGGCAGTTTTTCCGCCGCCGCCGAACGTGGGGGCGTGACGCAGCCCGCAGTCAGTCTGCAGATCCGCCAGCTGGAGCGGCGTTTCGGGCTGAAGTTGGTGGAGCGCGTGGGACGCCGCGCGGGGCCGACGGCGGCGGGGCGGGAATTGCTGGCCCATATCCGCGTGATCGACGGCGCGATTGCGCAGGCCGAGCAGGCGATGGCGTCGCATGCGTCGCAGGTGTCGGGGCGGATCCGGCTCGGCACGGGCGCGACGGCGTGCACCTATCTGCTGCCGCCGGTGCTGGCGGATCTGCGTCAGCGGTTTCCGGCGCTGGACATCGTGGCCAGCACGGGCAATACGGCGGACATGCTGCGCGGGCTGGAGGCCAATACGTTGGATATCGTGCTGATCACGCTGCCGGCGCCGGGCCGCATGTTCCAGGCGACGCCGGTGATGGAGGACGAGTTCGTGGCGATCTTTCCTTCGCGCGATCCGGCCGCCATCCCTGAGGCCGTGACGCCGCAGTCGCTGGCGCGGCTGCCGCTGGTGCTGTTCGAGCCGGGCGCGCGCACGCGGCGGCTGGTGGATGACTGGTTCGAGGTGGCGGGCGTGGCGGCCAAGCCGATCATGGAGCTGGGCAGCACGGAGGCGATGAAGGAGATCGTGGGGGCGGGGCTGGGCTGCGCGGTGCTGCCCCGGCTGGCGGTATCCGGCGCCGGACGGCGTGACGCGCTTGAAGTGCGTTCGCTGACGCCAAGGCTGTCGCGCGATCTGGCGATCGTCCTGCGGCGCGACAAGCCGCTCAGCCGCGGGCTGCGGCATTTGCAGGACGCGCTGCTGGCGTTGGGGGGGCGGGCGTCATGACGGCTTCACGCAGGTCCGGCTCGACTCGTGTGGCGCCTTCGATCGCTAGGGCTTCTACCGTTTCTACGACCCGAACGACGCGTACAACTCCTACGACCACTACGACTCCTTCGGTCGCTACAGCCCCTTCGCTACATAAGACCCGGATGGCCCGTACGAGCCATACGACGCGACCCCTCGCCGAACCCGATCTCTATCCCTACGAATCCTCGCGCCGTCCGCTGGCGGGGCTGGCCATCGACTATCCCGACGGTCACCGCGTCAAGCGACACCGCCATCGGCGCGGCCAGCTTGTGTACGCGATGTCGGGCGTGATGGTGGTGGATACGGACGCGGGCATCTGGGTTGTGCCGCCGACGCGCGGCGTGTGGGTGCCGGCGTGGGTTTCGCACGGCATCCGCATGAGCGGCGAACCGCGCATGCGCACCGTTTTCGTCGAGCCGGGGGCGGCGGCGCACCTGCCGGCGCAGTGCTGTGTGCTGTCCGTGTCGCCGCTGCTGCGCGAATTGATGGCGGCCGCTGCCGAGGTGCCGCTGGATTGGGAGCCGGACACGCGCGACGGGCGGCTGATGATGCTGCTGCTGGATGAGTTGCGCCAGGAACCCGTGCTGCCGCTGCATCTGCCGCAGCCGTCGGAACCCCGGCTGGCGCGCATCTGCCGCGCCATCGTGCGCCATCCGGAACGGCAGGACGGGGCAGCGGACTGGGCGCGGGAATTGGGCTTGGATCCCAAGACGGTGCACCGGCTCTTCGTGCGCCACACGGGTATGACGTTCGGCCGTTGGCGCCAGCAGGCAAGGCTTTTGGCGGCGATGGAGCGGTTGGCGCGGGGTGATCGGGTGCTGGATGTGGCGCTGGACCTGGGGTACGAAAGCCCCAGCGCATTCGCAGCGATGTTCCGCAAGGCGCTGGGGGAGTCGCCCAGCGCTTTCGCGGCGCGCGGCGTGGCGTCCGCCTGATGGCCGCCGGCGGGCCGGCTGGTGGCCGGCCGACCGCCGCGCGTCCGTTTCCGGGGCGCGCACGGGCGGCCGGGCGCGGAAGCAGCGTATTATTTAGCGTTTTGCCGCCCACGCTAACAGCTACAGCCTGAGACAGATCATGCCGCACTACCGCTCCCGCACTTCGACCCACGGCCGCAACATGGCCGGCGCCCGCGCCTTGTGGCGCGCAACCGGCATGAAGGATGGCGACTTCGGCAAGCCGATCATCGCCGTGGTGAACTCGTTCACGCAGTTCGTTCCGGGCCACGTGCACCTGCGCGACCTGGGCGCGCTGGTGGCCAAGGAAATCGAAGCCGCCGGCGGCGTCGCCAAGGAATTCAACACCATCGCCGTTGACGACGGCATCGCCATGGGTCACGGCGGCATGCTGTATTCGCTGCCGTCGCGCGAACTGATCGCAGACTCGGTGGAATACATGGTCAACGCGCACTGCGCCGACGCCATGGTCTGCATCTCGAACTGTGACAAGATCACCCCGGGGATGCTGATGGCCGCCATGCGCCTGAACATCCCGGTCGTGTTCGTGTCGGGCGGTCCGATGGAAGCGGGCAAGGTCAAGTCGCCGACCGACGGCAAGGTCATCGCCAAGATCGACCTCGTCGACGCCATGATCAAGGCCGCCGACCCCAACGTGTCGGACGCTGAAGTGGCCGAAGTCGAACGCAGCGCCTGCCCCACGTGCGGCTCCTGTTCCGGCATGTTCACCGCCAACTCGATGAACTGCCTGACCGAAGCCATCGGTCTGGCGTTGCCCGGCAACGGCACCATCGTCGCCACGCACGCCTGGCGCAAGGGCCTGTTTGAACAGGCTGGCCGCCTGGTCGTGGACCTGTGCCGCCGCTACTACGTCGAAGAAGACGAATCGGTCCTGCCGCGCAACATCGCCACCAAGAGCGCGTTCCAGAACGCGATGGCGCTGGATGTGGCGATGGGCGGGTCGACCAACACCGTGCTGCACTTGCTGGCCGCGGCACAGGAAGCCGGCGTGGACTTCACCATGGCCGACATCGACCGCATCTCGCGCAAGGTGCCGTGCCTGTGCAAGGCAGCGCCCGCCACCGACAAGTACCACATCGAAGACGTGCACCGCGCCGGCGGCATCCTGGGCATCCTGGGTGAATTGGCGCGCGCCGACCTGCTGGATCTGTCCTGCGGCAACGTCCACAGCGGCACGCTGGGCAACGCCATTCAGAAATGGGATGTGGCCGGCGACGCGGGCGAAGAAGCCAAGAAGTTCTACCGCGCAGCCCCCGGCGGCATCCCGACCACGGTCGCCTTCAGCCAGGACGCCACGTTTCTGACGCTGGACACCGACCGCAAGACGGGCTGCATCCGCAGCAAGGAAAGTGCCTATTCCAAGGACGGCGGCCTTGCCGTGCTGTACGGCAACCTCGCTGAAAAGGGTTGCATCGTCAAGACGGCCGGCGTGGACGAATCGCAGTGGGTCTTCACGGGCCGCGCGCGCGTCTTCGAAAGCCAGGACGACGCCGTCGAAGGCATCCTGGGCGACAAGGTCGTGGCGGGCGATGTGGTGGTGATCCGCTACGAAGGCCCCAAGGGCGGCCCTGGTATGCAGGAAATGCTGTATCCCACGTCCTACCTGAAGTCCAAGGGCCTGGGCAAGACCTGCGCGCTCTTCACCGACGGCCGCTTCTCGGGCGGCTCGTCGGGCCTGGTGATCGGCCATGCCTCGCCGGAAGCGGCGGAAGGCGGCACGATCGGTCTGGTCGAAGAAGGCGACACCATCGAGATCGACATCCCCAACCGCAAGATTCACCTGGCCGTTTCCGACGAGGAACTGGCCCGCCGCCGCGCCGCCATGGACGCGCGCGCCGACGGCTGGGAGCCGGTGGGCCGCGAACGCGTGGTGTCGCAGGCGCTGCAGGCGTATGCGGCGCTGGCCACGTCGGCCGACCGCGGCGCGGTGCGCGATCTGTCGCAGCTCAAGCTCAAGGGCAAGCGCTGATCGGTTGATGGCGAGTGGCTGTGAAAGGCGGCGCACTTCGTGCGCCGTTTTTTTTCA
>Ga0213828_1000763_pt1 | contig 29625 bp, 23 predicted proteins | sample MC6MC0897MG_FD_180664 | JGI IMG/M metagenome (GOLD analysis project Ga0213828, IMG submission 180664) | Enriched soil aggregate microbial communities from Iowa State University, Ames, United States - MC6-MC0897-MG | ecosystem: Environmental > Terrestrial > Soil > Unclassified | place: USA: Iowa... | reverse complement strand
TTACGATTACTTCGGAAACCTATTATTTTATTAATGGAGGTTATATTTGCGGACTCCCATTTCCCCTGTTTATTGTACTTTTCCTGGTTGGCTTTCTCGTGCTGTTTACGGGAAGAACAGCATTTGGCCTGTTTTTGGAATCGGTTGGCTGTAATCCAACCGCCTCAAAGTATGTGGGCATTAAGGTTGACCGGATGCTGTTAGCAATCTATACACTTTCAGGAGCATTTGCTGCGGTGGCAGGCTTGATTGAAAGTGCCGGGATCAAAGGTGCGGACTGCAACAATGCAGGGCTGGGGATTGAAATGGATGCCATTCTTGCCGTTGCAATTGGAGGAACAAACTTAATGGGCGGGCGTTTTTCCATTCCAGCCAGCGTCATAGGTGCATTGATCGTACAGAGCATCACAACAACCGTACTGGCGCTGGGAGTTCCGGCCGCCTATATCCGTGTGCTAAAGGCATTGCTGATTATCATCATCTGTTTGTCGCAGTCAAAACAGTTTAAGGATCTGGTCATTAAACGCAAAATGATAAACAGAAAGGTGGTCGGCAGCTAATGGAACAGACGGGAAAAAGAAAAAGAGTTCATATCAATAATATTTCACTGGTTATCACCATTGTGCTGTTTATCCTGATGTTTTTGTTTGGTTCTGTAAAGTACAATAATTTCTTATCGCTATCGACCTTTTTAAACCTTTTTAATGACAATGCATATTTAATGATAGCGGCGATCGGAGCAACCTTTGTGCTGATAAGCGGAGGGATCGATATCTCCATCGCCTCTACCATAGCATTTACCGGCGTAAGTTCTGCATACCTTTTGGAACGGGGGGTCCCGGCATTTCTGGTAATCCTTATGATGCTTCTTGCAGGAATCATCGTAGGCTGTACCCAGGGTGCCTTGATTCATTATTTTAAGCTTCAACCGTTTATTGTGACTTTGGCAGGCCAGTTTTTGATGCGGGGGCTATGTGTTGTGATCAGTGAACGCTCCATTCCCATCAGTGATCCGTTTTTTAAAACCATGGCACTTGGAAAAGTGGCAGTTCACTTAGGAGAAGCGAAAGCGTGGAACGGGAAAATTTATTACTATGTATTTATCCTTTTGATTGTTTTTGCGGCTGCTGTCTATACCCTGAGATATACGAAGTTTGGCAGGTGTTTGTATGCGCTTGGAGGCGGTGAAACATCCGCTAGCCTCATGGGATTAAATGTTGCAAGAACGAAAATTGCGGCATACGGAATCAGCAGCTTTTGTGCCGCTCTCGGAGGAATCGTGTTCAGTTTTTATACTCTGGCCGGATTCGGCCTCCAAAATCTGGGCCTGGAACTGGATGCACTTTCATCCGCTGTGATCGGCGGTACTCTGCTAACCGGGGGCGTAGGCACTGTGGCGGGTACGGTAGTCGGAGTTATGATAGAGGGAATCATTCAGACAATCGTCACCTATCAGAATTTAAATACCTGGTGGACGAAAGTTACCATTGCGGCGCTTCTGTGTTTCTTTATTGTAATACAGAGAATCATAGCGATCCGCGCTGAAAAATCAAAGGGAAAGAACGAATAATAAAGCATAATGCAGTTGTAAGAGTCTGTTAACTTCGGTATACTGAATGAAGCAGGCGATATGATATGAAAATAGGAGTGAGAGCAATGAAATATTGGAAGAAACGATTCATGGATATGAAAATTCGTGATAAAATGATCAATTCTCATATTTTTATTGCGCTCATTCCTTTTTGTTTTGTCGGGATATTGGGGATTATCAGCTCAACCAGAGAGGCGGAACGCAACGTGACCCAGCATACGTCTCTGCTGGTGGGACAAGTGCAGCATACAACAGATATCTATATAAGCAGCATTGAAAAGACTGCGAATATGCTGATCCGGATTATTGAGCCAATGCATCTTGGCAGAATCCCATCCGCAGAAGACAGCCGCTGGAACGAATATGAGGCGGCACTGAAAAACAGCTTTGAGGTGGTAGCGGAAACTCACGATGAAATAGCGGGCATTTTTTTTGCTACGGAGCATGATATGTATGTAGGAACCGGGATGTCAAGAATCTCCCGGGACCCTTTTGCCAAAGAGGTCTGGTATGAAAAAGCAGCGGCATCTCCAGGGGAAATGCAGATCATCAGCAATGTTACCGGAAGGAATATTGTTACGGAGGCTGCCTACAGCATTGATGATGTATTTTCAGTAATGAAAGCTGTTATAGACCCGGAGACAGGGGAGCGGGTGGGTGTATTGCTATTTGATGTAAAGCATGAAATTATATCCTCCGCCATTCAGGATGCGAATATCGGTGAAAATGGATTTGTATTCGTCCTTGATGAGCAGAATCACTTAGTATATGCTCCAACCAATAAAATCGTCTACCGCATCCGCCCGGAATGGCTGTGGAATGAAGAAGAGCCTGTGACCGCGGTTACCAATGGGGAAAAGTATCAGATCAGTTATCAGAAATCCGCCTATACCGGCTGGAAAACTGTCAGCGTCTCATCTTACCGGGAAATCATGGGCGGAATCAATACCATGCTGATCATGTTTGGCTGGGTTTTGGTATTAACAATTCTTACGGTATTTATTGTAGCGGTAAAAATATCGGAGACGGTCACAAAACCAATTGTCAGGCTCCGCAACTTAATGAAGGAGACGGAAAAAGGCAACTTATCTGTTCGGTTTGAGGGCGATTATTTAGATGAGGTCAGCGAGCTTGGCCGCCGGTTTAATCAGATGCTGGAGCGAATACAAGAATTGATGGAAGAGGTTTATAAGGAACAGGAAAACAAGCGGAAAGCGCAGCTTAAGGCAGTTCAGGAACAATTTAAACCGCATTTTTTATACAATACTCTGGACACCATAGGCTGGATGGCGAGAGAACATTCCGCTTATGACATCGTTCATCTTGTGGATGCTCTTACCAATGTTTTTCGCATCAGCTTAAGCAAGGGCAAAGACTATATTACCATTGAAGAAGAAATCCGGTATATCTCCAATTATCTCTACATACAGAAAATCCGTTACGGTCCTAAGGTACAGTATGAAATTCAGGCAGTGGAAGACTGTATGAAGGTGGTTCTTCCAAAGATGATCCTTCAGCCGTTGGTGGAAAACTCCATTTACCATGGGGTAAAGATGAAGAATGGAGACGGGCATTTGAAGATCACCGGACGGGTGGAAGATGATTGGGTGAGCCTGGAAGTCTGGGATGACGGAAAGGGCATGGAGGAAGAAAAGGTTTGGGAGTTATCCAGATTGTTAAATGAACCGGGTGAAGCCGGTAGAAACAGGAGCTTTGGTTTGTTTTATATTAAGGAGCGGCTGCGTATCCGGTATGGAGAGCAGTTCCAGGTATTGGTGGAAAGCAAAGAGGGGCAGGGGACGCGTATTGTTATACGAATTCCGAAAGAAGTTCAGAATGATCTTGAAAAAGGATAAAATGGAAAAAAGAACGAAATTACTATTGGTATTACTGATATCGGTATTTGTCTTTTTGGGATACCGTATTTATAACGGGGCGATTACCCAGACGGTTTATAAAAGCGATGTGGAATATGTAATCGGTGTTTCCCAGGCAAATATGCGGGAAGCATGGAGAGTAGCCCTGATCAATGAGATCCAGGAGGAAGCGGGAAAGTATCCCAATATCAGGATCGTTACGGCAGACGCTACCTCAAACGTAGAGAAGCAGGAAAAGGATGTTGACAGGCTTCTGGATTTTGGCATTGATCTGCTGATTATTTCTCCCTGTGATTCCAGCCGTCTGACAAAGAAGGTCAGAGATGTATATCAGGAGGGAGTTCCTGTGATTGTTATGGACCGGAGCGTGGAGGGCTTTGATTACAACCTGTTTATCGGTCCGGACAATAATCTGATCGGGAAGCAGGGCGGAGAATGCGCGGCCCAGCTGCTTGGAAACGGAAAGGGAAAGATACTGGAGCTTCGTGCAACAGCCGGTTCTCTTCAGAGCGAGGAGCGGAGCGAGGGTTTTGATTCTGTGATCAGGGATTATCCTGACATAGAAAAGTCTGTCTGCGATTTAAAAAATGACATGAAAGACCCGGCCTATGATGCGGTTTATGCCATGAAGGAGGAACTGAAAGGTGTTTCTCTTATATTTGCCAACAATGATTCCGTGGCCTTTGGAGCATATGAGGCCTTAAAGGACAGGAATCTGGCTGAGAAGATAAAGGTCATCGGATGCGACGGCTTTACAGGAGAAAATGAAGGGGTGGATTTGGTCAGAAAAGGGAAGCTGGCGGCAACAATTTCCTGCCCCACGGGTGGTAAAGAAGCGGTACAATATGCGATTAACATTTTGAGGAAGGAAAGCGGTGTGCCCAAACAAGTAATTTTAAGAAGCCATACGATCTATCCCCAGAATGCCGGTGAGTATCTGGCGGCTCTTGACAGAGAAAGTATCGACGATGGAAGGAGAATTACCGTTGGATATTCCCAGGTGGGGCAGGAGAGCCAGTGGCGGCTTGCCAATACCCGTTCGATTCAGGAAGCGGCCAGGGAGTTTAACATGGAGCTTCTTTTTGACAGTGCAGACCAGTCTCAAAAAAAGCAGATTGAAGCGATCCGGAGATTTATTAAGGAGAAGGTGGATGTAATCGTGGTTTCCCCGGTGATCGAGACCGGATGGGATGCGGTCTTAAAAGAGGCAAAGGAAGCCAATATTCCTGTAGTAATGTCCGACCGCAGGATCGAGGCGGGAGATGACTTAACAACCACGTACATTGGCGCTGATTTTTTAGAGGAAGGGCGAAGAGCCATGCGCTGGCTAAAGGAACATGTGAAACCGGATCATGGGACTGTTCATATTTTAGAACTTCAGGGCAGTGAAGGCGCGACGCCTACGGAAGAGAGAAAGAAAGGCTTCTTTGAAATATTAGAGGAGAATCCCCAGTACCAGATTGTATATACAGATTATGGTGATTTTACTTTCGAAGGAGGTAAACAGGTTGTTGAGGAATACATAAACAGTCACACCTGGGATGTGGATATTATCTATTCCCACAACGACGATATGGCCCTTGGAGCAATTAAAGCATTGGAGGCCCATGGATTGAAACCGGGGAAAGACATAACGATTGTCTCTGTGGATGCGACGAAAGAAGCGTTTCAGGCAATGATAGACGGTAAGCTGAACTGTGCGGTAGAATGCAGTCCGCTTTTAGGTCCTCCGCTCATGAAGGCGATCCGGGATATGATTGCAGGAAAGGAAATGCCTCTTCGGATTATAACAGAAGAAAAGGTGTACGATCAGTCAGATGCTGAGACTGTTATCAAAACCAGAGAATATTAAGGATCACCATTTTCATTGGAATATTGTTTGCCAAAAAGAAAATAAAAAAGTACTTGATTATTTGCTAAAAGTATAGTATTATAATTGTACGAATTGAATTACCAATTCAGACAATTGAAAAGCAGAAGTGGCGGAATTGGCAGACGCGCACGGTTCAGGTCCGTGTGGTAGCAATACCTTGAGGGTTCAAGTCCCTTCTTCTGCATAGCTATGCTTAATGTCCTGTGGAGAACGCCACAGGACATTTTTTGCATGATCCTATAAAATAATTATTAATTTTGGGTTGACAACAATTTTAAAATAAGCTATATTTTTATTATAATTCAGGGTGTTACCAAACGGGCATTACCAGACAATTATTCTATTAAGGATATTGTCTGTTTTTTGTTTTAAGAGGATTTATATTATGTTTCTGCCTGGTTTAAAAACGTAAAAGTGAAAGAGGGGAGATTGGATTGAAAATTTTACAGCCATATAATAATAATATAATTCTTGCGGAAGACAAAGGACAGGAAATCGTTCTTATTGGAACCGGTATAGGTTTTGGAAAAAAAACAGGTCAGGAGGTGGATATATCAAAGATTGATAAAAAATACATCTTAAACGCAGATAAAAAAGAACTGATCAATCTGGAAGTACTGGACAGCATTGATGAGAATTTGATTATTGAAGTCCAGAGAATCATGGAATCCATTGAGAAATCATCATGCTTTCAATTAAGCATAGGAGGCCTGGTCTCATTATTGGACCATCTGGATTCTGCAATTAAAAATCAAGGCAAGGAAGAGGAACACCCTCTCAGATGGATTGTTAAAAGAATTTACCCCAATGATTACGAATTGGCAAGAAGAGTTGTCCAATCTTTGAATGATAAATTCAAGATTCATCTTAATGATTTTGAAATTACTGCTGTTGCACTTCATTTCATTAATAATGGTTTTAGTCAATCACTGAATGAAACAATGAACACAACTGAGGTGATCAATAAATCCATAAATATCATTGAATATACCGGTGCGTTTGTTATGGATAAGAAATCAATCAACTATTCTCGTTTTGTCACCCATTTACATTTTTTAATGAAACGTCTGGAACTAAACGAAGATATAAGTAATGAAGATGATCATCTTTACAACGCAATTTATGATTGTTCAAACAGTATCATTCATGAAACAACCGATAAAATTATTGAATATCTGCAATACCAGTTTAAAAAGAAAATTGGCAAATCGGAAAGAGCTTTTTTAATGATTTATTTGAACAAGCTTTTAACGGAAAATAAATAATAGGGAGTCACTTTAAGTAGGCTATACCTGTAAAAGAGCAATTTATTTGCTTCTTTTTCAGGTATTTTTTATTTCAGGAGGTAGCAGAGATGGATTATAATCATTTATCAAAAACGATATTAAAAAATGTAGGTGGAGAAGAAAATATTCTGGATGTATATCATTGTATTACCCGGCTCAGATTTCATTTAAAAGATTCTTCAAAGGTAAATGAAAAAGAAATAACAGATACGGATGGAATCGCCGGAGCTCAATTTAAAGGAAGCGAATTTCAAGTCATCATTGGGAACGATGTGAAAAATGTATATGAAAATTTTGTTTCTCACATGAAGGATTTCGGAAGACAAGACGGAGAAGTGAGTACAGAAAAAACAAATATCATGACAAAGTTAATGGATACATTAGCCGGAGTATTCGTTCCGGTTCTACCGGCAATAACAGCTGCAGGTATGGTAAAGAGTGTTTTAGCATTGTTATTAGCTGTCAGGGCAATCTCTGCAGAGAGCGATATTTACCAATTATTCAATATATTATCCGATGCTGCTTTTTACTTCCTTCCATTCCTGCTTGCCGTAACCTCGGCACGTAAATTTAAAACCAATGAATTTCTGGCGCTGACAGTAGCTGGTTCATTGATGTATCCGACAATTATGACAGGGGCAGCAAATGGCGGCGGCTTACATGTATTTGGTTTAACAATTCCATTTATTAATTACTCTGCTTCTATTATTCCGATTGTGCTGAGTGTGTGGCTGTTAAGCAAGGTCTATCGGTTTATTGACAAAAGAACACCGGAAACCGTACGTCTTTTAATAGCGCCAATGCTGTCACTGTTTATAATTGTGCCAATCTCACTTGGATTACTGGCTCCATTAGGTAATTATGCAGGTTATTATTTAGCCAGCTTCCTTACATGGATTTTTGCAGTATCCGGTCCGGTTGCGGGACTCATTTTGGGGGCAACAATTCCACTGATCGTTATGACGGGTATGCACTATGTGGTGAATCCAATTGTGCTGCAAAATTTAAATCAATTAGGCTATGATTTTATCGCCCCATTATTCTTTTTATGTAATATTGCACAGGCAGGTGCGACATTGGCTGTGTTTACAAAAGCAAAAGACAAGAAGCTTAAATCACTTGCTTTATCTACTGGTATTTCCGCTATATTTGGCATAACGGAACCAGCCATGTATGGTGTTAATATTCGCGAGAAAAGACCGTTTTTTGCATCTTTAATCGCCGGAGGCATCGGAGGTTTTGTGGCAACGTTGTTTGGTGTTAAAGTCTATGCGTTTGTCATGCCGGGTATCACCGGAGTCCCTGCTTACATTACCCAGGGCGGAGATAATAGAAACATAGTCGTGATTCTTCTCAGCCTGTTAATTACATTTGCTTCCTCTTTTGGATTAACCCTAGTTTTATGGAAAGAAAAGAAAATAAATATAAAAGAAGAAGAATTTGTTCGAAGCCCAATTGAAGGGAAAATCGTACCCCTTACAGATGTACCGGATACTATATTCTCCAAACAAATTGTTGGACCTGGGGTAGCGATCATACCGGAAAGCCGGGAAATACGCGCACCGTTTGAAGGACAAGTTACAATGATATCGGAAAGCAAACATGCCATCGGTTTGAAATCAAAAAGCGGGATCGAGTTGTTGATTCATGTTGGAATTGATTCGGCAAAACTTGGCGGTCTGGGCTTTGAGGCAGCAGTAAAAGCAGGAGATGATATAAGAGTGGGTGATAAATTGTTGGAGGTAAATTTAGATTATCTGAAAGAGAAAGGGATAAACATGATAACTCCGGTAGTTGTAACAAACGTCTCCGCGTTTAAAAGAGTTGAACTGCTTAGTGTAGGAAGTAAAGGTAACTTGGAAACGAATATTATTGCAGTATTATAATTTAATTAGAAAGGAGAGTATTGATGTATTTGAAACTAAATACATAATACAAATAAAAATATGATCACAGGATTTCCAAATAATTTTTTATGGGGAGCTGCAACTGCAGCAAATCAGGTGGAAGGAGGATATAATGAAGGCGGGAAAGGGCTTTCATCATTTGATGTTGTTCCTTATTACGAACCTGAGAATCGAAAAAACTTAAAAGTACTTACCTCTGATGTGACGGAAGAAGATTTTATAAAATATAAGACTGGAGGAGCCGAAGGAAATTTCCCAAAAAGGCGAGGTTCTGATTTCTATCATCAATACAAAGAAGACATTCAATTGTTTGGTGAACTGGGACTGAAAGTCTATCGCTTATCCATTTCATGGGCACGGATTTTTCCTGATGGCCTGTCCGCTGAACCAAATAAGGAAGGTCTGGAGTTCTACAAAAATGTATTTTCCCAGTGTAAGAAATATGGTATGGAACCTCTTGTAACCATGTCTCATTATGAAATACCGGTAGATATTGTAGATCAATTCAATGGCTGGGAAAGTAAAGAGACAATTCATCACTTTGCCAGATTTGCAAATGTAATTCTAAATGAATTTAAAAACGATGTAACCTATTGGATTATTTTTAATGAATTAAATATGACAGTTTTCAGTCCCTATACAGGCGCAGGTATTTTACAGGAAAGGATTGTTTCCAAAAATATTGAAACAGCTAAATATAAAGCGATCCATCATCAATTTTTGGCAGCAGCAAAAGTAACAAGTATTGCCAGATCGATCAATCCTGGATTTAAAATTGGATGCATGATCGCCCGCCTGGAGAATTATGCCGCTACTTGCAGACCGGAAGATCAGTTCTCGGCATTGCAGGATGACCAGTTAAACTGCTTTTTCTTAGATGTATCAGTTCGCGGGAAATACCCCGGATATATGACGAGGTTTTTTGCCGAACATGACATTGAATTTGAGATTACGGAAGAAGAAAAAAGATTACTGGCATCGAATACATCAGATTTCATTTCTTTTAGCTTTTATAATACTTATGTTGCGAAATACGATGATACGGGAACCCGTGTTTCAGGAAACCTGGTTGACAGTGAGCCCAATCCATATTTAAAGACAACAGAATGGAACTGGCCCATCGATCCCCTTGGATTTCGAATTACACTGAATCGATTGTATGATAAATATCAGGTACCGCTTTTTGTGGCGGAAAATGGTCTTGGTGCAAATGATAAATTAGAAGAGTCCGGAGCTGTGCATGATACCTATCGTATTGAGTATCTGCGTGAGCATATTGCTGCGATGAAAGAAGCGGTAAAAGACGGTGTGGAAATATTCGGGTATACTGTTTGGACAGCCATTGATTTAGTAAGCTGCGGAACCAATGAAATGAGTAAACGCTATGGATTTATTTATGTTGATGCGGATAATTACGGAAATGGCAGTTATAAGCGCTTTAAGAAAGATTCTTTTGCCTGGTATCAAAAAGTGATTAAATCCAACGGAGAATTATTATAAAATCCAAGTCAACCGAGTATTCGCAATCCGCTTCACTGCTTACCTGATGGGGCTAAAAAAGGGTGCTGCAAAATCAATCATAGATCTGCAGCACCCAAAACTTTTATAAATTTGCCATACTCATGCCGGGTTCATAAACCGCATATTGGCTGCGGCCGTGCTTCTTAGCGTGATAAAGAGCAATGTCGGCCTTTTCATATAATTCCTCAAATACAGTTCCATCTTCCGGATAGGCGGCTGTTCCCAGGCTGCCTGAAATATGGGCTTCCGGTTCCAGAGCGCTGCCTATGAGACTGCATAAATTTTCCAGACGTGCGTACAAGTCCATGCTGTAAGCCACATCTTTTAATAATATGATGAACTCATCGCCTCCCAGCCGGCCAAAGATGTCATCGCGCCTTAATGCGGATTTAAGTCTTGAGGCGGCGCGGTGGAGGGCCTTATCCCCAAACTGATGGCCGTAATTATCATTCAGCTGCTTGAAGCGGTCAATATCCAGCATAATAAGGATGTGGTGCCCCTGGCTGTTTTTTAATGTATTGCGTATTGCATGTATGGCAGTTGCCCTGTTTAACAGTCCGGTTAAGGAATCTTGTTTGGAAAGCTCCTGTAAATTCAGGGCCTCCCGCTTGGATTCGTCAATATCCTTAATAAGGATAAATGCCTTGATCGTATCGGTATAAGGATCAGAAACTATCTGTACCATGCCAAGCCCCCAATAGACGCTGCCATCGGGCCGTATACGCCGGTGCTCCAGCCGTAAGGACCGGTTCCCTCTATAGTAGTGGTAGAGTAATTGGTTTTTATTAAAAAATTTTAGAAACATCTCCCGGTCTTCTTCAAAAATGTGATTTTCTGCTATGTAGGTCATAATGCTGGAAAAAGAATTGGTAACATATTCCGGCATGGTCTGGGTCATTTCTCCAATGATTTCTTCGAATAAGTCAAATTTTAAATTATATTCATAATAGCCAATACAGTCCCTTTTCTGTTCCCGCATGTACTCCATCCATTTTTGATAAGCCAGCTCTTTTTCATACTGGTCCGTAATATCCTGGTAGGATATGATTCCCCTGACAGGCTTTTGCTTCTCAGTACACACCAGCGAGTATTGTGATGAGAACCAATGATAATCCCCGGAACCAGTTTTTAAGCGTGTGATGCACTTGCCCTCGGGTATCCCCTTTTCCATGTCATCATAAAAGTCCAGAAAGTCAGTAACACTTTCCTTGTGCACAATGCCGTTTTCGATAAGGAATTCAGGGGAGAGCGGCAGAGTATGGGGAAATGGAAACGTTCTGGAAAATTCAGGAGAGGGGGAAATGGTTCTTGAAGGAATGTCATAGATACTTACAAGACAGCCGGAATGCCGGCTTGCCAGCCGGTATTGTTCTTCACGAATCCGTAAGTGTTCCTGGAATTTTTTCATACGTGTGATATCGGAGATAGCACAGTACAATAGTTCCTCCTCCGGGATATAATTCAATTGTAAGGAACACCAGGTGCAGCTTATTTGTAGTTTGGCTTTGAATTCCAAGTCAAAACTGGCTGCCTGGTCTGTCAGGTGGCTGCGTATTTCCGTCAGCAGCTCCGGATATTCTGATTCACATACCATGTCCTGAAGTGAAGCAGGCGTTTGAAACAATGATTGAATCGCCTGATTGGAGTAAAGAATGGTAAGGTTTTCATCAGTTTTAAGCTTCAGTATGCCGCAAGGAATGCGATCTAAAAAAGTTTCTCCGTTCATCTTCACTTTCTCCCATAAGTGCTATGAAAATAGAAATTGGCCTTATATAGAATATATGAAGCATGTTGTCAAAAAATGCACAAAAAAATATAAATATAGTAAACTTTTGGAAATCCATGGGTTTCGGACAATCATCACAGCTGATTGGAGGATTTTGACAAAATCAAAATATAAATTAGTGCAGGTTGCTTAAAGTGAAGGAAATAAATAAGATTCGATTGACAATTTGTTACAAATAGGATATTTTTAAATCAGAACTTAATTCGGAGACCGAAAAAAGAAAGAAGGCGCTGTACAAATATGAAAAAAAGCGGTTTACAGGACATGAAACGGGAAAATTTACGATTGATCATGAATGTAATTTTAGAAAAGGAAACGGTTTCCCGTACAGAATTATCCGAGATCATAGGGCTTTCACCGAGTACGGTTTCATCTCTGACATCGGAATTAATAGAAAAAGGCTGGATCGTGGAAAATGGTGTGACCACGCCCACAGGAGGCAGAAAAAGGATCGAATTATCGGTGAATAGCAGCAAAGGGTATATCGCAATTTTGGAGATTGGCTGGAGAAGAGCCGTCCTGCATTTTTTAGATCTGGCGCTGGAAAAGAAACATAGTGTTCTGATATCGGATTATTATATTACCGGCAATGAGCTGCTTGAACAGGTTACCCATTGCTTAAGAGAGGAAGCGGAAAATTTTTGCAATGGGAAACTGGTTGGTATCGGACTTTTGTTCCAGGAAGATATGAGCCCCAGTGATTTTAATGTCATGTATTCCACTTCATTGTCTTCCGCCAGCATATCATTCTGTGAGGCGGTGAAAACCCAGTTTAAGGTATCTGTCATGGAAGAATATTCTCAGGTTTATTCCTTCCGGCAAATCATGAAAAAAGAAGAGAGTACGAACAGTGCACACATTGAGATTGGAAAAAAGGTTTTTGTTTCCATAACCTCCAATGGGACGTTTCTTGATATGACGGAGGGAAAGAAAGCGGATATGACTCCCTTCATCGAAAATACCGGTAAAAAAATGAACGCAGACAAACTTTCCGAAGGAATTGTTAATTTACTGCAGATGATCTGTATGATGTTTCCCATAGAAAACGTATATTTATCAGGCAGGCTGGATGAGGGAGACCGTCTGGCAGAACGTGTAAACGGACAGTTAAAGAAAAGTGATTTATTAAAGCACGCTGTTGAAGTCAAGGCTATAAAGCCTGTGATTAACCATATGGAAACAGATTTAGGTATGAGAGTACTAAAAAAAGTAATTTGTGAAATGTAGCCGTCCGGACGGCCGCCGGAAGACTGCATTTCAGAAAGGAGATGTCAATGGATTTTAAAGCAATGGTAAATGAAAACAAATTTACCTTGGTGGTTAGCCTGCCGGAAAATAATCTGGAACTAGCCAAAGCCGCATTAGAAGGAGGAGCTCAGGCAATTAAAGTTCATGCAAATGTATGGCACCGTGCAAGCGGCCATACATTCGGAACTTATGAAGAGAACCGGCAGTTTTTAAAAGAATTGATTGCACTATGCAAAGATGTGCCGGTTGGGCTTGTACCTGGAGGAGAAGATGCGTTTATTACAAGGGAAGAAAGGCTGGAAGTGGAACAAATGGGTCTTCGGTTCTTTTCCTCCTACCTTCACCATCTGCCGTGTTATATGATGGAGAGCCAGACATTGACCAAAATGGCTGCCATTGATGATACGTATGATCAGAATACGCTGGAAGCAGTCCAGCATTCCTGCATTGATATTTTAGAATGCAGCATTCAGCCGGGAGCACGCTACGGGACTCCGCTTAATTACGCTGATATTTTGAGATATTCCCATATATCTGCTAATGCAGGGAAGCCGACGTTAATCCCAACCCAAAAGAAGATTTGCCCGGATGAGGTAAAACATCTTTATGAAGCCGGCTGTAAAGCCGTCATGATCGGGGCCATCGTTATGGGAAAGGAACCGTCTGCAGAAGATGTTAAAAAGGTAACCGGGCAGTTCCGGAATGCAGTAGATAAATTATAAACACCATCTAATTGAAAAATGGAGGATTTCGTATGTTACAGGGAACATGTATCATCATTGCTTTTCTTGTTATTGCAGCATTTATGATGGCAAAAAAACTGCCTACTTTGCTGGCGCTGCCCTTTCTGGCGGTTGTCATCTGCGTGATAGCAGGAGTTCCGGCAGTGGGAGTGAATGGGGAAGGGGCTCAGATTGGCTGGCTTTCCACTGTTTTAGAGGCTGGTACTGTCAGAATGGGATCGGCAATTATGGCAGTTATCTTCGGCGCGTGGTTAGGACAGTTGATGAATAAGACGGGAGTGACCGAAAATATCATCAAAAAAAGTGCCGAACTTGGAGGTGACAGACCGTTAATTGTTACCCTGATCATGGTAACGGCAGTAGCACTTTTGTTTACTACGTTAAATGGATTGGGTTCTGTTATCATGGTAGGAACCATTGTTTTGCCTATATTGATTTCCGTGGGTGTTCCGGCCATCAGCGCTGCCAGCATCTTTTTGATGGCATTTGCAGTGGGACTTAGCTTTAATATTGCAAACTGGACTTCATTTTCCAGCATCTTCGGATTAGAAATTGATAATATTAAAGGGTTTGAAGTCTATATGCTGGCTGTAACACTGATCGCGACGATTATCCTGATTTTTGTGGAATTTAAGAAAAATGGAGTGAAATTTGCTTTTTCCGCACCTGTTTCAGATCAGATCCAGACAAAACAGTTAAGAGGAACAGCCGGTGGGCTTGCTATGATCACACCACTTGTTCCCATCGTTCTGGTAGCGTTTTTAAAGGTGCCCGTTGTTCCTTCTTTCCTGGCAGGCATATTCTGGATTTTGCTGTTTACATCCAAGAGTTTTTCCAAAGCCATGAATCTCCTTGTAAAAACCTGTTATGACGGAATTACCGATGCAGCGCCTGCAATCATCTTAATGGTAGGCATTGGAATCTTATATCTTGCGGTAACGCATGCCATGGTAAAGGAAGTACTGAACCCATTTTTACTTGCCGTAGTCCCAACTTCAAAAGTCGGATACATAATCTTTTTCTCCATTCTGGCACCATTGTCCTTATATAGAGGTCCCATGAATTTATTTGGACTCGGTTCCGGAATTGCAGCCCTGGTGATCGGACTTGGTACACTGAATCCGCAGGCAGTTATGGGTGCATTTCTTTCCGCAGAAAGAATTCAGGGCTGTGGGGATCCCACCAATACACAAAACGTCTGGACGGCTAACTTTGCCGAGGTCGATGTTAATACGATTACAAAAAAACTATTGCCCTATCTTTGGACTATTTCCGTGATTGGTGTGATAATCTCAGCATTCATTTACTTTTAAGCAATCGGACAGGAGAATTTAATTTATGAAAGTACGCATCGGGATTGATGTGGGCGGTACCTTTACGGATGCCGCCGCCATTGATAATGAAACTTTTGAATTAATAGGAGTGGTGAAAACTCCTACGACTCACAATTCCAGGCAGGGGGTGGCAGAAGGAATTGTAAAGGCGCTGCAGCGCATTATGGAGGATTGTCATATTAATCCGGATGACGTTGTTTTTATCGCTCACGGTACGACTCAGGCAACCAATGCACTTTTAGAAGGAGATGTGGCTCCGGTTGGCATTGTGACGCTGGGAAGCGGGTTACAGGGGGCAAAAAGCAGGTCGGATACCAACATCAGCAATATAGAACTGGCAGCCGGTAAATTTTTGGAAAGTCAGAATGAATATGTGGACACGTCGGATAAAGTCAGTCTGGGAAGCAGGATTGATGACGCCATCCACTCTTTAAGAGAACGGGGGGCATCCAGCATTGTGGCTGCAGAGGCTTTTAGTGTAGATGATCCGTACCATGAGAATCTGGCTCTGGAAAAATGCAAGCAAATGAATCTTCCTGGAACGGCTACCAATGAAATATCGAAGCTATACGGCCTGAAAATAAGAACCAGGACGGCCGTGGTAAATGCCAGCATTATGCCTAAGATGCTTGAAGCGGCAACCATGACGGAAACGAGTATCATAGAGGCTGGTATCAAAAACCCTCTTATGGTAATGCGCTGTGATGGCGGAGTTATGACTGTGGATGAGGTGAGAAACCGGCCGATCATGACAATTCTCTCGGGCCCGGCAGCCGGTGTTGCAGGCGCTCTGATGTATGAAAAGCTGACGGATGGTCTTTTTTTTGAAGTCGGCGGCACCTCCACGGATATATCCTGCGTAAAGGATGGCAAGGTTATGATCCAATATGCAGAAGTGGGAGGACATAAAACTTATTTAAACAGTCTTGATGTCAGAACCGTGGGCATCGGCGGGGGAAGCATGGTACAGATAAAAGATGGCAAGGCCGTTAACATGGGGCCGCGAAGCGCTCATATTGCCGGTCTGGATTATGAAGTTTATACCGATGCCGACCTTATTAAAAATCCTAGGCTCATGACAGTCAGGCCTGTTCCATCTGATCCGGAATATGCGGTTATTGAATGTGACAACGGAGTACGGGTGACCCTCACCATGGCGGGAGCCGCGAATATTGCCGGTTATGTCAGGCCGGAGGACTATTCCTACGGGAACTTAGAGGCAGCAAGGAAAGCCTGGAAGCCTTTGGCGGATCAAATGGGTTGCACTGTGGAAGAGGCGGCAGAAAAGGCTATGGCATTTGCAGCGGCTAAAAATGCTAAGGTTGCAGAACAGCTTATAAAGGACTATAAAATGCGGCCGGAACAGACTGTGTTTGTGGGAGGCGGAGGCGGAGCGGCCAGCGTGGTTCCCCACCTTGCAAAGACCATGAAGCATAAATACCGGATCGCAGGCAATGCCGCGGTGATTTCCACCATTGGTGTCGCTCTTGCCATGGTGAGGGATATGGTGGAACGGACGGTGTCAAGTCCTTCCCAGGAAGACATATTAAGCATTCGCAGGGAAGTGGAACAGAAAGCAATTCAAAGCGGCGCCGCACCGGGGACCATTGAGGTTCACGTAGAAGTGGATACGCAGAAAAACCTTTTAAGGGCAATTGCCGTAGGTGCCACGGAGATGAGAAGTAAGGTTTTGGGCAATACAAAACTGACGGTTGACCAGCTTCTTAAGATTTGTGGCGAAAATATGGATATGAGTCCGGGAGAATTATCCATAACCGCTCAAAACGGAGTGATGTATGCTGTGCAGTCCCAGAAACTGGAAAAGAAATTTCTAGGACTGGTGAAAAAGAAAACAACTCCCCTGCGTCTAATTGATGAAGAAGGCGTGATCCGCCTTCAAAAAAGCAATGCACTGGTTTCAGAAGTGAAGATTGTGGACTGGGAAACAAAAATCGAATGGTATTTGGAAGAAATGACGGTGTTTAATGATGGCGGTGCCAATCTGCCCAATATTTATCTTGTATCAGGGAAACGGGTCATTGATTTATCCGGACTCCAGAGCAAAGAGCAGATTTGTGCACTGGGAAATGCAGAACTGACAGGTTTTGGCAATGAGGAAAAGGTCCTGATCATTGCTACCGGCCGGACAGATGGATAAGTGCAGGTAAGGTGGTGAGTGGATTTTGAATACAGGTTCCATGCCGTTTCCGGGAAAGGAATTGGCACAGGATGAATTAAGCCGTGACAGCTGTTATGATAAAATCCGGTCTGAGGACAGAAAAAGGATCACAGACCGGGCGTGGCAAAAGGGAGAAGCGGCAGCAGAAATGATCTTTATGCGTTACAATGGGGAACATGATTTTTTTAGAATTGCAGCAGAAAGCGGCTTGACCTGTGAGAAGGTTGATGTCGATTATGTTGCAGGGAACCAGAGATATTTCAGTGATTATCTGACCGGGCAGAAGAAGATCCATCTTTATTTAAAATCCATTTCGCTTTGGGCAAAAGAAAATAAAATGGAGATGGCGGAAGCCATGAATCTGATTTTAAGCCATGAATATTACCATTTTCTTGAATGGAGTGAACTGGGATTTACCAGTAAAGAATATCTGGTGCCAATGCTAACGATTGGCAGTCTGAAAATCGGACGGACCGGGATTCGGGCACTATCGGAAATCGGTGCTCATGCCTTTGCCTGCCGCTTTGATCAGCTGATGAAGGAGGAGAGATATGAAACAGAACTTAACCTATGATGTGGTCATCATTGGAGGCGGACCTGCCGGTACCGTAGCAGCGATCGCCAGTGCAAGATGCGGAGCCAAGACTCTTTTGGTAGAGCAGAATGGATATCTGGGCGGTATGCTCACTATGGCCGGAACGGGTCCCCAGATGACATTCCATGCAGGAAGTACGCAAGTCGTACAGGGAATTGCTGAGGAAATTGTAGCACGATTGGTAAAAGAGGGCTTTTCTCCAGGGCATATGGAGGATTTTGTGGGGTATGCCAGTTCCGTGACTCCGTTTGACGCAGAAGGAATGAAACTGATTCTGGAGACCATGGTAAAAGAGGCTGGAGCTGATCTTCTTTATCATACCGTCTATACAGGCTGCGAATGGGAGGGCCGCAAGATTCGTAAGGTGCATCTGTATGGAAAACAAGGGTTCTTTGATGTATCCGCCTCCGTGTTCATTGATGCTTCAGCAGATGCAGATCTGGCCACCCATGCAGGAATTGGAAGTGTTTACGGCAGAGAAGAGGATCATCTGGCTCAGCCCATGACAATGAATATCAAGGTGAGCAATGTGAACCGGGATAAGATGATTGAATATATAAAGAATAACTCCGGCGATATGCTTGAGACCATTCCATTCGAACGTCTGCAGCTAATTCACAGAAGCGGCATGCAGGGGGCATATTCTGTTATTCGTATGGCAAAGGAAAAAGGGGAATTCCCGATTGACAGAGATATGGTGCTTTGCTTTGAGACCAATAATCCTGGAGAATACATCCTTAACATGTCCCGGATCATTAAGAAAAGCGCACTGGACTCTTTTGATTTAACGGAAGCGGAGATAGAGGGCAGAAAACAGGCACATGCTATCGTTGCATTTATGAGAAACTACATCCCTGGATTTGAACATGCGGTTATCGTTACCACAGGGCCGCATATCGGGATTCGGGAAAGCCGTAAGATAAACGGCGCATATCGGTTGACTGCCTCCGATTTATTAGAAAACAAAATGTTTGAAGATGCCATTGCCATGGGCGGCTATCCCATCGACATCCATTCCCCTGATGGAGGAACCATGGAGCATCATTATTTAAAGAAAGGCAGCTGGTACTCCATTCCATACCGTTGTTTGTATACAAATGAACTGGATAACCTTCTGGTAGCCGGGCGATGCATCAGTGCGACTCATGAAGCCTGTGCGGCGGTTCGTGTAACGCCAATACTGATGGCAATCAGTGAAGGAGCCGGAACTGCGGCAGCGATTGCGGCAAAACAGGGAATTGGGGTTGCCGCAATCGACGTGGCACAGCTTCAGAATCTTTTAAAGGATCATGGCGCTTTTCTTGAACCGTATAATTAACGGGTTTTAAGATTTGGAAAAGCGGATGATTATCTCCGGAACAGGTACACGGGTCTGCCGCTTTCCATCTTTCTATGAGGCTCTCCCTGGATCAGCGGTATGGCATATTCCAGAAAATCTGGGGAGATATCCGTGCCATTGCCGCAGATCCACTGGGCGGGGAACAGCTTTTCCTGATTGCATACTTCGTTGACATCAACGGTGATACATTCCATGGAATAAGGGGAATTTCCTGTGCGTTGAAAGGCAACCATTCTTCCGGTAATGCCTTTTAACGCGGCCTTTACTCCTTCAGAGCCTGCCTGCACGGATTCTTCTATGTCGGTTGCAGAAGCCAGCATGCCGCTGCAACGCTGATTTACATTCAGTTCAATGGAACGGACCTTTACACCAAAACGGTCACGTACAAAGTTCTCCAGCATTTTACCGCTTCCGGTCAGCATTTTATGGCCAAAGGTGTCCAAACGGACTTCATCCGCGTATTCGCAAATAAATTTGCCCTGGGAATCAGAGAGTCCTTCTGAGATGCAGATAATAACGGAATTGTGTTTGTTAAGGGCAGCTTTTACATCCGCTGCGAAACGCTCAAACTCAAAATCCGTTTCAGGAAGATAAATAAGCAGGGGATTATCGCCATCAAATTTTCTGGCCAACGCACTGGCAGCAGTAAGCCAGCCTGCATGACGGCCCATCAGTTCTATGATGGTGACGGACTTTTGCTGGTACACAGATGAGTCCAGAACGATTTCGCGGACGGTATCAGCCACATATTTGGCAGCACTGCCGTATCCGGGAGTATGATCCGTTAAAATCAAGTCGTTGTCAATGGTTTTGGGAATTCCAATGAAACGGATAGGGCTTCCATGATGGGCGGCGTAGCGGGAAAGCTTACTTACCGTATCCATGGAATCATTACCGCCAATATAGAAGAAATATCCGATATCCATAGCTCGGAATTTTTCAAAAAGAGCCGGATAAAAAGGAGAAGACAGATCATCAGGAAGTTTATAGCGGCAGGAACCTAAATAAGCAGCTGGTGTTAATTTCAAAAGCTCCAGTTCTTCTTCTGTTAAGTTACCTGTTAAATCCATATAATTGCCGGACATGAAGCCTTCTATGCCATTGAGCATTCCGTAAACCCTTCCGATTTCGGCCTGGGCCATTCCTTCCTTGATTACGCCGTAAAGGCTTGCGTTGATCACAGCGGTTGGTCCGCCGGATTGTCCTACGATTGCATTTTTCTTCATGTAATAATATCCTCCAAGTTTGCATATGCCATGGGCACCTTCCCTATTCTATAATAGAACGGGTTTCTTTGCAACTGGGAAATATTTGGCCCTAAAAAGGGAGGAGCCGGTGAAATGTGACTTTCACCGGCCAGTTATGAAAAAAAGTTTTATTTTTAACAAGTATTGGAGTTCTTCTTGTTACTGTCTTAATTATAAAAGACAGATGTGAAAAAAGTTTGTAGAAGGTGTAAATAAATTTTGTACGTCTTGTGAAAAAACTGTGAATGAATGGTGTTAGCTTGTATGCCTGCCATCATGTAGAACATGACCTAAAATGCCAAGTTCGGATTCTTTCTTCAACAGAGAGTTTCTGAATGAGTTTTCAATATATCTAAACGAACCATGAAATTTTTGAGTTCTTCCAAATAACATAGGCCTGCCTATGTCAATGGCTTCATGGTAATACTTTTGAATTATTGGTAACACCTTTGGATGTATGGGTACTGTTCTGTTAATACCATTGCTAGTTTTTACTCCGCCAAGCTGATCCACAATTTTGCTGATGCAAAAATAGAATGGAATAAAATGAACCGCTTGTAATTTTTCAAGTTGTATTATTTTTATCAAATCGAAGAAGCTATGTACTGACTTTTAAATCAGTACATAGCTTCTTCGTTAAAACGAGCATTCCTAAAACATTTAAGTTTAGTAGAGTTGTAAATAAAGATATATCATTTGCTGTAAATCCTAACATTGTCACATTAATATACCTTAGAATAACTTACTATTACAAAAAATAAATTTACTTATTTATTAATGTATCTATTACATTGTCTTTTTTAGAGAGATACCAAGAAAGACAATACTCTAAATCCATTTTATATTGGTCAGCTATCTTGTCAAATCCCCACCTTTTTTGCTGGTCGGATTCCTTTTCCATATGGGTTATAAAATTCTGCTTTTCATGGACATCCTCAGTTTCAAGTATCCGAGAAGCGATTCTTCGGACGGAAGACGGTTCCTCTCCTGGGGCATTTTGTTCCCTTAAATGCACACTCAGCGCTATCATTTCAACCGCAGAGGCATTTTCCGGATTTACATTATTCACATAAATTTTACTCGTAAAATTATTCCCTTGCTTATCCCTTCCTATAGCCAGAATGACTGGATTCTCTTTCGTAGAAGTATCATCATACTTCATATGCAGAGGCTGATTTGTTAGACAATGAACCACGCTATACAAATAATCAGGTCTTAGATTATCCACGTTTTCCTCTGCTCTTATCTCTTTTATTTCCGAAGAAGTATTCAATTGAAAAATATTATCTTCAACCTTTCTAACAGTTGGATAACTTAGGGGTTTTGTTACATAATTATTTCCAATGGTTAAGCTCATTTAAAGACCTCCAATATCAATATATTGATTAGTATGTAACTGTACCAGATTTCTCTATAGTGTTATATGGAGAACTATAAGAAGTAGTTTTAATTCTAAATGTATGTTTTCCTGACGTAACAGGTCCACAGTCATAATAACGATCAAAACCAATCGGTGTACCAGCATAATTTTTAATTACATCGTACCAAAATTCCTTTGTATTAACATTATCGTATGTAGCAACCGCGCTCCCATGACCCATTGTTCTTACTGCAAAATATACATGACCATTCATAGAATCTAGAGCAGGACTTCCAAAGTTCTTATTCCAAACTCCTTTTTCTACAATATTCACACTTGAGACCGGTTGTAACGGCGCCGCAAAAGCAGTCATTGAAAATACCATTAAAATAGAAATCGTGATTAATAATGTTGATATTACTCTTTTCATATACTTTTTCCTCTCTCTCATACAGTAAAATTAATATCCTTACTTACCCCCCTAAACTCCCATAAATATTACCATATTTATCCAATATATTCAAGTGTCGGTGTTAGTCGCCAAGCCGTATATAAAAAATCAAGCAAGACCCCTTATTATCCAGTTTGCGCCCCTTTACAGTCAACCGGGACACAAAACTATATAGAAAAGATGGGAAAATCTTTATAAAATCCTAATTTTATTAGGGCAGTATTCAGCAACCTCTACTCTTTTCTCCATCAAATAGCAATTTAACAGGTATTCAAAATAACTTTACAGCAATCAAGACAGGGACTATATATCAAGAGAGATGCGATGGCCTTAGCGAATGTTGAAAAAGTATGCCTACCATCATGTAGAACATGACCTAAAATGCCAAGTTCGAATTCTTTCTTCAACAGAGAGTTTATGAATGAGTTTTCAATATATCTAAACGAACCATGAAATTTTTGAGTTCTTCCAAATAACATAGGCCTGCCCATGTCAATGGCTTCATGGTAATACTTTTGAATTATTGGTAACACCTTTGGATGTATGGGTACTGTTCTGTTTATACCATTGCTAGTTTTTACTCCGCCAGTATATGTCATGTTTTCTAGATCAATGTTATTTACTGCAAGTGATAGTCGGGAACTGATAGCTGCCATCATAAATATCTTGGCTGATACATCTGAAAAATCGCAAAAGCTTTCGACAAAGTTTACCATGATTTTTTCAATAGCCTTTACCGCACCGCCTTTGGAGAGAATTTATATCAAAAGATTTTCAATCAAAATGAGGCGCCAACATGAAATAAGAGCTGGATAGGCGGAATATGTTGTCCGGGAACCATCTGAGTAAGACACACGCGTGATAATGGTGAAACTGGCGGAGAAGGGCAAATCCGGGCAGCAGGAGCGTGCCTCCATCCTGTAATAATGTGATAAAACAGGATATAAAAAACTAAAAAATTTTTAGGTATACTAAAAATAATTATGCACAATGCCGAATTTTCATATGGAATTTAAGTAACAATGTCCATTGTAGGTGTGAATCCTTAGTGATAAGATTATTAAATAAAAAATATTTAGATAACACAAAAAAAATAAGGGGAGTTTGCTTGTGAAAAATTCAGACATGTTTAAACGTTATGGACTGTTTATTGCAGGAGTTATATTCAGTGCATTGGGAATCAGCCTTATAACGAAAGCAGGGCTTGGTACATCACCGATTACAAGCCTTGCTTTTGTGTTGACCTTTATCTTTCCTAAGAGCCTGGGCGTATTTACAATGATGGTTAATTTTGTTATGTTTCTACTTCAGGCAGTTCTTTTGGGAAAAACCTTTAAGAAGATCCAGCTTTTGCAACTTCCTGCCGCACTTCTGTTTTCCCTGTGCATTGACGTATGGATGTATCTGCTCTCCTTCTGGCAGGTGGGAAATTATCTGGGTGAGGCTCTGATGCTGCTCTCAGGCTGTGTATTCTTAGGCTTTGGAATATCACTTGAAGTGATTCCCAATGTGCTTATCCTGCCTGGAGAAGGTCTGGTAAGGGTGATAGCAGGGCTTACAGGCTGGAGGTTCGGCAGGGTTAAGACCGGATTTGACCTGAGTATTGTTATCAGTGCTGTGATTGTGTCTGTACTTGTGACAGGCAGCGTGCTGGGAATCAGGGAGGGAACAGTGATCGCTGCTCTTATTGTAGGAAGTATTTCTCACTTTTTTATAGACAAGGTATCTGGCCTGCTTGCAGGGTGGATTCCCGCTTATACCAATACAGGGGATGTCTGCCAGTAGGCGTTGTTTCTGTTGGTCCGCCGGAACCAGGTCAAAGACCTGATCTCCGAATTTGATTTTTTCGATATTGCTCATGTGATTCCTTTCGGCCCTTTAGGCATAAAAATAAGCCCCATGAAGGGACTGGTTTACAGATTCTTTTATTCATTAAAATAACAATATGTCGGTACACTAGTTATAACTTAAAACACCTCCTGCAATTAGCAAAAATAGATTGCAGGGGGTGTTTTCGATTGTGCTATTTATTGCCCATCTTGCTCATTTTTTTCGTCAGCATTCATATCTTCGTCGTCATCGATCACATCCTTGCTTGATTCGTTCCTTATCTCTTCAATGGATTTCTGAACATTCTCTAAATTCTGACTTATGTTGTCGTCGAGCTTCAGAGACCGGCCCTTAAGCTCTGCCGCCTTTTTAGATTTGGCTTCTATATTGCCTTTGCCTCTGGCTATTTCTACATCCAGGACCCGGATGTTTCCATCCAAATGTTTTTTCTCCAGGTGGATTGTTTCCGCCTGCTCTTGGTTGGTAGAAAGTGCGGTGATGCCGTTTAGCTGGTCTATCTGGGCTTCTTCCTTCGTCTTTGGCTTATCATAGATACTGCCATCGGAATCATCCTCATCCGTTTCTTCTGCCTGCCTTGCCTGAAGTTGAGAAATCTGATTGTCGATTTCCTTCAGTCGCTTTTCGTATTCTTCCATCTGTGCTTTTACATCAGTTCCATTTTCTTGAGATGAGTCCATAAGGGACTTTTTCTGTTCCTGTAAGAATTCCTTCTGTTTCATCAGCAACTCAAGCATACTCTGGTTTTTGCCAACAGGAGAAATGACGGTGGCATCCCGGTTCTCATCGTCTTTCTTTTTTCCAAACAAAGCCTCTGTCTGATTAGCGGCGGAACGGTTGATGGCATTGATATTTAGGAAAGGCATCTGTCTGTTCAATTTTCCAATATACATAAGATATCCCCTTTTCTTCTTACTTTTCTATTCTATTTTTGATATCGGCAGAAAAAGTGAATATATAAGGTCAGACCTATATAAGCAGCCCGCCGTAGGAGAATCTTGTTTTTTTCTTCAATGACCCTGAATATGCCAGGGGAAATTTCCTGGGACATTCCATAAAGGATCTTACAGATAGAGTTTATACTCACATGGACATTGAATGGTTTAGATCGGAAATAGAGCGCATTTATTTCCTGCTCTTTTCTTGAATATTATATATAAATATGATATGTTTCATATATACGAATGGGGGATGTGATATGAAAAAATATCTTTTAACAATTGCTTTGGCTCTTGGAATTCTCGGTATTACAGGCTGTTCAAAAGAAGGTTCGAAGGTACAAACTACCGCTGAAACTGGGGACGGTGTTACGATTTACGAAGGAGATAGGAGAGTCATATTTGATTTGAGTATTTTGCCTTGTGATATGGAATACAAAGGGCATATTCTTCAATTTTCATCATGTGAACTGTATCAGGAAGTGTCAGATGTAAATGATTCATATACGCCTTATTTAGTTGCCAAAGTTAAAATAGATGAAATTGATGATGAAACATTGCATCGGTTTGATGAAGATTTATATGTTTATGGAAAAATATCTAATGATAAAAATAAATTAAATAATAAAGAATTATCAAAAATTTGTGAAATTGATCATGAGGGATATCGATATTATGTATTCTCACAGTCATTATTTGTATCTAGTGATTATAGATATGATTTTTCAGAATCTGCTTTCAATGTGGGTTTTTTGATTCTTCAAGGGGAAGATTACAGAGCTTTGCATTATGTCTATGATGAATATTCAAGTTCAAATGTTAAAGATTTGAAAGATATAGGTAAAGAAGTCTGGTATGAGATCAAGCAAACGCAGAATCTACAGGGTTTGGCGGAATAGGGTCCCAAAGGAATTTGTAAGATATATTTAATAGTATGTACGTAATTCTGAACATATAATATACTAGCAGATAAAACTGCTGGCAATCGTGTATAGGATGGTAGGCCTCGATTCTACATAGAATGGAGGTGTTGCTCATGAAGTATTATGACTTTAAGGACTTGATGTCTTTCGGCATGTTCTTTCTGGCATTGCTGACATTCGTCTTAATGACGTGTCGCTAAATACAAAAAACCTTCCCTGTACTTTGGCCGGTTGGGAAGGTCTTTGTTTTTCTAATTAGCCAACCACCCTGTGGCGATTGCCTTTTTTTATTATATTATCCATACCGTTAAAATATTACAATTTCATGAATTTTTGCAGATTTGTGGAGGGCAGAGCGGATTTTGTATTATACCATATAACCGATTTTATCAATAGAGTTCATATTAGTTACTGTTATTTTACTAAAATTACAGGCTTCTTAAGATTTGAAACTTTTACTGTCAAATTTTTACAAATAGTTTACTTGTTTTTACAAATACCTAAACTTCATTGACTTGAAAATGCTATAGACTATATACTTTAACTAAAGTTAAGGAGGTCAAGATCGATGAAAAAAAAGTATTTAGCAGTTACAGCTTTATCTATAGCGTTAGCCATGGGAAGTGCTATGTCGTCATTTGCTGCAGGATTTGTGAGCACCCCGCAGGGGGTAAAGTATCAGTGGGGATCTGGTGATTACTGTACGAACAACTGGGTCAACTACAAAAATCATTGGTTCTTCTTTGGTAACGACCAGCTTATGCGTACCGGGTGGATTCAAAGGGATAACACATGGTATTACACAGCTGACACCGGTGAGCTTCAGGGCGGGATTATGAAAATTAATAACAATGTCTACTACTTTGATACCAATACCTTGAAGATGGTAACCGGTCCCTACACCTACAATGGTGTCACATATAACTTTACTGAAAATGGGGCCACTGGCGGTGGACCGTACGTCTACACAGAATGGAACAGTGATGGCACCATCAGGCGCGGCGCAAAATTAGGTGTCCGTTAAATATTTTGAAAGGGTCAATTTATATTATTAAATAAGAAAAAAGTAGGTGAGTTTTTATGAAGTACTTTAAGCGGTTGGTGGCCTGGGCTTCTGTAATAGCAGCTCTCTGGATTAGCATCCCATTTGAATCCCTGGCAGCTTCATCGAAAACGATATCATCAGTGACTATTTATGTAGGGCTGGAGGATTTGGAAGAAGGAAAGACGTTACCGTCAGAAGTTTCTTTTAAAACAATGGAAAGATCAGGAAATTATGTTTGCAGCAATGATAGCAGGTATGAAGTTACGGATTTAGATTGGATAACCTCTGACAATAAGGAAATGATGATTGGTTCAAAGCCGAAGATGAAAGTAACCCTACGGGCCATAGATTCCGATGTATATGCTTTTAAAGGTGGCTATAGTTCCGGCAATGTGTCCATTAAGGGAGGGGATTATGTGACCTCCAGCCGTTCCAAGGCAGATACCTTATATGTGACATTTACGTTCAATCCTTTAAAAGGAACCTATAATCCACCGGAAAATGCTTACTGGGGGGACGCAATCGGAGATGCAGAGTGGAGCGAAGGAGAATACAGTTCCGGAGCATATGATGTCTATTTATATCGCGGAAGTACAATCATAAAAAAGATTGAGTGTTTGAAAAAAACTTCTTATGATTTTTATCCATACATGACAAAAGCAGGCAATTATTCTTTTAAAGTCAGAACTACTCCAGGTACGGAAACGGAAAAGAAATATGGAAAGAAAAGCGGCTGGACTGAATCTGATGAAGCAGATCTTACGGAAGAAAACGTGTCTGATGGAAGTGGACAGGAGGGTTCCTGGAATTCAAATTCGGAAGTTGGTTGGATTAGGAATGGGAATACCTGGTATTATAAGTACCCCGATGGTACCTATCAAAAATCCTGGGCAAATATAAATAACAAATGGTATATGTTTAACAGCAGTGGAATGATGGTTACTGGATGGAATCAGAGCAATGGCCACTGGTATTATTTTAATAGCAATGGAGCAATGGAGACTGGCTGGATTGTTTCCGGTAATAAATGGTATTATTTAAACCCTTCGTCTAATATTGGAGTGGAGGGAGCTATGCATACCGGATGGAGTCAGATAAATGGCAACTGGTATTATTTCAATACCAACGGTTCTATGGCAACTGGCTGGGTTATGTCCAATAATAAGTGGTACTACCTAAATCCTTCAGCGACCACTGGTGTAGAAGGAGCCATGGCAACTGGCTGGAGGCAGGTAAATGGAAACTGGTATTTCTTCAATGCCAATGGTTCCATGGCAACTGGCTGGGTTATATCAAATAACAGGTGGTACTACCTAAATCCTTCGTCGACCACAGGAGTAGAAGGTGCCATGGTGACTGGCTGGATTGTCTCCGGTAATACCTGGTATTATTTGAACCCTTCAATAGAAACAGGAGTGGTGGGCGCCATGCATACTGGCTGGAGGCAGATAAATGGAAATTGGTATTATTTCAATAACAATGGTTCTATGGCAATTGGTTGGATTTTTTATAATAATAAGTGGTATTATACAGATTCTGCCGGAGCGATGCAATTAGGCTGGAGGCAGATAAATGGTAACTGGTATTATTTTAATAATGATGGAACCATGGCAGCCAACACAATTATCAACGGATTCTTAATCAATGAAAATGGTGTATGGTACAAGTAATAAAAACAGAAATAATAGGTTTTGCACAATATGTAAAGATGGCGGAATATAAGAATTAAATAGTTTAAATGTTCCCTTTACAAATAAAAGAGGTAGAGATATTGATGTCTTCACCTCTTTTATTTTATCCATGGACGAGCATTCCGCATTCTTCACAATATAGCCAAGTGGACTTATTACGAACTTGATTCGGCGTTTTAATCCTTTTAGCGTTGGCATTATTATATCCACATACAGGACATATAAATTGGGTTTCGCCATACCAGCCTATTTTTTCTAAAGCATTCAATCCGGATTCAATAAAAACGAAACATTCATCACTTTTCAATTGTTTTTCCATAGCAATTACTCCTTTATGTCTTTTCATAATCAGTATAACATATTCAGAAATAAAAATCAAACATATGTTCGATAATTCCTTTGAACAATGCCACGAGCCTGGCGATTACGGATAAGAGGTCAGCTAAATTTGACTATTTCACATATCCATGATAAGGTTAATGAAACAACTCCGAATATCTTTCAGGTAGTGGGGGAACCAATCTAAGGGGTGAATCTTATTTTAAGAGGGGCAGCTTGGATGCCCTAATCCGTCAGCTAATCCCATAGGAGTATACCAAGCGAATGACGAAGCTCAGTATGAGTTAGTTTATCCGCTTTTTTGATGTACAAAAATATACCAAAAGGAGGCCTCGTAGTAATAGGGTATCGATATATGCAAAAAGCGTTAAACGTATGTCATAAGGTTTAATATTATGATGTGGAGGAACAAAATTGAATTTTCTATTGAAAATCAGTATTGTAATATTGGTTGGAATTATAGGCGGGAAGGCAGCGAGAGTCTTTAAGCTTCCCAATGTATCT
>Ga0213828_1000762_pt1 | contig 29637 bp, 26 predicted proteins | sample MC6MC0897MG_FD_180664 | JGI IMG/M metagenome (GOLD analysis project Ga0213828, IMG submission 180664) | Enriched soil aggregate microbial communities from Iowa State University, Ames, United States - MC6-MC0897-MG | ecosystem: Environmental > Terrestrial > Soil > Unclassified | place: USA: Iowa... | reverse complement strand
GACCTGGAACTGATCTGGGACGCCAACCATCGACTGGCCGAGAGCCGACGCGGCGGGAAGAGCACGCACTACGGCTACGACCCGTTGGGGCGACGTGTGTTCAAGCGCAACCCGGACGAAACCACCTGGTTCTTCTGGGATGGCGACGCGTTGCTGGGCGAGGTGAAGCAGGCCAACGACGCTGAAGAGGCCGCGCCGGTGTGGGTGGACAACGTGGCCAGCCTGATCGAGGTGAAGCGGCGGCAGCGGCGGCTGGGGAAGCTGCATGAGGGGGTTCGGGAGTATGTGTATTACCCGCGCAGCTTCGTACCGTTGGCGTTGCTGGAGAGACATAGTGCACCTGGCAGTGACGAGCTGGAACGCCCTGGGGTTAGTCCCAGCGCGGTGAGGGATGGAGAAGGTGAACGCGAGTTGCGGCAGGCAAGCCGACCTGCGGCAGTACAGAACCTGCCGGGGCGCCAGCCTGCAGTGGAAACTGAAATTATTGTGCAAAAGGCCAGCGCATCTGCGAGTACTCCAAGTCCGAATGGACTTGGCGCACTGGGAAGTCTGTCTCTTTCAAACGCGAAACACGCGCCCAACCAGAGTGAAGAGGCTGGTCAAGAAGGCGGGGAACCAAACTCAGCGAAGCAGACACCGAGGCCAGAAAAGGAGACAGGTACAACATTGGGTTCGTTGATCCTTGGCAGCAAGCGCTCTGAAAGATCGGTGTCCGCTGAAATAGCACGCAGTGCAGTACCTGAATCACCCACTTCGCCCCGAATTGTCCCTGCTGTCGCTCAAGCCACTGCCGTTTCCAGCGAGCCGCACGTCCATGGTCAAATCCCGCCTCATTCTGCGGGGGGCGAGCAGGCAGCTGCTGCAATTTGGGTTGAGGGGCAGCGGGCGCCAGCCGGCGTCTACTGGTATCAATGCGATCCCAACGGCTACCCCATTCGCTTGCTGGATGCGGGCGGTGCCCAGTTCTGGGCGGCGCACCCTGCTGCTTGGGGCCTGGCGTCTGTGGACATCGAGAGAATCAGCAATCCGTTGCGCTTCCAAGGGCAGTACGCTGATGATGAAACGGGGCTCCACTACAACCGATATCGCTACTACGACAACCGCGTTGGGGCGTACGTCTCTCAGGATCCGATAAGACTTCTAGGGTCGATCAACACGTATACCTACGGACAAAACCCGATTGGATGGGTCGATCCTTGGGGCTTGATCCTCAAGGAAGTGGCTGATGCAATGCCGAACTCGGCAGGCGTGTACCACATTGAACTTGGAGATGAGTACTACACCGGTAGCGGCGTCGATATCCACGAGCGGCTATCCAACTCGAAACACCCTGCACTCCGGCTGCTGAACGACCCGGACGTTGTAGTTACGACCTATCCTGTGGACCTTGGGACGGCAGCAGGAAACAATAGAATGAGCAACCATATCCTGCGAGGGTATGAGCAAGGCATCATGACAGTTGAAAACAACGTACCCAAAACAGGCGGATCATTGAACCAAGTCCGTGCAGCAGCAAAAACCCGTGTCGGCGAGTTCGCGCAAGATGCAGTCAGGCATGGGGCATCGCGAGGCGGAGGCACCATCAGCACGCCGTCCTCTCGTGCCGCTGGCACAATGGACGCGCGAGCAAATTGCTAGGATTGATATGAAACAGACGAACTGTGTGGTTATGCATAGCGACCATTTTGAGCAGTACCCTGGTCGCAAGTTGGAGCCAATCTTCTACAATCGGCCGTTCGACTCAAAGCTCCTTGCTGGGGTCGAGAGTGCGCAGCTCTGGGCTCCGCCTGGCGTAGGGATTTCCACAATTCCTGAAATTCTCTCCGCAATGGTCAATCTCCATTCGTTATTTGCGAGCGACGAGGTAGACAACGCCGCGTGGGCCAAGCTTTCGGATGGCGGTCTGCCCGCATCCCTTGAGGTGTTGCAGATATCGAATGATCTGAGGACACTGAGTTGGCCACAAGTGATCTTGCCCAACCTGAAAGAACTCGTGGCCATGCCATCCATCAAGTTCGATGCGGCCAGCTTCCCTTCTCTTGAATCCATTCACATCAATCCAAACAAAAATTTGTCCAACGTGCTGGAGGCTCTAAAGCTACCCATTCGAGAGATGTTCCTCCTGAGCGTTCCGAATGGAAACAAAATCTTCGACATCCTTGCTTCGGAAAACATCCAAACTATCGGTCTCTTGGGAGGGAATTCCCTGGTGAATCTGGACGGGGTCGAGCAGCTTGCGTCGCTAAAGTCTATCAAGCTAAAAAATCTATCGAAGTTGGTAGACATTGGAGCGCTAAGAAGCCAGCCAGAACTGACGAGCGTGAACATTCAGTACTGCAACAAGATCGAGAACATCGAAGTCCTCAATGAGCTCAAGAAGATTGAGAAGCTGATAATTGTGGGTTCGGGCATGGGTGTGGATAGGCTAGAGCCACGTTTGCAGCATGTATTGGATAGATCGCTTGGGCCCGCCGCTCCGTAATAGGTCGAGTTGGCACTCGATGCAAACGATGGAATAACGGCAGGTGACTATCCGAACAATCGCAGTGTCAGGTTCGATTGCAACCAAGAGGGCGCTGAGCTCCGTTCGAATAGCGGGCTGCAAGCTGCCGGAGTCTTACTGCGAGTTTGCGGCGACGATCGGGTATGGTCGCTTTGGCGGCTTGGTCATCATCTACTCGGGCGTGCCAGAACACCCAGACTCAATTCTGGTTCAGGGTGCGCGCGTCAGAGGATTCATAAGTGATGCTGTCGCCGATGACTACTTCGAGTTCGAGCCGGACGGCGATGAAGCAGTCGTCGGCCGCCTGTACCCCTTTGCAGCCAGCGAGAACGGTGAGTACTTTGCCTGGGATCTCAATGAGAAGCGCGCGGATGAATATTCAATCTACTGTGTTGGTGCTCGAATGGCGGGTCTGCGGTATGCCGCAGAGTCACTGGACGAACTGCTTGAGAAGCTATGCAGTGCATCCATCAAGGATGTGATGGGGCCTGGGTACGCTCCTTTGCTCCCTACTTTTGAAGGTTTGTGATTTATTAAAATGCATGTGCGATACCTTCCTGTGGTGCCGGGGGCTAAAGGGAATGGCCGATGCTTGTTAAAGAAGCTCGCAACAGGTGGCAGGTCGAGAAGTTGAGACTGGTCGAGAAAAATCTCTACGATGCTGCGAAGTCGCTCAAGTTGGGGCCAATGCCGGAATCGCCCTTTGGCCTCACCGAGATGGGTATGGCTGACTATCGCGGGGTGACCCTCGCTCAGCCGGTGCGTTACCTGAAAGTAGGCAATGTCGATCTCTCTGACGTCCAGTTCAAGGAGGGTGCCAGCATCAACGAATCGGAGCTGGATGGATGTCGCCTTGATCGGATCGACATGCGTAGCGTTTTTGTGAGGCGTAGCTTCAGTGACTGTAGCTTTGTCAAAGCGAGGCTCTCGGGCGCAAGGCTGGGCGGAGAATTCGTGCGCTGCGACTTCACCGGGGCTAACCTATCCAAGTCATTCGCCACGGACTGTAAGTTCACGGGATGCAACTTCGCCGGTGCGACACTGTCCGATGTGCATTTCATCAGCTGCACGTTCGAGGACTGTGACTTCTCGGACGTCAAGCTGTTCACTGGATCCGTCGCCGGCAGCAAGTCCCTGAGCGGAACCTCGATGGACCAATTGGCGGGCTGTATCACCGAGAATGTAGTGATTCGGTGACACGGCCACCTGGAACGAGTGCGGTGCTTGTTGTCCAACGTACGCTGGGGGCTTCATGGAAGTATCGCTGACCGCCCGGTTGGGCGGTCCCGAGGTCGGCATCCTGTTTCTTGCAGGCGTAGTTCATGCTCGCAAGCGTTTGAAAGCCGCAATGGGCGGGGTTTCCTTGGTCGGCCTTGATGTTATGGATATCACGCTGCACATCGGCGGTAGCATCACCGACAGCTCCCCTGCAGAGCCGAGTGTTGATGCACGCTATTTCAAGCAGCAACGGCGCCTGAAGATCTTCGTGAGCATACCGAGTGCGGAGGCCCAGGCGTCGCCCCAAGAGGACGTTGGCCGGAGGGTGACGGAATGGCTGGTACATGGCCTCGAGAGCGTAGTTCTGCCGCGAAGTGCAGCTGGCACGACGCTCGGTCCGGTGTCGATCGCGTTGCGCTCTACGCCGTCGCCAGTGTGAGTTCTGTAGCGGGCGTATGAGTGGCCCGTTATCAATTGGAAGAAGTGTCTTCTTTCTGTATGTAAGTGAGGCATTGGATTCTGATGAAGCTTGGTTTATCTACAGATACAAGTGGGGCGACTGAGGTCTACCTCATTGCGAATGAACTTGACTCGGTTTTTCCGGCTATCGAATCGAGGTTTGAATCGACAGGCCTCGAGATATTTTTTGTATTTCGCTGCCTTCCTGATGCGTTGGGCAGGAAGTCGTCACGGAGATTTTCGAAGAGTGAATCTGTTTTGTATCTGGACATGTCCTTCTCCGAAGACTCGTTGAGTGAGATGGATCTGGAGCAGCAGCGTTCCGTTGTAGCTAGCTACTTCTTTGAGTGCTTGGAAGATTCATTGAAAAAATATAAGTTCAAGGATCTTGATATCCCGTCTTTCATGGCGGCCTTCCGGGACGCCGCAGTGTCTATAGGCTGGGTGACCTGAGGCCTGAACTGACAAAGGATGACCGGCAATGTTTGAACGTCTCGAGGCCTTGCTAGCGCAGTCGTCGGGAGCCAAGGTGTTCCCCGGGCGCCAGGTAGCGCCTGAGTGGATCGAAGACGCCGAGTCGGGAGCTTGGCTTCCCGTTACCCGTAACGTACAGACGCTGGCTGCAGACCTACGGCAATCTCCTGGTTGGCAGCTACCCGGTCTTCACGCTTTGCGCTCCGGAGCACCGCGATCTCGCGGACGACGATCTCATCTACTACGCCAGGTTGAACGCGGTAGACGGCGTCGCGCCGAAGGGACTGATTGCCCTGCACGTGCCAGACACGGATGAGGCGTTCTACTTCGACACCCGCACCGGCTTGAAGGAGGGCGAATACCCGATCCTCAGGTTCGACTACACCGATGGCAGCTACGCGCATTTCGCGGACTCCTTCGTGTTGTTCCTTGAGGACCTTGTGCGTCGAACCTGAGCCATGCGTCCAGCGAGGCCTGTGTGACGGGCATCCCCAGGGCAGCGAGGAGCACTTCGGCTGCATCACCGCTTCACCCCACGCCAGCTATCGTTGCCAAACCCCCACCGCCTCCCGGATACCCATGCGCGTCTAGACTTCAGCTCTGGCGAGCCATGCTCTTCATCCTCTTCAGCCATAGCCAGAGGCTGGGAGTTGACGCTCTTGTCACATGCGAATCGATACCCGAAGATTTCGGGGAAAAATAGGCGGATTGGAGTACTGGTGGTGGATGATATTGAGAGGCTGTATAACCTCGCCGGCCCTTCGCAGAATAGTCGGCGGTCTTTGATTGGGCGGACGTACTCCAGGAAGAAATTTAACAGGCTACTTTTTGGTCCGGGCGATCCATTCTGCGGTGGCGTAGATGTGAGGGATTGCGAGTTCGTCTCATGTTCAACTGACACCAGATTTGCTGTGTCGCATGGCGTCCATATGCAGTCTGTGCTGTTTGACGAAGTACGCGCGCCAGACGCAATGATCGTCTCCTCCGCCACGGTGCTTCAGAATGTCGTTGTTCGCGGTGGGAGGAAGGCGGCTGGACTATGGTGCAATCCCCCTCTTGATGGTGATGTAAGTGAGGCCCTGTTGGAGTGGTCGAGGGGCGGTATGGCCGGCGTGGGGTTGGCGATTGACCTATCAGGGTTGGCGGCGCCGGATAGCGAAGTGGTCGGAATCCCTCTCTCAAAGTTGAAGTGGAATCCAGAAATCCACATTCCAGTCTCTACGTCCTGGGAGACTTCGGATTGCTGGGGGGAGCTCGATATCCCCCAGAAGAGCTTCTGGAGGATCCCAATTTCTAGGCTTCGAGACTGCAACTGCTCCGAGGGGTTGTTCACCATTCCGTTTCCCGGAGACAGAGGCTACGAAGTAAAAATGGAGGAACTGGCGCGCATAGAGAGTGCTGGACTTCTCAAAAGGTAATCGCTCTCTACCCGTAGGGGTTTATGGTTGCGGTGATGGACGGCAAACACGACGAGTTGTTTTTTGAATAGTTGCGTGCGGGAGTGTGCGGATGCCGACGCTCGAATCTTCTGTGTGGTCGTGAAGACCAGCTGGTCGCATTGATCAATCGGCAAGCCGAGACCTGTACGACCCTCACCACGCTGGGCCGTATCACCCCAACGCAGCGAGGAGCACTTCAGCTGCATCACCGCTTCACCCTACGCAAGCTATCGTTGCCAAACCCCCGCCGCCTCCCGGATCCCCATGCGCGGTCTAGATTTCAGCTCCTGGCAAGCCATGCTCTCGACCCTGCTCGGGCTGGCCGTCATCACCCTGATCGGCGTCGGCATCCGCCTGCTGGTGATGCAGACCATGCAGCAACGACGCGAGCGTGAGAACCGCCAGATCAACGAGCGCCTGCGCACGCTGATTGCCGCCTACAAGACCCTCGGCGGTTCGTTTACCGGCGCATTGCACGTCGACCCGCGCCATCTGCGCGATCTGCGCCAGCCGGCCGCGCCCGATGCCTCGGACGATGCGCTGCTGTTGCCGGTCGATGGGGGCACCGGCAGCGACCGCGCACGGCGCATTCGCGATGCCGTGGAGGCGGCGCTGTCCGACATCATTCTGCTCGGCACCGACGACCAGGTGCGTTTGGCCGCCACCGCCGCCACCGAGTTGGCGCAGGGCACGCCGGTGCAGACCGCCGAGCTGGTGGTGTCGTTGCGCAATTTCATTCGCGAAGCACTCGATCTGGCACCCATTCCCGCCAGCGTGTCCATTCCGCGCCAGGGCCCGGCCCGGCCCGCGCCCGGTGCGAAGGGCAAGGGCGAGGCCGACAAGGCCGGGGGCAAAGCGGGTGGCGGGGGCGGAGGGATGGGCGGCATGGGCGGTGGCGGCATGGGGGCCGGCAGCGCCCATCACGACGACGACACCGCGCCGCGCTGACCTCACCGGCCGTCGTGCTGCCTGCCCAGTTCGTAGGCGGGTGGCGTGTCACCCATCAGGTGCATGACGAAGTAGTCCCACATGCGGCGCATGTAGTACGTATCGTTGCGGAACAGTTCGTGGTCCTGGTTGGCCAGGTACAGCAGGTCGTAGTCCTTGTTGGCGGCGTTGAGCGCGCGCGCCAGCTGCAACGTCAGCGCCGGCATGGCGTTTTCGTCCAGGTCGCCATACACCAGCATCAGTTTGCCCTGCAGCTGCGCGGCCAACGCGCTGTTGTCCAGCGGCTGGAACACCGCAGGTACGGCCGCCGCATCGGGTCGCACCGCACCGCCGTCGGCATACACCGGTTGCCCACCCACCAGCCGGTCCATGCCGTGGATGCCGCCGCCGTACATGCCCTGGAAGCTGTGGCTGCCCGCCGATGCCACGCCCACGCGGTAGAAGGACGGATGGCGCAACAGTGCCCGCGCGGCACTGTAGCCCCCGAAGGAATGCCCGTAGATGCCCACGCGTGCCAGGTCCATGCCCGGGTAGCGCGATGCCAGTTGCCGGATCGCGGCGACGTGGTCGTCCAGCTGCACGTCGGCAGCGGTCAGGAAGCTGCTGTCGTGAAACGCCTTGGAGCGGCCGGGCGTGCCACGCGCATCGATGCTGACCACCACGAAGCCGAGCCGGGCCAGGCTGGCGCGCGCCACCGGATTCATGGTGGCGGTGGCGTCCAGGTAGCCCACCGGGGCGTTGCTCACGTGCGGCCCGCCGTACATCGCATCGATCACCGGGTACCGGCCGCCGGCGGTGTAGCCGGGTGGCAGGTACACGGTGGCGTAGATGGGGGTGCGGCCGTCGGCGACCAGCAGCTGCTCACGGTGCGGTGGCTGCCAGCCGGCCGCACGCACGGCGCTGTCGTCGGCGTGTTCCAGTGGCAGCACCACGCGGCCGTCGCCGGTGTCGCGCAGTACGGTGATGGGCGGTGCGGCCACGGTCGAGTAGCTGTCCACTACCCAGCGGCCCGACGGTGCCAGCAACTGCGGGTCACGCCCGCCCATCAGCGCGCCCGCCCCCGCATCAATGGCATGGTCGGCCGCTTCGGGGGTCAACAGCACCGGCGCGCCACCGTCCAGCGCCACCCGGTACAGGCGTCGCTGGTACGGGTCGCCGGGCTCGCGCCCGCCTGCGCTGAAGTACAGCTGCTGCTCGTCCGGATCAACGCCGACGATATCGCGCACCAGCCACGCGCCGCGGGTCAGCTGCCGGATCACCGCGCCGCTGGCGGCGTCCACCAGGTACAGATGGCCCCAGCCATCCCGTTGCGAGAACCACACTACCTGGTTGCGGCCCGGCAGCACGCGTGCCGCCGCGCGGTTGTAGGGATAGCTGTTGAGTTGCACGCGGGTGCTGGAGCTTTCCTCCACCAATGTGCGCACGGTGCGGTGGCGCAGGTCGATTTCGACCAGCCGGATCCGCGCTGGGCGGTCATGCCGCACGATCGCGGTATATACCTTGTCCGCCCCACGCGACCAACCCAGTACGCCGGCCTCGGTCAGGCTGTGCCAGCCATCGGGCACCGCGATGGTCTGCGTGCGCGCTGAAGCGACGTCGGTGACAAACCACGCATCACGCACCTGCTCGGCATCGCCCAGCAAGCCCAGCCGCACTTGGTGCAGCACCGGGCGAACGCCCTGCACCGGTGCCGTGGCCAGGTAGGGATAGGCCTGCACGTGGCGCTCGTCATAACGCACACCGAACAGGCGGGTGCCATCGGGCGCCCAGGACACCGCGAACGGCGGCGGCTGCAGCCGGCCCTCGCGATAGGGAATGCCGCGCAGGGCGAAGTCGGGCAGCACGCCGTAGCCGTGGGAGGCCTCGCCATCGTGGGTGAGTGCGACGGCCGGTGTCGTGCCGGCCGGCAGCAGCCACAGGTTGTGGTCGCGTACCACTACGGCCCGCTGTCCATCCGGTGCGGTCAGCGCCTGCGGGTTCGGCGCGGGCAACGCGACTGCCGCACAGTGGTAGGCTGGCAGCGCGCACTGCAGGCCCTGTGCGGCGCCGCTGCGCAGCACCAGCTGCAGCGCGCCTGCATCGGCCGTGGGGGTGACGCTGGCCACCTGCTGCAGCACCTGGTCGGCGTCTGCAGCGCCTGCGGCCTGCAGCGCCACCCGCAGCCGCGCGCGATCGAACAAGGGCGTGCGCGCGGGCACGCGGGGGTCCACCAGCAGGTAATCGGTGCTGCCCTGGGCAGTTTGATGGCGATACCAGAACCGGCCATCGTCCAGCCAGTTCGGCAGCACCGTGGCATTGCGCACTTTCCCGCGCAGGTGTCCATCCAGTACCCGTTCGGCGCGCGCGTAGTCGTCTGCGGTGGGGGCGGCCATCGCCGGCGCCAGGCTCACCCCAAGCAACACCAGTAGTCCGGCCAGCACGTGCAGGTGGCGCGGTGCAGATCCTTCTGTCATCGATGCAGCTCCTGTACAGCGCCCAGTGCGGCACGCGCCGCCGGGCCTGGCCGGTGGGCCTTGAGCATGCCGCGCACCCGCCAACCGGGCAAGCGCATCCCGACGCGGATGCGCTGCCCCCGCCGGCGCGCTTAACCGCCCAGTTCCACCACCGGCACGAAGCCGCCGTAGATCATGCGCTTGCCGTCAAACGGCATCGGGTTGTTTTCCGGGTTCATGCGGGGGTCTTCCATCATCTTCTGCATGCCGGCATCGCGGGTGGCCTTGTCGGGCCATTCAATCCAGGAAAACACCACCGTTTCATCATCCTTGGCCTCCACGGCGCGGAAGAAGTCGGTCTGCTTGCCGTGGCTCACATCGTCGCCCCAGCATTCGACCACGCGCAGCGCGCCGTGCTCGATACAGATCGCATCGCCCTCGCGGGCGTGGGCAAGGAACTTCTCTTTGTTGGCGGTGGGTACTGCAAGCACGAAACCGTCGATGTAGGACATGGCTGCCTCCAGGGTGGGCGATGGCGCGCCGGAACGGGCGCCTTCATGACATACGACGTGCGGGGAAGGGGGAGATCGACAATGCGCCCGGGCATGCGTGCCCGGCGTGATGGATGTGCGCCCCGTCTTGCGCCAATGTCAACACTTTCAATGACTTGCCCGATACGTGGTAGCAAGCTTCCGTATGGGGGGTCAGAAAAATCCTAACGAGGGAGAGGAACATCCTGATATTCCAGCTGACGCGTTCAGCACACTATGGGGACGCCGGGCAGGACCTTTCCCCAAGGACCTGCACCTTGTCGCACACCCTGCGCCGAGCGGTGCAACACGGAGATGGACGCGTTAGCCGGTTACTCCCCAAGAGCGGCTTCCCCAGCGCGTGACGCCCCGCAAGGGCATCGTCGTGACCAGAATCCTCCTCGCACGTATCGTCGCCGCCATCGTGCGCCGGCAGGTATCTCGCACCCTCCCCGAACATCGTTCCTCACCTCGCATGCACGCCCGACAGCTGTTTTTCCGCTGGAATCTGCGCGCGCGTATGTCACAGCGCAACTGAACCCCTGCCAAAAATTCACGCAGGTGAAGAGGGCTCACTTCAGGGCCGGTTGTGTCGAATAACGGAGAATTTACATTTCCGATGCAACCGACGTCCGCGTCAGCTGCAAGTAGTTCAAGACAGAGGTGTACCCCCATGAAGACTTCGTTGATTGCCCTGGCGCTTGCCGCCGCCCTGCCGTTCGCCGCCTCCGCTGCTGAAGGCCTGTCCTACAACTACGCCGAAGGCGACTACGTCAAGACCGACGCAGACGGCGGCAAGGCCGATGGTTGGGGCGTGAAGGGTTCCTACGCGTTCCTGCCGAACTTCCATGCCTTCGGTGAGTACAACCAGCAGAAGACCGACATCGGCAACTTCAAGGTTGACCAGTGGCGCGTCGGCGTGGGCTACAACCAGGAAATCGGCAACAGCACCGACTTCGTGGGCCGCGTTGCCTACAACAAGTTCGACCCGAAGGAAGGCCTGGACTTCAACGGCTACAGCGCTGAAGCCGGTATCCGTACCGCGTTCGGCCAGCACGCCGAAGTCTATGCCATGGCCGGCTACGAGGATTACAGCAAGAAGCACGGCGTCAATCCGGATGGCCAGTTCTACGGCCGCCTGGGTGGCCAGGTGAAGTTGAACCAGAACTGGGGCATCAACGGCGACATCAAGATGGATCGCCACGGTGACAAGGAATGGTCGGTCGGCCCGCGCTTCAGCTGGTAATTCCAGCGTGACCGCATCGCCACGCGCCTGATCGGCGTGGCAGGAAAGGCCCGGCATTGCCGGGCCTTTTTCGTTGCTGCATCGTCGGCCGTGTCAAATCGCCGCGGCAACCAGCGCCGCGCTGCGCGACAGCACTCCCCGCGACGCCGGCGCCGTCCCCAGCAAATGCAGGCACGCATGCACCATGCCGGGCAGGCGCTCGCAGTGCACCGCCACCCCGGCCTGCGCCAACCGTGCGGCGTAGTGCTCGCCTTCGTCGCGCAGCGGGTCGTACTCGCACACCAGCACGGTGGCCGGCGGCAGCCCGCGCAGGTCATGCGCCCGCGCGGGCACCGCCCGCCCATCGGCGGTGGCTACGCCTTCGCCGAGGTACGCCTCCCAGCACCGCTGCATCAACGCGGTGCTCAGGTAGTAGCCCTCGCCGAACTGCCGGTGGCTGTCGGTGTCGATGGCGGTGTCCAGCGCCGGGTACAGCAGCAGCTGGTGGTGGAGGGGCGGCCCACCGCGATCACGCGCCAGCAGGGCCACCGCCGCGGCCAGGTTGCCGCCGGCACTGTCGCCGCCCACCATCAACCGCGCCGGGTCGACGTCCAGCTGCGCCGCCTCGGCATGGCTCCAGCACAGCGCGGCGTACACGTCCTCCAGCGGAATCGGGAAGCGGTGCTCCGGGGCCAGCCGGTAATCCACCGCCAGCACCACGCAGCCGGTGGCATTGGCCAGCGCCCGGCAGGGGCTGTCGTACACCGCCAGCGAGCATTGGAACCACCCGCCGCCATGGGCGAACAGCAACCCCGGGCGCGTCTGGCCCGGGCGATGCCCGGCCGGCCAGTACGCGCGTACGGTCAGGGCGTGGCCGTCGCCGGTGGCCACGCTGAAATCGCGTACGTCGGCCACCGGCTCCGCCGGGCCCTGCAGGGCGGGCAGGGCATGTTCGCTGGCCGCGCGGATCTGCTGCAGCGTCATCCCTGCCACCGCCTCCGGCGGTGGCAGGGTCTGCAGGAAGCGGGCGATATCCGGGTCCAGGCTCATGCCGTGGCGTCCGGCAGCAGGAAGGGCAGCAGCTGGTCCAGGAAGGCCTGCGGGGCTTCTTCCATCACGAAGTGGCCGCAGTCGGCAATCATCGTGCCGCGCAGGTCGGCGGCGTGCGCGCGCATGGTGTCCATGGGCATGTTGGCGGTGGCATGTTCGGCACCGATGGCCAGCACCGGCATGGCCAGCGGGGTGCGTGCGCGCTGCTGGTTCTGGCGGATGGTCTCGGGAATGGCGCGGTAATAGCCGAAACCACCGCTCAGCCCACCCGGCGCGGCGTACGCGCGGATATACACTTCGCACGCCACCGCTTCGCGACGGTGCGCCCAGCGGTCGAACATGAAGGTCAGGTAGGCGCGCTCGCGCCCGGCGATCAGCGCTTCGGGCAGGTCGCGCACCTGGTTGAACATGAAATGCCACAGGAAGATGTTGTCTTCCGGCGCCACGAACACCGGCGGTGCCTCGGCCAGGCCCGGAATCACCGCTTCGGTGATGGCCAGCCGCTGCACGGCCTCGGGCTGGTCGCTGGCAAGCGCGTAGGCCACCCACATGCCCACGTCATGGCCCACCACCTGGTAGCGCGCATGGCCCAGCTGCTGCATCACCGCGTGCAGGGTGGCGGCGATGGCGCCGGTGTCGTAGCCCTGGGCCGGCGTGTCCGAATCGCCGGTGCCGGGCGGGTCCACCGCAATGGCCTGGAAGCCCTGTGCGGCCAGCGCCTGCAGGATGTGCCGCCAGGCGTACCAGGTCTGCGGCCAGCCGGGAATCAGCAGTACCGGCCGGCCCTCGCCCAGGATCGCGCAATGCACGCTGCGGCCGTCGATGCGCACGTGGCGGTGGGTAATGCTCTCAAGTGCGGTGGTCATCAGTGGATCCCCAGCATGCCGTGGATCTGCGCACGGCTGACCGGCGCGCCGGCGAAGTCGTCGAAGATGCGGTCGGTCACGGTGATGATGTGCGCGTTGATGAAGGCCACGCCCTCGCGTGCACCGTCTTCCTGGTTTTTCAGGCAGCACTCCCACTCCAGCGTGGCCCAGCCGTCGTAGTCGTACTGGGCCAGCTTGGAGAAGATGCCCTTGAAGTCCACCTGCCCATCGCCCAGCGAACGGAAACGCCCGGCGCGCTCGGTCCAGCCGCTGTAGCCGCCGTAGATGCCCTGGCGGCCGCTCGGATTGAACTCGGCATCCTTGATGTGAACCATGCCGATGAAGTCGCGGTAGATGTCCAGGAAGCTCAGGTAATCCAGCTGCTGCAGCACGAAGTGGCTGGGGTCGAACAGGATCCGGCAGCGCCGGTGGCCACCCACCGCGGCGTGGAAGCGCTCGAAACTGGTGCCGTCATGCAGGTCTTCGCTGGGGTGGATTTCGTAGCAGAGGTCGATGCCGTGCGCGTCGCACACGTCCAGGATCGGCAGCCAGCGGCGGGCCAGCTCTTCGAACGCGGCCTCGATCAGGCCGTCCGGGCGCTGCGGGAACGGGAACAGGTACGGCCAGGCGAACGAACCGGAGAAGGTGCCCATGCGGTCCAGACCCAGCCGCTGCGACGCCTTGGCCGCCAGTTTGATGCGCTCGACGGCCCAGGCGCTGCGCGCGTCCGGGTCGCCGTGCAGGGCAGCGGGGGCGAAGCTGTCGCACAGCGCGTCATAGGCCGGGTGCACCGCCACCAGCTGGCCGAAGATGTGCGTGGTGAGCTCGCTGATCACCAGGCCGTGGCCGGCCAGCATGGCGATCATGTCATCGCAGTACTGCTGGCTGTGCGCGGCCTGTTCCACATCGAACAGGCGCTCGTCCCACGCCGGAATCTGCAGCGCCTTGAAGCCCTGGCTGGCCGCCCACGCGGCAATGGAGGGCAGGTCGTTGAAGGGGGGCTGGTCGGCACTGAACTGGGCCAGGTGCAGGCTGGGGCCTTGGATGGTACGCATGGGGGTGTTGCCTCATTGTTTGGCGAGCGACAAAGAATAGGCGTCAAATCCGCCCCGGTCAACGTCGGGTGTCGCTAGAATTGCCGCACCGCTTCTTTCCGTAGTGATGCCCCATGGCCGGCCGCCCCCGCGAATTCGACAAAGACCACGCCCTCAAGCAGGCGATGCTGCTGTTCTGGGCGCGTGGGTACGAAGGCACGTCGATGTCGGCGTTGGTGGAGGCACTGGGCATCGCCTCGGCGCGCATCTACGCCGCCTTCGGCAGCAAGGAGCAGTTGTTCCGCGAGGCAGTGGCGCTGTACGAAGCCGGCGACGGCGGCTTTGCCGACCGCGCGCTGCGCGAGCAGGCGGTGCGCCCGGCCATCGAACGCATGCTGCACGACGCCGTGCTCACCTACACCAAGCGCGGCCGCGCGCAGGGTTGCCTGGTGGTGTCGGCGGCCACCAGTACCGCACCGGAGAACGAGGCGGTGATGGACTGGCTGGCCGAACACCGCCGCCAGCGTACCCAGCAGATCATCGCGCGGCTGCAGCAGGCCGCCACCGCCGGCGAGCTGGCCGACGGGGCGGACGTGCACGCGCTGGGCGACTACTTCGCCACGGTGCTGCACGGCATTTCCACCCAGGCCCGCGACGGCGCCAGCCGCGCCCGCCTGCTGGCCGCGGTGGCGGTGGCCCTGCAGGTCCTGCCGGAGCAGGCCCATGGCTGATGCAACTGCTGCCCAGCAACCGCGCGTGGGCTGTGGCGCAGTCATCCAGCGCGCTGACGGCGCGGTGCTGCTGGTCCAGCGCGGGCGCCCGCCCGAGCAGGGCCACTGGGGCCTGCCGGGTGGCAAGGTCGACTGGATGGAAACCGTCGAAGCCGCCGTGGTCCGCGAAGTGCGCGAAGAAACCGGGCTGCGCGTGGCCATTCAACGGCTGCTGTGCGTGGTGGACCATTTTGAGCCGGCGCTGCAGCAGCACTGGATCGCGCCGGTGTACCTGGTTCGAACGCTGGACGACACCACTGCCGTGCTGCAGGAACCGGAGGTGCTGCTGGCACTGGGCTGGTTCAGCCCCGACGCCTTGCCGGCGCCGCTGACCCTGTCCGCGCGCCAGGGTCTGGCACAGCTGTCAGCGACGGGCTGAGCCCACCCAACGGGTCAGCGCTTGGCCGCCGCCGCATCACCGCGCGCCACCGCTTCCACTTCCTCCAGGCGGGTGCACGCGGTGTCGCCCGGCGTGGACATCGCCAGCGCTCCATGCGCGGCGCCCAGCTCCACCGCAGTCTGCTCGCCCTTGCCGGCCAGCAGCGCATGCACCACGCCGGCCACGAACGCGTCGCCACCGCCCACCCGGTCCAGCAGGTCCACCTCGCGCCGGCGCGACACGAACAGCATGTCGCGCGTACGCAGTGCGCCGGCCCAGCCGTTGCGTGCGGCGTTGCTGGCATCGCGCAGGGTGAAGGCCACGGCCTGCAGGTTCGGGAAGCGCTGCAACGCGCGCTGGGCGGCCGCGTCGGCCGGACCCACGTCCATCGGTGTTTCGCGCTTGCCCAGATCGGCCAGGTCCATGCCCAGGCAGGCCGCGAAGGAATACTCATCGCCCACCAGCAGGTCGCACTCGGCGGCGATGGCGCAGTTGGCGTGGCGCGCCGCGTCCGGATCGGGGTGGCTGTCCCACAGGCTGGCGCGGTAGTTCAGGTCGTAGGACACCGCCACGCCGTGGCGACGCGCGGCCTGCGCGGCGGTGATGGCGGTCTGCGCGCTGTGCTCGGACAGCGCGGCGAAGATGCCACCGGTATGCAGCCAGCGGGCACCGTCGCGGCCGAACACCGCGTCCCAGTCGTACTCGTGCGGCTGCAGCTGCGAGGCGGCCGAATACGCGCGGTCGGAAATGCCCAGCGGCGCGCGTACGCCGAAACCCCGCTCGGTGAAGTTCAGGCCCATGCGCGTGTTGCGGCCGACGCCGTCGTAGTCCCGCCAGACGATCTGGCTGGTGTCCACGCCGCCGGCCTGGATCAGCTGCTGGGCCAGCGCACCCAGCTCGTTGCGCGGCAACGCGGTGAGCACGCCGCTGCGGTGGCCGAAGGTGCTGCACAGCCCGCGCGCCACGTTGTACTCGCCGCCGCCTTCCCACACGTTGAACTGGCGCGCGTTGCGCACGCGGCCTTCGCCGGGGTCGAAGCGCAGCATCACTTCGCCCAGCGCCAGCGCATCCCAGCGCTGGCCGCTGGAGGCGGCCACCACGAACTGCTGGCCGCTCATCGTGCCCGGCACCCCAGCAGGCCCAGGTCGATGCCGGCGGCCATGCGCCGGTAGCCTTCATCATTGGGGTGCAGATGGTCGCGGGTGATGTCCTCGGGCAGATTCTCCGGCTTGGCCGGGTCGCGCAGGATGGCGTCGAAGTCGATCAGCGCGTCATAGCCGCTGCGACCGCCGCGCATCCAGGTGTTGAGGGTGGTGCGGGTGGCCGCGGCAACCGGTTCGTAGCGGTCCGAATCGCCGAACGGGGTGATGGTCGCCGCGATCGCACCGATGCCATTGCCGTGCAGGCGCTCGGCGATCTGCCGGTAGCCCAGCACCATGTCCTCGGCGTTGCGGCCGGCCTTGGGCGGGGTGCCGCCGTCGTGGCGGATGTCGTTGATGCCTTCGAACACGATGACCTTGCTGACGTTCGGCAGCGCGATCACGTCGCGGTCCAGGCGCGCCAGTGCGCTGTGGCTGCGGCCGTGGTCCATTACCTTGTTGCCGCTGATGCCGGCATTCACCACGACGACCTGGTCCGGGCAGGCCTGCTGCAGGCGGGTGGCCAGCAGCGCCGGCCAGTCGCCGTTGCTGCCGCGCGTGGCGGTGGCGCCTTCGGTGATCGAATCGCCCAGGGCGACCACCACCACCGGCTTGCTGGCGCGCTCGGCGAGCACCGCCGACACCACGTTCTGCCGATAGGCCAGTTTGACCTTGTCGCCTACCTCGGCCAGGCGACCGTCGGCAATGCGCAGCGCCGTGCGGCGCACCGCCGGTTTGGTGGGCTGCGGGAAATACACGGTGAGCGATACATCGGCCAGTGCCGGCACCGTCATCGCCACCGGGTCGCTGAGCAGGGCGGCGCCGACCGGCACCACCACTTCGCTGCGACCGTTGAAGGTAACCAGCTTGGCCGGGGTGGCCGTGCCGGTGCGTTGGGCCGATGCGCCGCCGATGGTCAGCGGCGCATCCCCCAGTTCATTGCTGATGCGGAAGCGCAGCGCGGTGGCCGAACTGGCCAGCCGCATGTCCTGGCGCACCGTCTGGTGCGCGAACTGTACCGGTGCTTCCGGGGTGCCGTCCTGGCGGTCTGGCGCCGGTGAGGCGGTCCATGCCGGCACCCACACCTGGGCATGGGCGGGCAGCGCAGCGGCGCTGGTGGCAAGTGCAAGTGACAGTGCAGTGGTCCAGCGCAGCATGGCGGCCCTCCCAGGCGGTCAGCGAAGCAAAACAATCAGGAGAAGTAGGTGCCGCCGTTGACGTCCACGTTGGCACCGGTAATGAAACCGGCCGCGTCCGAGGCCAGGTACACGGCGGTGTCGGCCGCTTCCTGCGGGCGGCCCTGGCGGCGCAGCGGGGTGTTGCCGGCCACGGCGGTACGCACTTCCGGCTTGGTGAATTCATCGTGGAAGCGCGTGGCGATCATGCCGCAGCACAGCGCGTTGACGCGGATGCCGCGCGGGCCCAGTTCCTTGGCCATGGCGCGGGTGAAGGTCATCACCGCCGCCTTGGCGGTGGCATAGATCGCCGCGCCCGGGCCGCCGCCATCGCGGCCGGCCTGCGAAGCGAAGTTCACGATCGCACCGCCTTCGGGCATGTGCGGCACCACTGCGTGCGTGGTCAGGTAGACCGAGCTCATGTTGAGGTCCATCACCTTGTGGAAGAACGCTTCGTCGATCTCGGCCAGCGGGCGGCGCTGCACCATGCCGCCGGCCACGTTCACCAGCACGTCGATGCGCTCGCCGAAGGCCGCCTGGGTGGCGGCGACCATGCCGGCCACGGCCTTGGCATCGGTCACGTCCGCGCGGTGCACGATGGCGGTGCCACCGGCCGCTTCGATCTGCTTCAGGGTGTCCTGCGCGCTGGCTTCGTCGTTGGCGTAATTGATGCACACCTTGGCACCGGCCGCAGCCAGCTTGATCGAGATCTCGCGGCCGATGTCACGGCCGCCACCGGTGACGATGGCCACCTTGTTGTTGAATTGGGTCATGGAAAACTCCAGTAGTGCGTTGGGGGAAAGGAAAGAAGGGGGTCAGCGCGGCTGGGCCGGGCCGTCGAGTTTTTCGACGCGGCCGGTCACCAGCCACAGCGCCAGCAGCGAGGCCGGCACCAGTGCGGCCACCAGGATGAAAATGGGTGCGTAGGAGTCGTGGGTCATCGCCGGCACCAGCCAGGTGGTGATCAGCGTGCCGGCCACCGCGGCCATGCCGCCCAGCCCGGCTACCGAGCCCACGGACTTGCCGCTGAAGATGTCGCCGGGCAGGGTCTGGATGTTGCCGATCGCGATCTGGAAGCCGAACAACACAAAGGCAATGGTCACCACCGCCCACACCGGGTCGGTGGCCAGCACCGCGCCCAGCAGGGCCGGGGCCATGATCGCCCCGCCCAGGGTGATCACCACCTTGCGGGCCTTGTCCACGCTCCAGCCGGCGCCGATCAGCCGCCCGGACAACCAGCCGCCGCCGAGGCTGCCGATCATCGCGCCCACGTAGGGCACCCAGGCGAAGATGCCGATCTGCTTGATGTCAAAGCCGAAGGTGTCGGCCAGGTAGAGCGGCAGCCAGGACACGAACAGCCACCAGATCGGGTCCAGGAAGAACCGCGAAATCAGAATGCCCCAGGTCTGCCGATGGCCCAGCAGCTGGCGCATGCTGGGCACGTACTCGGCCCTGGGCGTGGCCGGCTGCTCGGCGGGCGCATCCAGGATCAACGCACGCTCGGCCGCGCTTACCCACGGGTGCTTGTCCGGGCCGGCGCGGTAGATGATCAACCACGGCAGCAGCCAGATGAAACCGATCGCACCGATCAGGATGAAGGTGCCGCGCCAGCCCAGCCACAGGAACAGCACCGCGATCAGCGGCGCCGACACGATCGCGCCGATCGACGCACCGGCGTTGAACACGCCCTGCGCCAAGGCCCGCTCGCGGGCGGGGAACCACTCGGCGTTGGCCTTCACCGCGCCCGGCCAGGCGCCGGCCTCGCTGATGCCGAGCATCGCGCGGACCAGGCTGAAGGAGAGGATGGAGTGGGTGACCGAGTGCAGCGCGATCGAGATCGACCACACCGCAATGGACAGCGCAAAGCCGAGCCGGGTGCCGATGATGTCGAACAGGCGGCCGAACACGAACTGGCCGGCGGCGTAGAACAGCATGAACACCGTCACCAGCAGCGCGTAGTCTTCCTTGGTGGCGCCCACGTCCTTGGAAATCTGCGGCCACATCACCGCCAGCGCGTTGCGGTCGATGTAGTTGATGACCGTGGCAATGGCGATGAGCGCCACGATCAGCCAACGGACGTAGGTACGGGCCTGCGTGGTCACGTTCATTTGCTGTCCTTGCCGGTGCTGCTGTCAAAGCGCTTCCAGCCGCCGTCCCAGCGCCAGCTGTGCCCGCCGCCACTTACCTCATGGCTGCCGGGCTTGCCCGGTTCATCGGCAATGCCCACCGCCACCCGCTTGCCACCGGCCAGGTCCAGCACCAGCACGTCGGCATCCTTGCCGCGGTAATGCGCCATGGCGTCGATGCGGCTGTTGGCGCCGCGCACGGTCTCGGCGGTGCCGTCGTACAGGCCGTGCGGTTCGAGCACGCCATAGAAGGTGGTGGCGGCCTGGCCATCCACGCGCTGCAGCAGCATCGGCTCGCGGCGCAGGTTGAACGACGGATCATTCGCGCCGCTCTCGCCGATCAACGCGCGCGACGGCGCGGTACTGGCGAAGCGGTATGTATAGAAGCGCCCGTCCAGCAGCCAGGTCAGGCTGCGCGCCTCGCTGCTGGGCTCGCTGGAGGCATCCACCCACACGTGCTGGTAGCCGTTGGCCTTGCCCAGCACCGGGCGGCTGGTCACCGCCGACTGGCTGTTGAAGCCCACGTCCATGATGTGGCCGTTGAAGTGCATCGGCAGGTCGTAGCGCGCCGCCTTGCTGCCGGTCACGCGCAGCAGGTCCAGCACCACCGGCTCGCCCAGCGAGGGGTGGGCCAGCAGCAGCTGGGTGCGGGTGAAGCTCACCCCGTCGTAGGCACTGTCCATGCGTGCCGAGGCAATCTGGGTGTCGTCGCTGGTGGCAAACAGCAACGGCGTCGGTGCCAGCGGCTGGCCCTTCTTCCAGTCGCCGCCGAAGTGGCTCTGCTCGTTCACCACCAGCGTGTTGTGCGCGATGGTCTGGCGTGCCCAGCTGTTGTTCTCGGGCAGGTAGATGCCGCCGGCCTTGGCCTCGATGTTGAGGAAGCGCGCCGCGCCGTAGTCGGTCACCACGCGCTGGCCGTTGTCGTAGAACAGCCAGTTGAGCTTGTCGAAGTGGCCGTGGCCCATGCCCTGCTTGGTGTTCTTCATCACCAGCGCTTGGCCGTTCTCACCGCCCATGCGCAGGATCGCCAGCGCCCCTTCGGTGCCGTCCGGGCCGTCGCGCAGCAGCGTGGGCACGAACGCGAACGGCGTGGCCTTGTCCTGCGCCAGCGCCTGGGCCACCTGCAGGCCCTCGGGCGACAGCAGCACGCGCTTCTGCGCCTTGGCCACCGACAACAGGCGCGCATCGGTGGTGCGCGCGTAGGCGATGTCGATGCCGGCCACCAGCTCTTCGGTGTCCAGGCCCTTGTCCAGGATCGCGTCGTTGATCGGGAAGAAGTAGCCGCCATAGCTGCTCTGCACGAGGGCATCCACCGCCTTGAGCAGCACGCCGTCGCGGCGCTTGAAGATGCCCTGCTGCGGGTCGTTGCGCTCGATCGCATTGGCGAACAGGATGAATGGCGCCAGCGCATAGCGCTGGTAGTAGGGGCCCTCCTCGTAATAGCCATCGGGCGAGAACAGCTGGTTCACCTGCTTGAGGAAGCCGGCGCTGCCATCGCGCTTGCTGCCCTTCAGCGCCTTGTCCACATAGGTGGGGTCGCGCAGCACGTAACCGGTCATGCCCACCGCCGCCACCGCCCAGGTGGCATGGTTGTGGATCTTGTCAAAGTTCTCCGGCGTGCCGCTCAGGAAGTCGGCCATCGGCCGGAACACGTTGTCGTCGATGGTCTTCCGGTCCGCGACGCTCAGGCTGTCGCGGATCGCGTCGTAGCCCTGCACCGCGCTCACCAGCCATACCGAATCGTTGAGCGTCTGCCAGAACAGCCGGCCGGGAATCTGGCCGCGTCCCTGCGGGTGCGCGCCCAGGCCCGGGTAGAGCTTGGCGTAGCCCAGCAGCAGGTCGCGTGCGTAATCGGCATAGACCGTGTCGCCGGTCAGCCGGTACAGCGCACCGGCGGCCTGGATGGCCTGGTAATTGCGCTTGTGCTGCTCGTGGGTGTAACCGCCGCCCTTGTCCTTGGGCACCGGCACATCGATGCCGGCCTTGATCATGCCGCGCACCAGGCGTTCGGCGCGCTGCTGTTCCTTGCTGAACACCGGGTAGCGGGCGCCGTCGCTGCGCATCTGCTGCCACTGTGCGGCGGTGACCAGTACCGGCGCACTGGCGCTGGTGGCGGGCTGCTGGGCGCTGGCAGGCGCGGCAGCAACGGCGGGCAGGGCGGCGGCGCTGAAGGAAGCAGCCAGCAGCAGCATCAAGGGCGTGGAACGCGTCATGGCAGGGTCTCGGCTGGAGTATCAGACTGCATTGCCGCCGTGGCGGTAAGCACGTTGTTGCGTACGCGCAGGTGGGGCTCGCCGACGCGGTGGCTGAAGCGCACGCGGCCGCTGTGCGCGAACTGGTTGTCTACCAGCGTGGCGTGCTGCACGCCTTGCAGGCGCAGGCTTGTGTCATCGGCCACGCCCACCTGCTGCAGTTGGTTGCCCTGCAGCAGCAGCGACGGCCCGAAGGTGCTCTCGTCGGTGCCGCCGCGGTACAGGTTCAACAGTGGCCCGCCGATGCGGGTGAAGCGCGACGCCACGATTTCTACCTGCTCGGCGTTGTAGGTGCCCAGGTCGTCGGTCTCGGCGGCGGCAGAAATCACGCTGCCACTGATGTCATCCACCGAGGTATTGCGCAGCGTGATGCGCGCGGCCAGGCTGCCCTTGCCGGCGTTGACCACGTCGAAGGCCTTGTTGGCGGTCAGCCCATGGATGCGGCTGTCTTCAATGTGCAGGGTGTAGTTGAACGCCTGGCTGCCCGGCGCGATGCGCACCACGGCGTTGCCGGCCGCATCGGGCGCCAGCGCGCCGTCGATCTCCAGCCGCGACAGCTTCAACGCGCCGCCGGCACGGATCTCGAACAGGCTGGGGCGGGTGAACTGCAGGCTGGCCTGGCCACGCGCCGGCCCGATCACGCTCAGTGGGTGGTCCACGCCCAGCACCTGGTCCACCCGGTACTGGCCGCGCTGCAGCTGCAGGCGGTCGCCCGGGGCGCTGGCCGCGATGGCGCGGGTGAGGGTGTCTTCGCCCGGGGCCACCTTGCGCACGCTGCCGCTGTCCAGCGCTACCGTGCTCAGCGCTTTCGGGTACCACGCCACGCCCACCTGGTCGCGGGCGACCGGTGCCAGGTCGCGCGGGGCCCCGGCGGCGACCGTTTCCACCGGGTACTGCAGGCCGTTGGCCGCGCGCTGCAGGGTAACCTGGCGCGCGCTGACACCGGCCGGGAAGCCGGGCGACACGGCCGGGCTCTGCACGTTGCCGCTGAAGGCAATGCCGCCCAGGTCGCCCTGGCTGCGCAGCAGCGCGTTCCTGCCATCGCCGATGAACAGGTTGCCGGCCATGCGGCTGTTCACCGGCATGGCGTTGCGCTCGTCATCCAGCCCCGCGCCCAGGAACAGCTGGCGCACGTTGATGAAGCTGTTGCGCTCGATCACCGCATCGTCCACCTGCTCGTAGCGGTTCAGCGGCGCGTCGCGGGTGCCGGCCATCACCGCCAGCGCGGCGGCGAAGTTGTCGCCGGCGATGTTTTCGAAATAGTTGTCGCGCACGATCTGGTGGCGGTTGATCACCCGCACGCCGCCGGTATGAGCCTTGTTGTTGCCCAGGAACACGTTGCGCTCCACCACGTTGCCGTGCCCATGGCGCAGCACCATCGAGCCGCGCGATTCAAAGAACACGTTGCCGCGGTACAGGTTGCCGCCGGACTTGTTGGACACGATCTCCACTTCGCCGTCGCACTGCTCGAACCAGTTGTTCTCCACCACCGTGTTCGAGTTGGACTGCGAGTCGGTGCTGGTGCCCACCCGAAGGGTCTCGCCGCCGTTGCTGCCCAGGTTGGGGCGCGGGCCGAACCAGTTGTGGTCGATGCGGTGGCGGTTGTCCAACCCGCTGGTGGCGTTGCGCACCACCACCAGGGTGGTGCCGGCGTTGGTCTTGCCCACCAGCTGGTTGTGGTCGAAGCGGTTGTGCTGGCCGTACATGCCTACCCAGTTGTCCGACTGCTGGCGGTCCGGCTTGTTGTAGCCGTCGATCACCACCCCGGTCACCCGGCTGTGGGTGGCCCACTCCTTGGACGAGGCGCGGAAGGACACCACTTCGCCGCCGGGTGCCCAGCCATCGCGGAACACCAGGTTGGATACTTCCAGGTAGCTGCCGGCCAGCCGCAGCTGCGACTGACCGCTCAGGATCACCTTGCCGGGGGTCTGCGCCGTCAGCTTAATTGGTTGACCAATTTTGCCGGTGCCGCGCAGAAGCAGATCGGTATCGCGCCACACGCCGTCCGCGAGGATCACCGTATCGCCGGGTTGCAGGGTGTTGACCACCTGCGCATAGGCGGCAGCGTCGTGGACCAGGTGATCGGCGGCGAAGGCGGGCAGGGCGCCCAGCAACAGGCCCGTGGCCAGTGCCGCAGCAAGCGGGCGCAGCGCCCATGGCGCATGCGAATGGTGCAAAGTCACAGGCTTACCCTCCCAGATCAACCGTGGCGTCCAACGCGAGTCCGGATCGTAACAGGTCGGGCGCGGCGCACGTCAACCACAATCGCATACCACTTTAGGTGCATGTGGTTGGCCGGTTGCGCATATTCCTGCTGCATCCGCACATTAAATCCGCGCAAAGTGGTCTAGGCGGATAACAGGGGTAGACTTTAGTACCAATTCATTGACATTGGTCCAGCAACCGTGAATTGTCCGGATCGAATCCGTGTAGTCGGACGATCCATCCTGGGAGGGAGATCACGATGTTGCATGACCGCCGTACGGCCTCGCCACGAGGCCTTCGCCGCACCGCGCTGCATGGCGCGCTGTTGTATGCCCTGTCTGTCACTGCGGCCGTGCCGCTGGTGTACGCGCAGGACGCCGAAGCACCGCCCGCACAGCCCACTACCCTGGACCAGGTCCAGGTCACCGGCGTGCGCGGCACCATCCAGACCTCGATCGACAAGAAGCGCGAAGAGACCGTGGTGTCCGACGTGCTTGCAGCCGAGGACATCGGCGACCTGCCGGCCCTGTCCATCGGCGAGGCCATCGAAACCATCACCGGTGCCTCCACCCATCGCGAGAAGGGCGGTGCGTCGGAAATTTCGATCCGTGGCCTGGGCCCGTTCCTGGGCTCGTCGACCTTCAACGGCCGCGAAGCGACCAATGGCAGCGGCGACCGCTCGGTGAACTTCAACCAGTTCCCGTCCGAGCTGATCAACAGCGTGGCCATCTACAAGACCCAGCGCGCCGACTTCGTCGAAGGCGGCGTGGCCGGCACCGTGAACATGGAAACGGTCAAGCCGCTCGAGTACGGCAAGCGCACCATCCAGGTCGATGGCCGCGGCACCTGGCAGGACTACGACGACCGCCTCAAGGACAAGGACGGCGTGGGCTGGCGCGGTACCGCCAGTTACATCGACCAGTTCGACATGGGCGGGGCCGGCAAGCTCGGCGTCTCGGTCGGCGTGCAGGCCCTGCAGGGCAGCAACCCGGAAGAAATGTTCTCCAGCAGCTCCACGTGGGTGGCCTGCGACGGCCGCGAAACCGTGGGTGCCACCCGCAACTGCACCCAGGTGGACGGCAACCAGGTCGCCAACGGCGTGCCGTATTACCTGGTGCCCAGCAGCCGCATCTACCGCCAGTTCATCGAACACGACAAGCGCGACTCGCAGTTCGCCGCGCTGCAGTGGCGCCCCAACGACACCGTGGAAGTGAACGTCGATTACCAGCATTCCAAGCGTGACTACACCGAAGACCGCTCGGACCTGTCGCTGTCGTCGATGATGCGCAACCTCAACAACCGCGTGGTCACCGACGACGGCGCGCTGCTGCACCACACCGGCAGCACCACCATCGACTCCACCGGCAACTTCCTGGAGCGCATGGAGGAGTACACCGGCGGCGGCTTCAACGTCATCTTCCGGCCCACCCCGGCCTGGACGCTGTCCACCGACCTGTCCTACTCCAACACCCAGCGCGACCAGATCGAGCGTTCCACCCGCCTGCGCGCCGGACGTACCGACGTCAACGGCAAGCCGGTGGGCGGCATCAAGAACACCCGCTACGTCGATTACACCTACGACTACAGCGGCGACGTGCCCAGCATCACCCTGGATCCGGCGTTCGACGTGAACAACCCGGACAACTACACCGATTCGGCGCTGATCCGTCGCCGCCAGCAGAGCCGCGAGCACACCATCCGTGCGCAGCGCTTCGATGCGGCGTTCACCCCGGAAAGCGGCTTCTTCACCGCCATCAAGGGCGGCGTGCGCCATTCCGAAGCGACCTACACCGACTTCACCGACACCCGCGACATCACCACCACCAATGTCGCCGCGATCCGTGCGGCCAACCGCGCCTGCCGCCAGGAATTCCCGCAGAAGGACTTCCTGGCCAACGCCAGCGGCAACACCATCGACCAGTGGGCCAGCTTCGACAGCCGCTGCCTGTTCAACGCCTTCACCGGCGTGGACGACACCGGCCTGAGCGCGGACCTGCGCAACCCGGCCAACAACGATGTCACCGAGAAAACCAACGCCCTGTACCTGATGGGCGACTACAGCAGCGAATGGTTCGGCCTGCCGGTCACCGGCAACATCGGTGTGCGCGGCGTGCGTACCGACGTGCGCTCGGTGGGCCTGCGCAGTGGCCTGGATGTCATCAACAACGCCGATGGCACCGTGACCCTGCGCCCCACCGGCGACTTCACCCGGCAGATCCTCACGTCCAGCAACACCGAATGGCTGCCCAGCTTCAACGCCGCCTTCGAACTGCGTCCGGACCTGCTGCTGCGCGTGGGTGCCTACCGCGCCATGTCGCGCCCCGACCTGGCCGCCGAAGGCTTTGGCCGCAGCTTCACCCTGGACGAGGCCGACACCGATTTCCGCACGGTGGCCGAAGCGCTGGGCAACATCACCGCCACCGGCAACCCGCGCGCCAAGCCGCTGATGTCCTGGAACGCCGACGTCTCGCTGGAGTGGTATGCCAACGAAGACTCCATGCTGTCCACCGCCATCTACTACAAGCAGTTCAACGGCGGCTCGGTACCGGTGGTGGTGGGTGAGACCTTCGACATCGACGGCCAGAGCGTCACCGTGCCGGTGGAGCAGCTGGCCACCAGCGACCAGAAAAGCGACCTGATCGGCTTCGAGCTCACCGGCTCGCACAGCTTCAGCTACCTGCCGGGCATCTTCTCCGGGCTGGGCGTGAAGGCCAGCTACAACTATGCCCATTCCAACTTCAAGACCGAAGACCTGCGCCTGGGCGAGTCCACCGACCCCATTACCGGCGTCTTCACGCCCGGGATCGTCGAGCCGGCCAACATCTTCGGGCTGTCCAAGCACGTGGCCTCGGCCCAGGTGTACTGGGGCCTGGGCAAGCTGGACCTGCAGGCCATCTACAAATACCGCTCGGATTATTACCAGCAGTTCGTCGGCGACCCGTCGCAGAACCGCTACGTGCGCGACAATGGCTCGCTCGACTTCCGCGCCACCTACAAAGTGAACAAGCACTTGTCGCTGTCGTTGTCGGCCAGCAACCTCACCGACGAGCCGCGGGTGTCGGATATGCCCATCCTGGGCAGCTTCCGCGAGTACACCACCTACGGGCGGCGCTATTATCTCGGGGTGCGCTACCGCTTCTGAGGTCAGTGGCGCGGTTTTCCCGACCGCGCCGCTCTCTGGGGGCGCGGGTCGCATGATGGTCCCCAGCCACCGTACAGCCAGGTCTTGATGATGTCCGAACCCCGTCTCTACCAGTCCATTGCCGCCGAAATCGTCGCGCTGATCGAGAAGGGCGAATTCCCGCCGGGCTCGCGGCTGCCCGGCGAACGCGACCTGGCCGAGCGCCTCGGCGTGAGCCGGGTGACCGTGCGCGAGGCGGAAATCGCGCTGGAAGCGCAGGGGCTGATCACCATCAAGACCGGCTCGGGCGTGTATGTGAAGGCGCGCCCGTCGCAGGCCCCCGGCGCGCTGCCGGACGTGTCTGCCTTCGACCTCACCGCCGCCCGCGCGGTGATCGAAGCCGAAGCGGCGGCCATGGCCGCCAGCCGCATCACCGAAGAAGAACTGCAGGACCTGGCCGGCCTGATCGCGGCCATGGTCGACCCGGCCTCGGGCGAGGCCGCCGCCAGCGAAGCCGACCGCCAGTTCCACCTGTCCATTGCCCGCATTGCCGGCAACCCGGTGGTGGAGCACTGCGTGCAGCTGATCTGGCGCATGCGCAATGAACTGCCGCGGGTGCGGCAGGTGTATGCCAACGTCTGCCACAACGACGACGACACCCGCGACGAAGAACACACCGCCATCCTCGACGCCCTGCGCGCGCGCGACCCGGCGGCCGCACGGCTGGCCATGCGCAACCACTTCCAGCGCCTGTTCGAATCCATGCTGGAAGCCACCGAAAACGAAGCGCTGGCTGAAATCCGCCGGCGTACCCAGCAGGACCGCGAACGCTTCATGGCCGCCACCGGGCACTGAGCCCGGCGCGGGCGGGGCCGGTTACTCGCCCTGGTACTGCTTTTCTTCCACCAGCTGCGAACCGGCCACGCGGTTGATCTCGTTCTTCACCTTCACCCGCTCGCCGTTGGTGCCGTACACCCCACGCGCCAGCTGGATGAACGCATCGTCGAACACCTGCGCCGCTTCCTTGTCGCGCAGCTGGTCCTGGATGTCCCACATGCGCACGTTGATGGCCTTGAGCTGATCCTTCAGCGCGTCCAGCCCCGGCTGGCTGGCCAGCTGCTGCTGCCACAGCGGCCACAGGCCATCGAGTTCCTTGCGGACATTGGCGTTCTTGCCCGCATCGCTGATGCGTTCGGCCTTGATTTCCAGGATGGTGATCTTGTCGATCAGCTCGCCAATCGATACCGGGGTCAGGATCGCGTCCACGCCATTACTCGCAACAGGTCAGAGCGGCCCATGATAGCGCGGCCCCCGTGCGGCATCGTGGACGCAGGATTTACGCTGATTTTGCGCCCCTGCCGCCGCCGCGGCATGGCGGCTTTACGGCCCCTGCGGGAACACTGCCCACCTCGACGGCGCCGCCGTCCGATGGAGTGCTTACCGTGGTGGTTGAACAGATGAAAGGGCGCAGGGCGCGCCGCTGCAGCGTGCTGCTGCTGGGCCTGGTGATGAGTGGTGCGGCGGCGGCCGCGGTGGAGGGCAATGCGACCCTCACCACCGATTACGTCTGGCGCGGCAGCTCGCAGAGTGACGGCGACCCGGCCGCACAGGCGGGCGTCAAACTGGGCAGCGAAAGCGGCTGGTACGCCTCGGTGTGGGGCTCAGGGGTGTCGTTCCAGCCCGACAACGGCGCGCGCAGCGAATTCGACGTGGTGGCCGGGTGGGGCGGAGCGCTGGGCCAGGACTGGGCACTGGACGTCAACCTCACCCGCTACCTCTACCCGTCCAGCACCGTGGATCTGAACTGGACCGAGCTCAACAGCACCCTCACCTGGCAGCAGCGTTACTGGCTGCAGGTCGGCGTGTCCGACGACGCGCTGGCCGGCGGCCACACCGGCACCTACGCCCAGCTCGGCGCGCGCCTGCCGCTGGGCGAGCAGTGGCGCCTGGAAGCGGCCGTGGGCCATTACTGGCTGGCCAGCGCGCAGGCCGACGACTACCTGCACGGCCAGCTCAGCGCCATCTGGAAGGTGCACGGCCCGTGGGAACTGCGCCTTACCGCGCACGACACCGACAGCGCGGCCAAACGCCTGTTCCCCGGCAACGCAGGCTCGCGCGTCGAGTTCGCGGTACAAACCGCCTTCTAACGGAAAGCCCACCCACCCCGCGCGGTATTCCGACCGCCGGGCACACGCCCCATCCGGTAGAGCCGACCGTTGGTCGGCTGCCCCCGGCGGCACGCAAATGCAGCCGACCAACGGTCGGCTCTACCGGGCGGCACGTTTCTCCGCC
>Ga0213828_1000760_pt1 | contig 29745 bp, 25 predicted proteins | sample MC6MC0897MG_FD_180664 | JGI IMG/M metagenome (GOLD analysis project Ga0213828, IMG submission 180664) | Enriched soil aggregate microbial communities from Iowa State University, Ames, United States - MC6-MC0897-MG | ecosystem: Environmental > Terrestrial > Soil > Unclassified | place: USA: Iowa... | reverse complement strand
AGTGAATGAAGATAGTAGTTTAAATGGCTATTATGTGGAATCCCTACTGACAAACCGTAGTGGTGATTTTGTTGTGAATGCAGATAAGGATACTAGTGCATTATCGCTTCGTCGAAATAATAATTTTACTGGAACAAGTGGAAATTTACATGAAACATCTTTTATTAAAGAAAATGCAAATGGCTCCACTTTAACATTACGTGATTTAAGTTATTGGTCGGTACAGTCCTTTGCAGGAAAAACAGCGGCACAAAATATTGGCAAAATGGATGTCGATATAACGCTAAAAAATGAAAAATTAACAGGGACAATTAAAAATAATTTCCCGTTTGCTTTAAAGGATGTTACCTTAATCTCTGGTGTTAAAGAAGTTAAGCTTGGCGATATAGAAGCGAATGGAACTCTTAAAGTAGATAAAGAGTTAACGGCGACTGTTCTTCAAAAGCCGTCTACATTTACGAACTACAATTATAATTCTCCATCGAAGAAGGAAGAAGTAATTCCATTACGAATTGAGCGGATGCAATCTTTAGCACTGCCACTAGTTGAAAATGATAAGAGACCAGTTATAACTGCATGGGCTGAACAAGCCATTGCTGGTGTGGAGCTTGAAACAAGTGCCAAGATGTCACCTATTTCTTATTTTATTCAGCCGTTTGATGGCAAAGTAGAGCTATCAGGGCCATTTACGATGAAACGTAATAACTTTTCGTATTCAGTAAATCCTCAATCCGCTAATGCGTATTACGATAAAATAGATGAGCAATTAAATAATTGGTATATGTCAGATGGTTTATATGAGGTATCCATTGCAATGCCAGATAACTTTATGAATTCAGTTCAAACATTAAATGAACTAACTGTTTCAAATAAGGATGTTAAGCGTATGCAATTGTCGATTTGGAATAATGAAACAAAAAATTATGAGCCATTAGTAGATACAAAACAAGTGTTTACAGATAACATATCAAAGTATTTCAATGAAAATGGCGAGTTGCTTATGGAGATTAAATTTGGACCAGATCAAACAGGTGAGCAAACAAAATTACCAGATGTAGAGCTGAAGGGAGTGGCGAAATAATGATTGAAATTCGTGATTTGACGAAAAGATATGGCTCCTTTACAGCTTTAGATCATCTAAATCTAACATTAGAAGAAGGCGTTGTTTTTGGATTTGTTGGTGCTAATGGAGCAGGGAAATCCACTACTTTCTCGATATTAGCGACCCTGTTGTCTCCAACTTCTGGCGATGCACTTATTAATGGAAAGAGTGTCATTACAGAACCAAAAGAGGTACGAAAGCAAATTGGCTATATGCCAGATTTCTTTGGTGTGTATGATCAATTAAAGGTGGATGAATATTTAGATTTCTATGGTGCTAGCTATGGAATAGGTGCTGCTGAACGAAAAGTCCTTATTCCACAGCTACTTGAACTTGTGAATTTAACAAGTAAACGTTATGAATATGTAGATTTATTGTCGCGTGGGATGAAGCAACGTCTATGCCTAGCACGAGCTCTTATCCATGACCCAAAGGTATTAATATTGGATGAGCCTGCCTCAGGATTAGATCCACGTGCACGAGTAGAAATGCGAGATATTTTGCGAAATCTAAAATCAATGGGTAAAACGATTTTAATTTCCTCGCATATTCTACCAGAGCTTGCAGAAATGTGTGATGAAATTGGCGTTATTGATAATGGAAAGCTTATTGCTCATGGCAATGTCTCTTCCATCCAGGCCCAGCTACAAGGTGAGAAACGTATTGTTATTAAGGTTACAGATCGAGTAAATGAGGTACGTGCTTTCTTAGAGGAGGACCCTTTAATCTCCTCGATAGATGTAATAGATAATCGCCTAGAAATAGCCTTTAATTATCGGGGAACAGATGCAGATCAAGTAGCACTCTTAAAAAAGGCAATGCTAGCGAATTTACCTATTTATGCATTAAGTGAAGAGGAAAAAGATTTAGAGGATGTCTTTATGGCGATTACGAAGGGAGCGGACAATCAATGATGGAACGATTTTATAATCCGGTACTCGTAAAAGAATTGAAGTTACGCTTCCGTTCTTTTAAAAGCTTCTCAGGATTGATGTTTTATTTAGCAGTACTTTGTATTTTTATAGCAGGATTTCTTCTATTAACGACTGGATTCACCGGTAGAGGCTTCTTTAGACCAGATACAAGCTTTATGATGTTTGCTGTATTAACTATTTTGCAGATGGCTCTGGTCCTATTTATTACACCGAGCTTGACTGCTGGTGCCATTAGTAGTGAAAGGGAAAAGCAAACATTAAATATTTTACTAACAACAACACAAAGCTCTACACAAATCATTATTGGTAAACTTCTCTCTTCAGTAGCATTTTTAGTATTAATGCTAATCGCAGGGCTACCTTTATATAGTTTAGTATTTTTATTTGGTGGGGTATCACCATCTCAGTTAATTTCAATATTTTTATTTTATCTAGTAACAGTAGTTGCAATAGGTAGTATTGGGGTAATGTTTTCAACCATTACCAAAAGAACAATCGTTGCCATGATTGCAACATATGGTTCAATTATCTTCTTAGGTGGTATTACAGCATTTTTCTTCTTTTTAACAATGGCCTTCCATCAGTCGGGGAATACCATAGGCACGAATACCTCCTATATGACATATTTCTGGGCGTCCATTAACCCAGGTGCATTGATGTTAACACTTATTTCACCAGAAATGGGAGACGCGCTTAGCGAACTTTCAGGCGTCAAATTACCTGTTTGGATTACGTATTTAATAGCGTATATCTTGATTATCGTTTTATGCCTAACAATCGCCATTAAAAAATTACGTGCTAACATGAAAAGTAACCGATGAGGAGGAAATCTTATGGAGCGTCGTAAGCAACTACGAAAATATATTCAACGTGCAAAGACGAGTTTAACAGTTGAAAGAAGTATTCCCATTGCACAATACGGTCTGTTTTTTGCTTTGCTTTCGAGTGCTTCTCTTGTCCTCGTCTCCAGATTATTTGTATGGCCATTTTACAGACAAACAGCATTAATAGTCTTTTTTGTGGTTGTACTAGCGTCAGGCATATTTATGTGGTGGAAGCGTGCTAAAGAAAAGGAAGCATTGCATAGACTGGATGATTATTTTTTACACAATGAACTAGTGACAGCCTTATCGTTTCAGGATGATAAGGATCCACTTATACAATCACTGCTCACAAAAGCGGTACAAAACGCTGAAACATCCTTTACAAATTTTAAAGCGAGAAAAAAACTTTTATTCCGTCCAAAGGCACTAAGTGGAATTTTTGTGTCGACCATTGTACTGGCAATTTTATATTTGTTTCCATCAGCCACACAAATGGAAGCCATTGAGGTAGAGCAAGAAAAGGCTGTTATCGAGGACGTTAAGAAGGAAGTTGCCAAGCTTGAGAAAAAGGCTCAAACAAAAGACGTGAAAGAGCAGCTAAAAGAATTACAAAATACGTTAAAAGAGGCAGAAACGGCTGAAGAAGCATTACGGGAAGTCGTGAAAAAACAAAAGGAGCTTGCCTTAAAGGAGCAGCAATTAAAAGACAAGCAAACGACTAGCCAGGATGGTAACACGGAAGGCAATCGTTTATCGGAGGAAGATGTTGAGCAGTTGAAGGAGCTTGCCCAAATGCAGCAAGAGCTAACACAAAATGCTAATGCTACTCAGACAGCGATGAGCAAGCTTGGAAAACCAGCAAGCAATACATTGCAAAATGCTATTGCGAGTGCCAATAATGCTAATAACAGTCAGCAAAGTAATGCCAATTCGAGCCAAAATCCATCGGGGAATTCACAGTCAAGCAATCAACAAGGGCAGTCAAGCCAGCAAAGCCAAAGTAATTCTCAAAGTAATTCCAAGCAGTCAAGCAATAGTCAGGGACAAGGAAAAGGTCAGGGTCAAGGACAAGGACAAGGACAAGGACAAGGTCAAGGTAAGGGTCAAGGACAAGGACAAGGACAAGGACAAGGTCAAGGGGCAGGAACGGGCCAGGGTAGTCGTTCTTTATTAACGACACCAAATCGAATTGGAGGCTCAAGTGAGACATCAGTGGACGGTGGTGCATTAGGAGAGGGCTCACATGTATCAGAGCAGCAAGGAAATGGACCAATAACTAAGGGAACTATCCGTCCATATGAAGAAGTAATAGGGTCCTATAAGGATAGCTATATTGAGAGCTCAGAACGATTACAATTACCGAAAGATTTACAAAACGTCGTGCAATCTTATTTCACGTCAATAGAGTCGCAGTAGGAGGAAAAGAAATGGCATTTACAGAGCAACAGTATGTTGAAATGAGTATGAAATTGCAGCAGGTGAAGGAAGAAATTCATCGCTTTATTGTCGGTCAAGAGGAAGCAATCGACTATACATTGTACGCGGTTCTAGCTGATGGTCACGCATTACTAGAGGGGCTACCGGGCTTAGGAAAAACGATGTTAATTCGTACAATTTCTGAGGTACTTGATTTATCGTTTTCACGTATTCAATTTACACCTGATCTTATGCCAGCAGATATAACCGGAACAAGTATGATTGAACGTACAGCAGACGGTAAACAGCAGTTTACATTCCAGCCAGGTCCGATTTTTAGTCAGATGGTGTTAGCCGACGAAATAAATCGTGCAACACCTAAAACTCAAAGTGCATTGCTTGAGGCTATGGGAGAAAAGACGGTTACGATTTTAGGGGATACAAAAAGGATGGCTAAGCCCTTTTTTGTGCTAGCTACGCAAAACCCGATTGAGATGGAGGGAACTTATCCATTGCCTGAGGCGCAAATGGACCGTTTTCTATGTAAAATACTTGTACCCTATCCTGAGAAAAGTGAGCTAATGGAAATTATGAAGCGTACAACAGGTGCTCAGGAAATTGGCCTACAAAAAATAATGAATACAGAGGCACTTATTGAGGCTCAGCAAATGGTAAAGGAAATACTGGTTGCTGATGAAATGCTTGAATTTGCAACGGACTTAGTTGTCGCTACACATCCTGAAAGAGTCGATGCTATTGACGAGGTCAAGCAATATGCGATGTATGGTAGCGGTCCACGTGGTTTGCAAAGCTTAATAAAGCTAGCGAAGGCAAGAGCACTCATGAATGGGCGCTTCCATGTTTCTGTAGCCGATATTAAATCTGTAGCGAAGCCAGTATTACGTCATCGTATGCTGCTGAATTATGAAGGGGAGGCTTCAGGAAAAACAGCGGACGATGTGATTGATGTTATTTTAGAAAAAGTACAGCAAGGTGTTAGCAAGTGACGCAAAAAATACTATTACCTGAAGATTGGTTAGCGAAAATTAGTCGCTTCCAATTAGCGACGGCCTCCAAATTGCGAGGGCAGCATAAAGGCTCGCACCGTTCGCAGCGCTTCGGGGCATCACTCGATTTTTCAGATTTTCGTGAATATCACTTAGGTGATGATGTACGGCAGGTCGATTGGAACGTATTTGCAAGAACGGATAAATACTTTATAAAAAGATTTTTAGATGAACAAGAGATGCGTGTACACATTTTGCTAGATACCACTAAATCCATGGGGGATGATACTAAATGGACATTTGCTCGTCAAATTGTTGCTTCTCTTGGGTTAATGGTGCTTGGTCGTGATGATCGTTTATCCTTTTCTTTTGTACAAGATGAGATGAAACCACCATTTCGCCGTAAAGGCGCCATGTATCGACGCGCTTTTTTACAAGTCATAACGGAAATACAAGAAGCTGATTACACAGGAAGCTTTGCACAGGGAGCTTTAAGAGCATTACCAAAAGATAGTACAGTGCTATTTATTGTTACAGATGGACTAGAGTCAATTGAGGAATGGGAGCAACTGTTAAAAAGATTACCACGGTATGCTGGTGATGTCCGTATACTACAAATTGTCACGGAGGAGGAGCTCTCTCCTAATTACACGGGTGATGTCCGCCTATTAGATCGTGAGACTGGCAAAGATGTCAACGTCACAATGTCCTCTAAAGTTTTAGACGCATATACGTCACGACGTTTATTACATGAAGAGGAATTCGAAGCTATTTGTCGACGCTTTGGTGTTCGAAAATTACAGCTTAAAGTGGAGGATGGATTACAGCATGCCATCTTTCAGCAATTATTAAAAGCACATTGGATTAGGTGAGGTGAGCCGTATTGGGCTTTAGTCAAATACTTTTTAGCTGGACGGCCATCATCCCGGTCATAGTCCTACTATATTATTTCTTTCGAAAAAAATATATCGATCAAACCGTATCTTCTACACTTTTTTGGTCGGAAATTATGCAGGAAACGCGTGTATCACCATACTTAAAGCAACTACAAAAAAATGCACTGCTCTTTTTGCAACTTCTAGCACTTCTTTTATTGGTACTAGCCCTTATGAACCCTTATGTTAAAAAATCAACAATTGTAGGTGCACAGACAATTTTTATTGTAGACACGTCTGCAACAATGCTTGCGGGGAAAGAGCAGTCAACGTTTGATGCACATAAAAAGGAAATGTTATCTTTGGTGGGTCAACTGAATGGTAGACCTGTGACGCTTATTACAACAGGCAATACACCGAAAGCTGTGCTACAGCAGGTGACAAACACGAAAGATATTGAAAAAGCGATTCAAGAGCTGGAAGTAACCTATGAAACAGCGCAAATGAATAAGGCACTTGATGTGGCACAGGCTTTTGTTGGAGATATACCAACATCCATTTATGTATTTACTGATGCGCTTGATAAAAAGCACTTACCAATGGAAAAAGATACAGTGAAATGGATTGTAAAAGGCTCTGCTAAAGATTTAAAGAATGTTGCGATTACACGTTTTGCTGCAACTACAGATGGTCAAACCACAATGGCATTGGTGCAACTACAAAATGATACTGATTTGGAGCAAAGGACTACTCTTTTGTTACAAAATGCAGAGAATAATAAGGTAGTGTCGGAAGATATTACATTGCCTCCTAATGAAGCTGTGACAAAAACTTTCAAAGATTTACCGTTAGAGGATACATTGACGGCTACCATTGCTGTAGAAGATGATTATACAGTCGATAATTCACAAACAGTTTTACTACAAACAACAACCTCAAAAATAGTGGTCGATCAAAGTTTGCATCAACTCATTCAAAAAGGCTTTCAAACAATTAATAGCAGTGTCAAGATTATTCCGTCTTTACAGATAGCTGATAATCAAGAAGCGACCGTAGTAACTAACCAAACAGCACTGCTCGGAAAGATGGACAAACCTATAGTATTATTTGGTCGTGATGATACCGAAAAAATTGAAGCAAAGGGCGAAGTAAATACAACAAGTGATGCATTGTTTGCATTTAGTGAGCTAAAAGATATTTATGTTAGCACTGTATATCCTGGGTTTGATAGTTATCAAACAATTGCATCGGTTGGAGATCATCCCTTTATACAACGTTCTCCTAAAGGTGATCTTGTCATATTAGCTGATATTGCAGATACGGATTGGCCTCTGCACCCTTCATTTCCATTATTTTTGTGGAGTGCGGAACAGCAGCTGTCAGAATCGATTGGTTCACTTGGTATTTTTACGCCGAACGAGCAGCGCGCAGTTGCTTTGAAACAGGGCGATTGGAGTGTATATTCGCAGGACGATCAGTTTTTATCGTCCATAACAAATGGCTTATTAACAGCTCCAATGAAGCCAGGGATTTATACAGCACGTTCAGAAGGTGAAGAAAAGCGCTTAATTGTCCAGCTTCAAGCACAAGAGCGTGTTATCCCAAAAGGAACTAGCTATACACTAGGAGAGCTCAAAGAAAATGGCAAAGAAGAAATAGCGAAAGCTTCACTTGTACCTTGGCTTATTCTTCTTATTTTACTAGTACTTGTAACAGAGTGGGAGGTGCAACGACGACGTGGATTTACGAATTGATATGCCATTAGCATTGTTGCTTTTACTCCCAATATTAATGTATTTTGGCTGGACCTATTGGCGAGAGCGTCAGCGCTTGAAAAAGAGCCACATCACAGTGCTAGGAATTCGTATTCTAGCAGTCATTTGCTTAGTTTTTGCACTTGCAGGTCCTTATATTTTATTACCTATAAAGGAAGAGCAAATATTATTTATGGTAGACCGTTCAGCTTCTATGAATGGCACAGACGGTGAGATGACTAATTTTATAGAGGAAAGTTTACAGTCGAAAAAGGATGAACAGCTTGCAGGGATTTATTCATTTTCATCAACACTGCAGACAGAAGCAATTTTATCGAAGACATTAAAGGAAGTGCCGAAGTTTACAAACATAGAAGCAACAGATCAAACAAATATTGAACAAAGTCTACAGCTTGCTTCGGGGATTGTTAATTCGAAAAAGGCAACACGATTGGTACTTCTAACAGATGGTAATGAAACAAAGGGCAATGCCTTAGAGTTTGCCTCGAAATTTAAAGGGTCCAATATAAGCGTTGATGTTGTTCCATTTCATCAACCAGTTTCTACAGATGTATCATTGAAAAGCTTTGTAACCCCACAGGTTGCATATGTGGGTGAGCAGCAGCAATTAGTTACAGAAGTTCATGCAACAGCGGCTAATAAAGGTGAGCTTCTATTATATGAAAACGACAAACTTGTTCACCGGGAGGCTGTAGAGCTTGCACAAGGCTCCAATGTATTTACCTATAAACATACCGCTACAGCAGAGGGGCTTGTAAAGTATGAGGCTGTTGTACAGGTAGAGCAGGATGCCATATTTGAAAATAATAAACTAACCAGCATTACAATGGTGCAAAGTGAACCACATTTACTAATTGTTAATGGTTATGATAGCGCATCACCTATAGCAGCCGCTCTTGGTAAACAATCCATTTCCTTTAATGTTGTAGATGCTCAAAGTTTGCCAAATGAGCTTTCAAGTTATCTACAGTACAATGCCATTATTTTTGACAATGTGCCAGGACATTTAGTGGGCGAGGCCAAAATGAATGTGATTGAGCAGGCAGTCAAAAACTTTGGCGTTGGCTTTACGATGGTAGGGGGCGAAAATAGCTTTGGCTTGGGCGGCTATTTTAAAACACCAATTGAAACTTTACTACCTGTTGAAATGGAGATTAAAGGAAAGGAACAATTGCCTTCATTAGGACTGGTTATCGTGCTTGACCGCTCTGGCAGTATGTATGGATCGAAGCTAGAGCTAGCTAAGGAGGCGGCGGCTCGTTCTGTCGAAATGCTACGAGATGAAGATACGCTCGGCTTTATTGCCTTTGATGATCGACCTTGGGAAATTATCGAAACAGGTCCACTTAACAATAAGGAAGAGGCTGTGGATACGATTTTATCCGTAACGCCAGGCGGTGGGACAGAGATTTATGGATCTCTCGCTAGAGCCTACGAAAACTTAGCAGATTTAAAGCTACAGCGGAAGCATATTATTCTATTAACAGATGGACAGTCACAGTCAGGGAATTATGAAGACTTAATCGCTGAAGGAAAAGAGAATGGTGTAACATTATCTACTGTAGCGATTGGACAGGATGCAGATGCCAATTTACTTGAAGCGCTTAGTGAAATGGGGAGCGGACGATTCTATGACGTTGTTGATGAGCAGACAATACCTTCTATTTTATCCCGTGAAACGGCAATGATTTCACGCACATATATAGAGGATAATCCCTTCTATCCAACCATCTATAATGCATCTGGTTGGAACACGTTATTTGCAAATGGTGTACCTCAAATGAATGCTTATATAGGAACAACAGCAAAGCAGGGGGCCTCTGTCATTGCTGAAAGCGAGAAAGAGGATCCAGTACTAGCGCAGTGGCAATATGGTCTTGGGAAGACATTTGCCTTTACTTCTGATTCGACAGGTAAATGGACAGGTGACTGGGCAAGATGGCAGGATTGGGGAACATTTTGGCAAACGCTTATTTCACAAATGCTCCCAAGCTATAATGATGTTGCCTACGACGTACGTTTAGAATCGGATGGTTCATTTGTTATTACAGATCCTACCAATGAAGCAGCTTTTTTAGATGTCGTTGCTGTCAATGAAGCAGGAGAAGAACTTGAAACACAGCTTGAAGCTATTTCAGCCTCTCAGATTCGAGCAGTTGTGCAAGCGGAGCCAGGGTTAATTTTCTTCCGTATCGCTGATGAAGATCAAGCTATTTTTCAAGCGGGTATAAGTGTACCTTACAGTGCTGAATATGAGTTACGACCTGTAAACGATGAGCTGGTGGAAGAACTGACAAAGCAAACGGGTGGCTCTGTTTTGAAAGAACCGAAGGAGGTATTTCGTGAATTTACGAAGAAAGGAGCAGATCGTCAAAATATAGCAACATGGCTTATATTAGCAGGTATGTTACTGTTCTTCATCGATATTACAATCCGACGCTTTGGCTGGAGCTTCTTTGCTAAATCGAAGAAAAAAGAGCAGCTTGTTGAAAATAAAACCACACAGGCAGAGGATACAAATGTTGCTCAGCTATTAAAGGGCATGAAGAAAAGATAATTTGGATTAAATGACAGTGCAAAATGAATGATTATTTTGCACTGTTTTTGCGTTTTAAAGTGAAAAGAAAGAAGCTTTCGTTCAAAGGGAAACCCTGCTCAAGAGGGAATCCTTGCTCTGAAAAATTTAACGAAAATTTTTAATAAGTGCAGTATTTCGTAAACTACTAGCAATTGCCACACCAAAAATAGCACCAATAATACTAGAGGTTAAAAAAGCAGGCATGAAAAACATTGATGCTACGGATGTCCCCATTAAGATATATGCATATGGTACGGCAATGAGGGAGGCGATAATGCCAGTTCCTACTATTTCACCAACGCCCGCTAGCCAAGGCATACCACTGTATTTATAAGCCAGTGCTGCACAAAATGCGCCAATGACACTGCCAGGAATGGCTAATAGGGAGCCTGTCCCTGTTAAAATACGAATAATCGCTGTAGTAAGGGCAATGATAATAGTTGGTATTGGTCCGAGTAGAATGGCACCGATGACATTGATGGCATGTTGTATCGGATAAGCTCGCGCAATCCCTGTTGGAATTGAAATGAAGGTAGAACCTGCTATGGCAATTGCCACTAATAAGGCCATGATGGTTAATTTTCGAACTGACATAAGTTACACTCCCTTGAAATATAAAATGAATTGTTATCTCTGCTAAACTGGCGAGCACAAAAAGGCCGCTCCCTGAAAACAATAGGAAGCGGCCTTGCATTTACATATCAAAAAGCAAGATGTCGCCACTTCCCTCCGCTAGTATGAACTAGATCAGGTTCAAAGGGTCCGTATATGGTCATATACGTCTCAGCCTTTTAAAGACTCCCCTAGTGGTAATATTATTCAATTTCTGTTTAGCATTGTAACAACATAAATGTATCATACTACTAATGATAGTCAATAACTTTTCAGATTATTTGGAATCAGGCTGCATAAGATGCGGCGCTTTTTTCATTGTCCAGATAAGGGCAAGGAAGAAGCAAGCCATCAAAATAATAGCACCAAATATATAAGGGCTATTCATATTCCAATCAAATAAAATACCCGCCAATGCTGGACCAATCATATTGCCAAGACTCATATAAGCATTATTCAGACCTGCTGCAAATCCTTGCTCATTTTCGGCAAGCTTGGAGATCAGTGTGTTAACAGCAGGACGAATTAATGTTGTGGCTGTCGAGAAGATTGTCGCAACAACTAAAATAAGGGCAAACCCAGATACGAATAATATTAAGTAGATCGATATGGCTGCAATAAATAAATTGACTAATACGACCTTCATTTCACCATAGCGATTAAAGAGTGGTGTAATAACAAACATTTGTACAACTACACCAAAAGCACCACCCACCACTAAAATAATAGCAATATCCCCAGGTGTATAATGAAACTTTTCTGTAACAAATAATGATAAAGTCGTTTGGAAATTAGCAATTCCGAACGAGAATACCATCATAATAATGAGCATAACAAAGTAAGGCATATGTACTGAACGTACCATTTGTTTCGCGAGATTGTCTTGCTTATGCATTTTTTGTGCTGCGTTTGGTTTGGTAGATGGTAATAAAAAGAACGATAAAATAGAAGCCAAAATAGCCGCAGCTCCAGCTGTATAAAATGGAAAATGTAAGCTAACATGTGATAAGAAACCACCAATACCGGGTCCTATCATAAAGCCAAGAGACATGGCAGCACCAAGCATCCCCATCCCTTTTCCACGTTCTTCATATGTTGTAACATCTGCGACAAATGCCATAATAGGAGGTGCCACAAAGGCTGATCCAAGGCCACCTAAAAAGCGTGCTAAGAAGAGCATCCACACTTCTGTAGAAAGTCCAAAGCCGATTTGAGCAAGTCCTGTTAGTATAAGTCCGAAAATAATAAGATTTTTTCGACCATACTGATCCGAAAGATTCCCAGCAATTGGAGAAAAAACGAATTGAGCGAAGGCGAACGTTGCAATAAGCATACCTAGAACTTGTCCTGCAGCACCAAATATTCTTAAATACTCGGGCATTACAGGAATAATAATCCCAATACTCCCCATTGCGATAAACATATTAAACATTAAAATATACAAAGCCGCCTTATTGGACTTCTGCTGGGTCATCGAATACCCCCCTTTTTCTAATCAAATATAGTACAGTCTATCACAAAGAAAAATGGTTTGCTAATAGTTAGGATTACACGAAATAGTGGACCAATGGTTTATTCTTAAACTACTAAATGATAAATATTTTGCAATAATAATGTAGTGTTCAATTTGTAAATTCCACAAGTTTTTTTGTGGAATTTACTTTTTTTCTTGTATTGAATTAGGGGTTACATCATTTGTTCTTATGTTAATCTTTTTATGTCAACTATATTACAAAATTTGTAATAATTAGTGATTGATATATGGTTGATGTTCCTTTAATAATTCCTGTGTAACGGCTTCCTTTTGGTTCTTTATTAGGCAATCAAAAGCCGAGAATCCGAGAGAAATTGATATTAAAAAGGAGAGGAAATGAAATGGTAACAATTCAGGCAGCAATGGAAAATTTAAGAGAATTAGGTATTAATCCAGTTACAGCAGTCATTGGGTCAACTCAACAGTTATTTCAGTGGGATGAAGAAAAAGTTAATGAATTAAAGGGTTATTTAATCTCTCAAAATTTTAAATATCATTATGAAAACAATAGCTTTTATCGAATGCTGTGCGAGGATAGCGGTGTAACACCTGCAGATGTACAAAGTTTAGATGATATACAAAAAATCCCACTTATTCCGGTGACAAGCTTTAAAAGACCTGATTCTCATTTATTACTATCAACATCTTTAGAGAATATTGAATTTGAAATGCGAAGTACAGGAACTAGTGGTATCCCAAGTATATCAAGAAGGGATGCGGAAACATTAAACAATTGCGTATTTAGTATATATGCAATGTATAGAGAGATGTTCGCCTTCTCTCGTGGTGCTGGTCTCTTCCTATTTCCATCTCCAGAAGAAATGCCAGAAATGGGAATGGTAAAAGTACTAAATATGCTCTCAGGTTTGTTTGATGCAACACGATGTCTTGTTAAGAGAGCATCCTTCAAACCAAAAGAGGCAATAGAAACTTTAGAAAAATGGCAAAACATTCATACGCGTCACATCATAGGACCACCATTTTTAATTTATAAATTGGTTAATTATTTAAAAACAAATAATATTCATTTGAAGTTGGATCAAAAGACGATGATTATCAATCTAGGGGGCTGGAAACGCTTCTCTGGTATGGAGATACCTCGAGAACAATACAATAAAGAATGTGCTGAATTTTTAGGTATTCCTGAAGAAAATATTAGGGATATGTATGGATTAGTTGAATCGAATATCTTAGCTATCGAGTGTGAGAAGCATTCTAAGCATGTACCACCTTGGGTTCATTTTTCATTAAGAAATCCCAAAAATTTAGCTGAAGAGGTACCACAAGGAAAAAGAGGTGTTTTAGCAATATTTGACCCTACGTCCTTGTCATATCCAGGATTTATTCAAACTGAGGATTTAGTGTATTTAAAGAAAGAAAATACATGTGAATGCGGAAGAAACGGTCAGAAGGTGGTATACCTTTCTAGAGTAGCAGGTGCAGAAATTGGTTGCTGTGCCATTAATTTAGAGAAGCATATGGATGCCGCAGAAGCTAAAAGCGAAATGGCAGAAGTATAAGAAAGGATCTAAACATGTACAATTCTATCATTGTTGATTATTTTAGCAACCCTCGACATTCAGGAGAACTAACCGATGCAAATATGGAATTAAAAATTGGTAACTCTGTTTGTGGGGATACAATTTTCATGAGTGTAAAGGTAGAAGATGGGAAAATATTCGATGCAAAATATAAAGCCTATGGTTGTGCAACATCTTTAGCAACAGCTGATATATTTGCAGAATTTATCATTAATAAATCAATAGAAGAAATTAAGCAGCAACCACAACATGAGATTGATAAAATGCTAGGGGAGTTGGAGCCTCCTCAAATGCATTGTTTAAATATTTTACATGAGTTATTTGAGCAAATACGTTCAGCAGCTTAGGAGGCTTTTATGATAGGAAGGTATTTTGATTATAATGCCACTACTCCTCTTCGGGAGGAAGTGGCTTCTACTATGATAGAAAATATAATGCTATTTGGAAATCCCTCTAGCACGCACTCCTTTGGACAGTTAGCGAAATTAAAAATGGAAGAGGCACGCTCACATGTTGCCACATTAATTAATGCAGAAGAATCAGATATATTTTTTACTTCTGGTGGTACAGAGTCGATTAACACTGCATTGAAAGGATATTTCTTTTCAAAGGATAAACGCCCATTTCATATCATCACTTCTAAAATTGAGCATGCTGCAACCTTAGAAGTATGTCGATATTTATCTACCCTTGGTGCTGAAATTACCTATTTACCTGTTGATACTAATGGCTTCATTGCTATTGAAGATTTAAAAAACGCTATTCAAGAGAATACAGCGCTTGTTTCAATCATGTTTGCCAACAATGAAATCGGCTCAATTCAACCAATTCAAGAGATGGTGAGAGTAGTTAAGAATATCAATAGCAATATAATCTTTCATGTTGACGCTGTACAGGTGATTGGCAAAATCCAGATAGATGTTCGGGATTTAGGAGTGGATGCATTATCGATGGCTGCTCATAAAATATATGGTCCTAAGGGCACAGGTGCATTGTACTTGAAAAACGGTGAACGTAAATTAGATCAGCTTCTTCATGGCGGTGGGCAAGAAAAAGGTTTTCGTGGTGGCACAGAAAATCTATTAGCTATTATTGGTTTTGGTAAAGCCTGCGAAATGGCAAAAGAAGAGCTAGAGCATAATGCTAATAAAATAATCGCATTAAGATCCTATTTCCTAGATAAATTAGAAAATTCGATTGAACACTATGAAATTAATGGGCCTGTGTTAGGTGAGGATTTATTACAAAATACTATTAATTTATCTTTTCTGAATATACGAGCAGAAGCATTAGCTGTTCTATTAAGTCAAACATATGGTATTGCAGTATCTATTGGCTCTGCCTGTAGTGCTGATAAGGCTAATTTATCTCATGTATTGTTAGCACTCGGCCTGTCTGAAGATCGAATAAAATCGTCTATTCGTATTAGTTTTGGTAATTACACGGACTACAAGGATATTGATTATTTTATGGAAAGTCTAAAAGCATCTGTTAACCGTCTACGAAGTATGCTCCCTGTTGGATAGAAAGGAAGCGATAAGATGGAGAATTTAAAAATCGTAGCACCTGTTCGATCAAAATTTATGATGGAAGAAATGATAGAGGCCGGTGCCAATGAAATATATTTTGGCGTTTCAACACCGCTTTTTCAACAGCTATCATTTGATAACAAATTTCAAACAGTAGCAGATTACCCTGCTCACTTTTCAGATTGGGAGGAAATAGACGACATAATTGCTTTAGCAAAAGCAAACAATCTTAGAGTTATATTTATGGCCAATACGCCATACATCCCAACTGGCTTTGAAAAAGACTATCAAAAGCATGTTTATAGAGCACTTGAAAAAGGTGTAGATGCTATTACAATATCTTCAATACAATCCTGTCATTTACTTAATTCTTTGGAAAAGAACATCCAAATTATTTCAGGCTCACAATTAGCACCAGTTAATAAATATGGAGCCGAGCTATTGAAGGAATCAGGTGTCAAAAGGATAACATTGTCGCAATCAATGACATTAGAAGAAATTTACGAACTTCGGGATTTAGAGATGGAACTGATGATTACAGGGAATTTTGGCACTGGCAGTATGGCTGGGAACTGTCGTTTATGGGAAAGCCCAAATAATCTTGAAATTGGGGAAGGGATCAGAACTCTATATCGAGTTTTATCTCCATTAAACACACACAGTAATCAGCAGCATTTTTTAGATAGTGCAACTGATTGTAGTTTGTGTAATCTAGAAGATCTAGTTTCTGCTGGTGTTACTGCCATAAAATTTCTTGGAAGGGAAGCCCCTAATCCAGTGACATTAGCGATGGTTGTGAATATGTTTAATGAATGGCGAGAAATGGGTATTTCAGGCTTAACAATAGATCAAAAGATGAAAATAACGGAGCAGGAGCAGCTCATGTGGGTCATGAAATGGGTGCCACGCTTTTGTGAAAAATGTCGATGTACTTATAAACCAACTGCAATTACAAAAACATACATTTAGGTGATGCATAATTGAAAACGCCAGTAAAAGAGCTAAGAATTCATCATGATTATTTATTTACATTATCAGATGAAGTATTAGACAGTTATCAAATTGTTTCTTTTGGGCATTCAGGCTGCCATTATAAAATGGTTGGTCTTGAGGATCAGCATATACAATTTTTATTGGAACGCGATAAAAAAGTGAAAATTGAAATGCCTATATTATTTGAAGCCTCGATGAAAAGATTTATTGCTGAAATGCAGCGCTTTTTCCATTATGAGCTAAATTTGATTGTCAATGATTGGGGAACAATGCGTTATTTAGCTCAACAGTCTTTACCTCCAAACATCTCTTTATCAGTAGGTAGGCAACTAATTTTTAGCTATGGGAACTGCCCATGGTATGAAGATATTTTGCAATATGAAGAGCAGGCGACGAAGGAACAATTTTTACAATTAAATATTGTCAATCCATCTATGATCAGGTTTATGAAAGAAAATGGTGTAACGGAAATTGATGTAGATATCAATATTTATTTGGAAAATTCCGTGCAATTGCTTAGAGATGAAGGAATTAAAGTAAATGGCTTTTTAAATTATCCATTGGTGTCCACTTCTAGATCCTGTCACACACTTCGACTTTATGCAGAGCAAATTGGAAAATGCCAACATTTATGTAATAGTGGTATCTTAATCGAGCCAAGAGAACGATGGAATCGATTTGAGGATACAACCATTAAGATTTCAAGAGAAGGTCGAGAAAAAATAGGGAATCTTATTATTTATGGAAATATAGTCGTTCAGGATATGAAGAAACTAAACGAAAGCATACCTTTTGAAGTGGATTCATTATGCGATGATGCGAGATTTTCACCCATACTATTAAAAGAGGAGGCAATAAATTGAGTACTATACAAGAAAAAAATTTTACGCAAGATCTTTTGACGAAATTGGATGATATTATCGTTGATTTTGTTGCCCCAAATGCTGCACGAATTGATAGAGAACGAGAGTTTCCAAGAGAAAATATTACCGAGCTTGGACGGGAGGGTTTTTTAGGCTTAATTATTCCTCAGCAGTTGGGCGGTTTAGAGGCTCCATTATCCCTTTATAAAGAAACAGTTATTAGACTGGCTCAAGCTTGTGCTTCTACAGCACTTGTCTATGTGCAACATATGTCAGCAGTTTCTATTTTATTGTATGGAAAAGAAAATGATTATATAAAAAATATTTTAAGTAATATAGGTAAAGGTCAATGTCTTACGACAATTGCACTAAGTGAAGCTGGATCTGGCTGTTATTTTTTCTTACCAGTTAGTCAGGTAAATGAAACCGACAAAGGGCTTCGATTAAAGACCAATAAAATTATGGTGACTAGTGCTGGAGAGGCAGATGTGTATGTCATTAACTCTAAAGCGACTTTCGCAAAGAATTCAATGCAAAGTAATTTCTTTGCTGTAGCTAGCGAATATAATGGCATTGAGGTTGGTGGGAAATGGGAAGGTATGGGACTAAGAGGAAATCAAAGTGCACCATTAACTATAGATACTTACTTAAATAAACAGATGCTAATTGGTGAAGAAGGAGAAGGCTTTAAAATTACCCGTGAGGCCCTGCTTCCAATGGGGCAAATTGGAATTTCAGCAGTCAATACTGGGATCGCCAAGGCAATATACAATGAATCGGTAAATTATGTGAAGAAACGATTTTATACACATATCAATACAAATCTTTCTGATTTTCAAAGTATTCAGCAAATGATTGGAGAAATAAAGGTACTATGCGATCAGGCAGAGACAGCGTTAAATGTATTTGTTCAACGGATGGAGAACAAGGAAGTTGATATGGTCAGTACACTAGAGGTTAAGGTAATGGCCTGTCAAACAGTATTACAGGTGGCAGAATTAGGCTTAAAAGTTTGTGGAGGGCATGCCTATTCCGCTAATACACCGATTGAGAGGTATATTCGGGATAGTATGGCAGGAACAGTCATGGGACCGACGCCAGATGTTCTTAAGGAATTGATTGGGAAAATTGTATTAGATGTCCCGACCCAATTATAAATTCATGGAACAGATGAAAGAGGGTTGACAATGACAAATCAAAATGAGCCTATATACGGGGGTATGAAGCAGGTATTAGCGGTAAGCCTTGGTTTATTTTTAGTTTTTTTAGACAGTACCGTAGTAAATATTTCACTCCCTAATATTATGAATGATTATGAAATTAATTTAAGTGTCGCTTCTTGGATTATCAATTCTTTTGTGCTAACGCTCGCTATTTTATTAATTACTTTAGGGAAAATTGCAGATTTTTTTGGCAGAAGAAAAATTTTTTTAATTGGCGTTATCATATTTGCCATAAGCTCATTATTATGTGGAATGGCCCCTACTGTAGAAGTTTTAATTGCTGCTAGAGTTTTACAAGGCATTGGAGGGGCAATGATTATCCCAACTAGTATGATGCTAGTAAGGACAGCGGTACCAGCAGAAAAAATGGGGCTTGCCATGGGAATATGGGGAGCTGTTGGTGCACTTGCTGTAGCTATTGGTCCTAGTCTTGGAGGTGTAGTGACAGATTTTATTAATTGGCGTTGGATCTTTTATATCAATGTTCCAATTATTATTGTAGCCTTTCCATTTATTCTATTAGCTTTTAAAGGATTTAAAGATATCAAATCACCATTTAAATTAGATGTGCTAGGTATGTTAGTCATTAGCGTGGCACTCTACTTTCTAACTTATGCAATATTGCAGGGTGAGAAATTAGGATGGAATTCAACGACAATATATATTTACTTTTCAATAAGTATCTTAGCCACTCTATTATTTATTTTTATAGAAAAGCGGGCAAAGGTGCCATTAGTGGATTTTTCAATATTTAACAATAAACATTATTTGGGTGGCATTCTGTCTAATTTTTTAGGTGGCATCTTGTTAATGGGTACTTTAATTTTGTTACCTGTTTATCTGACACAAGTAAAAGATTTTACAACACTTTATGCATCATTTCTTATTACACCTTTATCGGCAGTTATGTTAATCGTAGCACCGATCGTTGGGAGAATAATCGATAAAATTGGCTATCAAGTCCCAATGCTTTTTGGTTATGTTTTTACTGTCACAGGTTTTATTTTCCTCTTAAAATTAACACCAGATACTGAATTCCCAATGCTTATTACGATGATGTCCTTATTAGGTACTGGATTGGGTATCATCATGGTTACAAGTGTAACAGTATGTACGGTTTCTGTTTCAGAAAAGCATGTCTCTTTGGGATCGGGTATATTTGCGACAGCACGAAATCTTGGAGGTGCCCTAGGTGTATCTTTATTTGTTTCAATTACTCTAAGTTTTTTAAATCAATATGCAAACGATATAGTGGATGATGGTGTGGCACGATTTGAAAATAGTGAAATACCTGATGCCGTCAAGACGGTCGCTATTGAAAATTTAAAGGGAAAAAAAGATAGCTTTTTTGAAGGAGAGCAGAAAGTAGAGGATTTTAAGGTCTCTAAGGAAATGTCTGATCAATTTGTCGCAATGAAAATGGAAGAGGCATTAAAACAAAAGCCTAAAACAGTGGAGGTTAATGCTTCAGCAGATTTAGAAAAGAAAATAACTGCTATGGTAAATACTGAAATTGAAAATATAGAAAAAGAAGTTAAAACTATTCAAAGTAATATCCGAAATGAGGCGCAAGGGTATATTGTTGAGGCAATGACGAAAGCATTTTGGTGTGGATTATTGTTAACATGCCTTTTTAGTGTATCCTTGATTTTTTTAAGAAAGAAGCATATTGAAGAAGGTAATGTATAACTAATAATCGGTAGGGTGAAAAAGCCCTACCGATTCAAATTTATATCTTCTCTTAGGAACTAATTAATTTAATATACATACTTTGAATGATTAAAAATATTAATCATAAGATATTCTAGTATAAATGGATAATCATAGATATAATAGTAATATAAGGGTATTTAGAGAAGGAGAAAAGGGTGAATACTGATGATGAAATATTTGGAACCGACAGCCATGCTAAATTTTCAAGACGAAGCTCTCCAGCAATTAGTTAAACAAAGAGGATGGAGTGACTTAGCCTATGAAGATCGAATTAAAGAGATTTATGATTTTGTAAGAAATGAAATTAAGTTTGGCTATAATCGGACAGATGATATTCCAGCTTCTGAAGTATTGCGCGATGGATATGGGCAATGTAATACAAAAAGTACGCTTCTAATGGCTTTACTTAGAGCAGTTGGGATTCCTTGTAGAATACATGGATTCCTTATTGATAAAAAAATGCAAAAGGGAGCATTGACTGGCATTACTTATCTACTAGCACCAAGTAAAATTGTTCACGCTTGGACGGAGGTTCAATTACATGATGATTGGATTGTGTTAGAAGGTGTGATTATAGACGATTCGTATTTAAAGCAAGTGAAAAGTCGACTATGTAGCTTTAATGAAGGATTTATCGGTTATGGAATTTCAGTTAAGGATAAAAATAATATAAATCTCTGTTGGACTGGTGAAAGTGTATATGTCCAAAGCTTTTCCATAACAGATGATTTAGGAATATTTGATAACCCAGATGATTTATTTAAGAAATATAACAATACGGATAGTAAGCTGAAAGAGATGTTGTTTAATAAAAAAAGAAAGAAAATAAATAAAAGGTTAGATATGTTGAGAGATCAGTGAAAAGGACATACTCGCTTGAAATTGAAAGCGAGTATGTCCTTTTTATGCTTTAAATATCTATATTTAATAACTGCTCACGTGCTGCACTAGTGAGCGTCTAATCATTAATACTAACTTGGAATTTATAGTAGAATGATTTTTCAGGAGCATGACAATAGGGGATAGCTCCACCATTACGTACAATATCCATTAAATTTGCCTTTTCATATGCTGTTAAATGCAGATATTGGGTTTTACTATAATAGTAATTTCTAATCGATTGAAAATTATTATCCTCTATGCACAGATAGTAGTGAATTGGTAAATTAACCTTTTTAATATGTAAATCATTGATAGTATGGTCTGCTAACAGTACATCGTTACGAATTTGGGCTACGACACCTAAGTAATTTGCATATGTTTTAATCGTTTCCAAGGTTTTTGGTGGAATATCTACGGCACCTAAAATACAAGCCAGCTGTATAAGAGAGCCAGATTTTAAGCTAACCATTTCTAAATATTCGGATTCATTAGAAATACGGTTATGCATATCTTTTTGTTGTCCATTGATTGATTGGAGCAATAATAATTGAATTTGCTGACTGATAACGTTTCTAGCTTCCACGCTGCCATTTAATAGCGTCACTTTATGGAGAGCCGTTAATAAAAACCCAATAATAATATTTAAATTTTCCCCTAAATTAACGTTTGACCAAGGATAAATCAATACATCCCCGTCCTGTATATTATTAAAATTGAGCACGACTGTTACTTAAAATTTTTGCAACTGCCTCAGAACGAGAATTCACACATAACTTTTTATATATTTTAGTTAGATTATATTCAACAGCACGAATGCTCATAAAAAGTTCATCTGCAATTTCTTTATTGCTGGCGCCCTTGGCTAAACTCTCTAAAATATCCATCTCCTTTTGTGAAAATTGTTGTTGATGTTCAGCGACTAATAATCCTTGAGATATGTTAGACGGTAGCGAACGAATTAACATTTCCCTTGGAATCATTACATAACCATTTAGTACAGCTTGAATATTTATCACCAATTCCTGATAGGATGCAGATTTGCTTATAATGCCGCAAATTCCCAATTCTATTAGAGTGTTCAACTCACAGGAATAATCAAATCCCGTATAGAGTATGATTTTAGCATCCGAATGGGTAAGTAAGATTTTTTTCGATAATTCGATGCCAGAGCAGTTAGGCATATTAATATCCAATAAATAAAGATCAAATGTTTTTTTCTTAATGTCTTGTATGACCTGCTGCCAATTTGATAAATAAGTAATATTATAGTCTGTTACTTCCTCCAGTATATTCTTAGTACCGAGACCAACCATTGGATGGTCGTCTACAATTAATAGCTGAATCAATGTTCTCACCTCGGAATTGTTATTAAAATTTGTAATCCTTGAGTAAGTTCCGTAATAAATTCAATCTCTCCATCTAAAATATGAATACGTTCTTTTATACCGATTAATCCAATATGATCTTCATTATACTGCTCACTAATTTTGTCCATCCCTACACCGTTGTCTTTATAATCTAAAAAAATAAAATGATCATCCTCCCACATTTCTATGGACACTAATGTGGCATTAGAGTGCTTTTCAGCATTGGTAAGCAGTTCTTGGAGCACACGGTAGATAGAGACTGTTAAATTATGATTGTTTGCGTAATTAGAAAGTTGAAATTCATATCGAAGGCTAAAACTAGCTTTCGCCTGTTTCTTTTTACAAAGATCCTCTAAAGATGCAGTAAAATTAGTATTTAATAAAAAGTTGGGACGTAACTCACTACAGGTGTCTCTAATTTGCTTAATAACATCCAATAAGCCGTTCTTGATTTTATTTAATGTCTCTAAGTCTCCCTTCTGTAAAGTATTTGAATTTTGTATAAGTTGATCTAATTTCTGATACCAAATTGTTTGATCTTGTAAAGCAGAATCATGTAAATCTGACGCTAATCGTTTACGTTCTTGTTCACTCAATTGCAATAAAAATCGAGTAAGAGTGTTGGATGATTGATGATTAGTTGTGTCTCTATTTTCGATGGTTGCAATTATATTTTTTACGATATTTAAATTTTCATAGACTAATCTTACGTATTTAACAATATTTATTAACCACATTTTTTCATGTAAATTAAACGTCGTATTATTTCTTTTTTTGCTAATCCAAATATACGTGCCTATATGATGATGTTCATAAAGCTGAATGCCAAGATAATTCGGATGATCAATTAATATATCTGAATGATTATTCCTCAGCTTAAATTTAATAGAATCTGCTAGTATACTTTCTGCATTATTTTGCATGAAATCAAAACATTGGTAATCATTGGTTTGATAATTTATGCGTATCAAGAGTAAAACTTTAGGATCTAAGGTTTCTTTGATTTGATGAAGTAATAAGTCTTCTAAATCATCTTCTTTCATAACAGAAGCTAGTTCTTGTGAAAACTCATTTAAATTATTAGAAAAAAAGGACTGTTGATAAAGAAAACTATCTTTTAAAAGAAAATCTAGTTTTTCTTTTAAAAATAATGTCACAATATTGATAGTAAGAATGACGAAAAATAAAATGAAAGAATACAAAACGATATTATCTATGTAGAATCTTTCACTAATAACGAAAATCATCAAAATCACTGTGGGGATAAATGTTAAAAATGTATAATATGGAATTTGTTTTAAAATAAAATTAATATCTATTAAGCGATTAGTCAACACAATATAAGTATACCCAATAGGGATAATAAATAAGGTGAAAGTTGCCAAATCATCTTGTATATAAGGTAGTCTAAAGATAAATGGAACAGCGTGAAAAAAAATAAAAGGTATAAATGCACAAACATGAATTAATATTAACCATTTAAAAAAAACTTCATGATATGTACTTTTAGTAGTCAAGTAAAAATAAATCAGTAGCAAAATAGAAAAACAAATATTGAGGCAAAAATAACTTAAAATTAGTATGGTGTTGATAGCACCAAAATTATAATCTGAAAAAAGTGTCGATAATTTTAAAATAATAATTATAAAATAAAGGAATCTATTTATTTTAAAGAAGGTTAACCATTTGTTTTTGATAATTCCTTTTTCGAATAACAGTATATGAAAGAACTGTATTAAAAAAAGAGAGCATAATGGGAAAAATATTCCAATTAGGAAACTTGATACAATATCTCCTCTTCCAGATTCAGTTGAAGCAAAAAAACTAAGAGACATCGACAATAGGAATCCTGTTAAATAAAATGCAACTTTATTATTTTGTTGGTAAATAAAAAGAGTCAGAATAAAAACAGTTAGAGAAAATAAACTTGGAATTATGATTTCCTGAAAAGTGTATTTCAGAGAATCAGGTGGAGCTTGTATGTAATGTATTTCTTGATTTCTTATAATTTTTATTTTAGAACCATGAACAAAGCAATTATTGTGTTTGAAATGCTTATTGAACATCGTCACATCAATATCATCTACTTCTAAAATGGCATCACCGATAGCGAGATTGGTATAGCGTGCCCAGCCATCATTTTCATAAATATTGGAAATAATGATTTTACCATTTTTATTATACTGCACATCTATACCGATATAGGGGGTTGACATAACGAATATTAAAAAGAAGTGGGCTATTAGAAATAGTAATTGCAAAAATAGTATTTTTCTTTTATTACTCATAGTTTAACCCTTTCTAGGAAAAAGTTTATAATTACCTCTTTAATGTTATTATAAATTGTAAACAAATTGAAAGAAAGGGAATACTATGATAATAGATAAGATTCATTCATTAATTTATAATAATTAAAGCTAGCTGATTATCTTTCAATTTCTAAGCTAAATATTATCCAAAAGGTATTACAAAATACTAATAAAGCAGATGTTATGCAAAAATCATCAACATGGCTACCACGATAAAAATGTTTCTTTCTTTAGACATCGCATTCTTCAACAAAAAAAGTGATGAAAAACATTTTGTTTTTCATCACTTTTTTAAATCTATCGAATACTCATTTTAAATTCTAAAAATAATTCATTGTATTTACCTAAGTAATCAGGACCTAAATTTTTATATACTTCTAATGTTTCTCGTTGCTCTTCAGAAGGATAATAGCGTTCATCAGATACAACTTCCTTATCCATTAATTTCATTGCTGCAATGTTAGGGGTAGAGTAGCCAACATAGTCAGCGTTTTGGGCACCAGATTCAGCTTTTAGCATAAAATTAATGAATTTATGAGCACCCTCAATATTTTTAGATGTTTTCGGGATGACCATATTATCAAACCACAAGTTTGAGCCTTCCTCTGGAACTGCAAAGTCTAGCTCTTCATTTTCTGACATCATGTCTGCTGCCTGCCCAGACCAAGTGAGGGCTACAGTAGCCTCATTATTGATCATTAAAGGGGTAATTTCATCACCAATAATGGCCTTAACATTTGGGGCAAGTGTAATTAATTTGTCTGTAGCTTTACGTAATTCATGATTATCCAATGAATTCAGCGAGTATCCTAGGCTATTTAAGCCCATCCCGATTACCTCACGAGCACCATCTACTAAAAAGACTTTTCGTTTTAATGAAGGGTCCCACAAATCATCCCATGAAGAGAAATCTAAATCACCAACAAGGTTTGGATTATAGACAATACCTACTGTTCCCCAAAAATAAGGTACGGAATATTTATTGTCATCATCGAATGGTAGATCCAAGAAGTAAGGGTCGATGTTTTTTAAATTAGGAATTTTCGATTTATCTAAAGGAATCAACAAATTTTCTTCCTTCATTTTTTCAATCATATATTCTGAAGGGACAGCAATATCATAAGCTGTTCCGCCCTGTTGAATTTTTGTCATCATGGCTTCATTGGAATCAAACGTCTCATAAATGACATGAATACCTGTTTCTTTTTCAAATTGCTTTAGCAAATCAGGATCAATATATTCTCCCCAGTTAAAGATCGTTAACGTGTTTTTCCCACTTTTTCCACCACCGGCACTTAAGGCATCCGCAGCGTAGAATAATAGGGCGGACACGACAAGTATCGCAATTGTAGCTTGAATTAATTGCTTCATTGTTGTCCCTCCGTTCTTTTACTAGCACGACTTGTGATGAAATAATAGCCAACTACGACAATCACCGTTACGAAGAATACTAAGCCAGAAATAGCATTTACCGTTAAGGAAATACCAGCACGTGCCATCGAGTAAATTTCCACAGATAATGTACTAAAGCCATTGCCAGTTACGAAAAACGTCACTGCAAAGTCATCTAAAGAATACGTAAGAGCAAGAAAGAACCCTGCAAAGATACCAGGCTGAATATACGGTAAAATAACACGCATCATCACATCTTTTTTTGTTGCACCTAAATCTAATGCAGCATCAATTAATGATGTATTCATTTCTAGCAGCTTTGGTAAAACCATCAGTACAACAATCGGTACACTAAAAGCTACGTGTGCTAATAATACAGAAGCAAAGCCTAATTTAATACCAACCATCGTGAACAAAATTAAAAAGCTCGCACCAATAATAACATCGGGACTGACAATTAATACATTGTTTAAGGAAAGTAATGTATTACGCATTTTTGCATCTTTCACCGTGACAATGCCAATTGCACCTAATGTACCGATAATTGTTGAAATTAAAGCAGATAGTAGAGCTACGATGACTGTATTAATTAAAATAACTAATAGGCGGGAATCCTCAAATACAGCTTTATAATGTTCGAGTGAAAAGGATTCAAAATTATTCATGGAGCCACCACTGTTAAAAGAATAAAAAATTAAGTAAAAGATAGGTGCATACAAGACGATAAAAACAATCGCTAAATACACTTTTGCGGAAGCTGATAATTTATTCATCGTACGCGACCTCCTTTATCCTTTTGTCCTGTAATAAGCATAATAATGACCATGAACAAAATTAAGAATACGGCAATAGTTGAGCCCATTCCCCAGTTTTGAGTCACTAAGAACTGTTGTTCAATAGCTGTACCAAGGGTAATCACGCGGTTTCCAGCAATTAAGCGTGTAATCATGAACAAAGATAGTGCAGGGATAAATACAACCTGTATGCCCGATTTAACACCGTCCATAGTTAGAGGTAGTACAACGCGACGGAATGTCGTAAAGGCAGATGCACCTAAATCACGTGCTGCATAAATAAGAGTAGGGTTTAAACGATCTAAAGAATTAAAGATAGGTAAGATCATAAAAGGTATAAAAATATACACCGATACGAATACAAAGCTAATATCTGTAAATAACATTTGCTTTGGATCAAAGCCAAATACTTCAATAAATGCGTTCAACGGACCGTACAAGCCAAAAATTCCGATAAAAGCGTATGTTTTTAACAAAAGATTAATCCAAGAAGGAATAATGATTAGCAGGAGCCAAAGCTGCTTATACTTAGTTTTTGTTAAAAAATAGGCTGTAGGATACGAAACTAATAATGTAAAGAAGGTAATTAAAAACGCATACCAGAATGAGCTTAATGTCATTTTTAAATAAACAGAAGTAAAGAAAGCTTTATAGTTATCAAACGTGAAATCGCCATGTATATCTAGTAGGGAATAGTATACAACCAGTGCAATTGGTGCGATAACGAAAAGTGCAATCCATAAAATGTATGGAAATAAGGCTGATTTCGATGTTTTAGCTTGCATCATCTTCATCTCCATATGCTTCTAAACGTTTGTCAAACTCTTCTTCGGTTTCATTTAAACGCATAACATGAATCGCCTCTGGATCAAAATCTAAGCCAATTTCTGTCCCTACCTCAGCTTTTTTTAAAGAATGGACAAGCCACTCATTACCATCCTTATCATATGTGGATAATTCATAATGCACGCCACGGAAAAGTTGTGTATCTACTTTTACGATAAGTTTACCTTGATCAATAGTTGTCATTTCTAAATCCTCAGGACGAATAACAATATCGACTTTTTCATTTGGCTTCATCCCTTGGTCTACACATTCGAATATTTTGCCAGCAAATTCTACCTTGAAATCTTCAATCATTACACCAGGGACAATATTTGATTCTCCTATAAAGTCAGCTACGAATCGATTAATGGGTTCATCATAAATATCAACAGGTGTACCTGATTGTTGAATTTGTCCTTCACTTAGTACAAATATTTCATCGCTCATAGCGAGTGCCTCTTCTTGATCGTGTGTTACGAAGACAAAAGTTTTGCCAAGACGTTGCTGTAATTCTCGAAGCTCATATTGCATCTCAGTACGTAGCTTTAAATCTAAAGCTGAAAGAGGCTCATCTAATAAAATTACTTCTGGATCATTCACAATCGCACGAGCAATTGCTACACGCTGACGTTGACCACCTGACATTTCAGAAATTTCACGATTTCCGTATCCAGCAAGGTTAACAAATTTTAATGCTTCAGCCACTCGTTCCTTAATTTCGTTTTCAGGCAGCTTTTTAATACGTAGTCCAAATGCGACATTTTCAAAGACATTCAAATGAGGAAAGAGTGCGTAATCCTGAAAGACTGTATTTACTTGACGTTCATTTGCTGGCACTGAGTTGATTTTTTTATCGTGAAAATAAACATCTCCTGTAGACGGTTCAGTGAAGCCAGCGATAATTCGTAAAATGGTTGTTTTACCACAACCAGAAGGACCTAGTAATGTGTAAAATTTCCCTTTTTCTAGCTCTAGATTAATATTTTTTAGGACGATCGTGCCGTCATTATAAGACTTTGAAACATTTTCAAAGCGGATAATTGAATTCGTTGTCATAGATGCGCCTCCTTAGCTATAAGTATGAATCCGTTGCGACTAGCAAAATCTTTGTTTCAGCAGCATGTGCATTAAAAATTTGATGATGATCTGTCGCATCAAAATAGAGAGCATTGCCTTCACTAGCGATATACTGTTCATTCCCCAAAACGAGACGAATACGCCCTTTTACTACATATATAAAGGTTTCGGAGAGTGAGGGTTCAAATTGCTTAAATTCACCTTCAGCAGCAAGCGTTAGGAAAATAGGCTCCATTTCTTTTTCATTTGATGTTGGAATAAGCCATTGAATTTCATATTTTTTTTCTTCATCCGTATAGGTGGATTGATCTTCCTCTGTATAAACAACCTTTTGTTCAGGTGATTCATCATCAAAAAATTCCTTAGGTGTTGAACCTAACACTTCTAATATTGAAAAGAGTGTCTCAATGGAAGGTGAATTCAAATCACGTTCTAATTGGGATATATAGCCTTTACTTAAATCTGTACGTTCTCCAAGTTCCTCTTGGGTAAGACCTTTTTTTAAACGAAGCGCTTTAATTTTTGCTCCTATTTGCATCTTTTCCCTCCTAGAAGAAGTTTAGCAATCATAAACTTTTG
>Ga0213828_1000758_pt1 | contig 29776 bp, 32 predicted proteins | sample MC6MC0897MG_FD_180664 | JGI IMG/M metagenome (GOLD analysis project Ga0213828, IMG submission 180664) | Enriched soil aggregate microbial communities from Iowa State University, Ames, United States - MC6-MC0897-MG | ecosystem: Environmental > Terrestrial > Soil > Unclassified | place: USA: Iowa... | reverse complement strand
ACGGTCATCCGACATCGGATGGCGTCATTTTTGAACCACTACTCCATCTGGAGCGATATCCAATGAGCACCATCGAAGAACGCGTCAAGAAAATCGTCGTCGAACAGCTTGGCGTCAAGGAAGAAGAAGTCACCAACAGCGCATCGTTCGTCGATGACCTGGGCGCTGACTCGCTGGACACCGTTGAACTGGTGATGGCGCTGGAAGAAGAGTTCGAGTGCGAAATCCCGGACGAAGAAGCCGAGAAGATCAGCACCGTCCAGGCTGCAATCGACTACATCAACGCCCACGTCAAGGCTTGATGTCAGGCGGCTTGCGCGCGGCGGCGGCACCTGCCCCGGCCGCGCGCGGCAATCCCATGGGGCCGCACTTGCGGCCCTGTGCATTTGAGCGTTACACCGCGTCATACCCGTGAACCACGGGCCAGGAGAATCAGCAATGAAGCGTCGCGTCGTCGTCACCGGCATGGGCATGGTCTCGCCCCTTGGCAATGATCTGGACACCAGTTGGAAGGGCATCAGCGAAGGCCGTTCGGGCATCGCTGCGCTGACCAACGTTGCCGACAGCTACCTGGAACGGTTCACCACCAAAATTGCAGGTGAGGTCAAGGGATTTGACATCACCGCCGACAACGCACTGTTCGGCAAGTACCGGGTCAGCGGCAAGGATGCCAAGAAGATGGACCCGTTCATCCATTACGGCTTGGGCGCAGCGTTCATGGCCCTGCACGACTCTGGTCTGGAGATCACCGACGCCAATGCGGAGCGCATCGGCGCCATCGTCGGCGCCGGCATCGGCGGCCTGCTCGGCATCGAAGAGCAGACCATCGAGTTCCATGAAGGCAAGAAGATCTCGCCCTTCTACGTGCCCAAGACCATCATCAACATGTTGCCCGGCCAGCTGAGCATCATCAGCGGCCTGAAGGGCCCGTCGTTCTCGGCGGTGTCGGCCTGCGCCACCTCCAACCATTCCATCGGCACCGCCATGCGCATGATCCAGTACGGCGATGCGGACGTGATGGTGGCCGGTGGTGCCGAGCGCGGCTCCTCGCCGACCGCCCTGGGCGGCTTCTGCGCGATGAAGGCCATGAGCACCCGCAACGATGATCCCGAAGCGGCCTCGCGGCCGTGGGACAAGGACCGCGACGGCTTCGTGCTGGGCGACGGTGCCGGCATCCTGATCCTGGAAGAGTACGAACACGCCAAGGCCCGTGGCGCCAAGATCTACTGCGAACTGGCCGGTTTCGGCGCCAGCTCCGACGCCTACCACATGACCGCGCCGAGCGAGAACGGCGAAGGTGCCGCGCGCTGCATGGTCATGGCCATGAAGGACGCCGGCGTAACCCCCGAGCAGATCGGCTACCTCAACGCGCATGGCACCTCGACCCCGCTGGGCGACCTCGGCGAGACCATGGCCATGAAGGCCGCCTTCGGTGACCACGCCTACAAGATGATGGTCAGCTCGACCAAGTCGATGACCGGCCACCTGCTCGGTGCCGCTGGCGGCGTCGAAGCGATCTTCTCGGTGCTGGCCCTGCGCGACAACGTGATTCCGCCGACCATCAACCTGCACCAGCCGGGCGAAGGCTGCGACCTGGATTACGTGCCCAACGAAGCACGCCAGGCCAAGGTCGACGTGGTGATGTCCAACGGCTTCGGCTTCGGCGGCACCAACGGCACGCTGGTGTTCAAGCGCGTCTGATCGCCGCACTGCCGTACCCGCATCCGGGCCGCCATCTTGGCGGCCTTGGTGTATCTGGCCCTCCCGCACCTTCCGGTTCCCCGCCATGCTGCTGACCCATCCGCTGCCCGCCACCACCGACCTGCTCGCGCTGCAGCGCGTGGCGCCGTCGCGCTATCCGCTGCTGATGGAGTCCACCGCTTCGGGCACCGCGCAGGGCCGCTGGGACCTGTTGCTGATGGGCAACGGGCAGGCGCTCGCGCTGCACGCGGACGGCGTCGTTCGCGATGCCGCAGGCGTGGCCCACCCCGGTCGCTTCCTGGACGTGCTGGACGCACAGTGGGCGGCGCTGCGCCAGCCCCGCGAGGAGATCCAGCTGCCGTTCCGTGGCGGCTGGGCGCTGATGCTGGATTACGAACTGGCCGGGCAGATCGAGACGGTGCTGCAGCTGCCCGCACGCGCCGACGGGCTGCCCAGCGCGTTGGCCCTGCGCTGCCCCGCGGCGGTGCTGCACGACCGCGTGCTGGGCCAGTACCACGCCGTGTGCGAAACCGACCACACCGCACTGCTGCAGACCCTGCTGGCCGACCTGGACGCCGCCCGCGAGTTGCCGCCGCTGCCGGCCTGGCAGCCGCCGGCCGAGGTGGGTGAGGATGCGCCCGCGCGCTTCACCGACGGCGTGGGCAAGGTCATCGATTACCTCCGCGCCGGCGATGTGTTCCAGGTGAACCTGTCGCGGCGTTGGAATGCCCGGTTCGCCAGCACGCTGTCGCCGCAGGCGCTGTATGCGCAGCTGCGCGTGGCCAACCCGGCGCCGTTCGCCGGGCTGTTCATGGCGCAGGGCAGGGCGGTGGTCAGTTCCTCGCCGGAGCGGCTGGTGTCGGTGCATGGCGACGACGTGCAGACCCGGCCGATCGCCGGTACCCGCCCGCGCTTTGCCGGTGACGATGACGCCGCGCGCATCCAGGAGCTGGTCGGCCACCCCAAGGAGCGCGCCGAGCACGTGATGCTCATCGACCTGGAGCGCAATGACCTGGGCCGCATCTGCACGCCCGGCAGCGTCGAGGTGGACGAGCTGATGACGGTGGAAAGCTACGCCCACGTGCACCACATCGTGAGCAACGTGCGTGGCCGCCTGCGCGCGGGCGTGAGCCCAGGCCAGGTGATCGCCGCCACCTTCCCGGGCGGCACCATCACCGGCTGCCCGAAGGTGCGCTGCATGCAGATCATCGCCGAGCTGGAACAGACCGCGCGCGGCGCCTATACCGGTGCGTTCGGCTGGCTCAACCGCGACGGCGACCTGGACCTGAACATCCTGATCCGCACCGCCGAAGTGGCCGCCGCCAGCGCCACCTTCCGCACCGGCGCCGGCATCGTGGTCGATTCGGACCCGGATAAGGAACTGGACGAAACCCGCGCCAAGGCGCGCGGCCTGATGCGCGCGCTGGGCCGGCATGACTGAGCCGTTTGGGCGTGTGCAGCGGTCGCGCGGTATGCTGCGCGGCGGCGAAAACCATTCGAGGTGACCATGGCGGGTGCGAAACGGGGATGTCTGGCCGTGCTGGCGGTGCTGCTGTTGGGGGCATTGCTGCTGGCTGGTGCAGGGGCGTGGTTCTGGCACAGCCAGCGCGGCTTCGCCGATGCGCCGTTGACCCCGGACCAGCCCAGCGTGGTGATCGCCTCCGGCGACGGCCTGAGCACGGTGCTGGGCAAACTGCGTGCCGCCGGCGTGGACGAAGGCAGCGACACCCAGTGGCAGCTGCTGGCGCGCCAGCTGGATGCGGCGGGCAAGCTCAAGGTGGGTGAATACGCCCTGGACCCCAGCCTGACCCCGCGCGAGCTGCTGCTGCGCATGCGCCAGGGCCGCGTGCTGCAGCACCGGGTGACCATCGTGGAAGGCTGGAACATCCGCCAGGTCCGGGCCGCGCTCAAGCGCGCCGACCCGCTGGTGCACACCACCGACAACCTCGACGACGCTGCCCTGATGAAGGCCATCGGCTTCCCCGGCGAACACCCGGAAGGCCGCTTCCTGCCCGAAACCTACGTGTACCAGCGCGGCGACAGCGACGTGGACGTGCTCAAGCGCGCGCACGCGGCGATGGAAAAGGAATTGACCGCGGCGTGGGACAGCCGCGCCGACGACCTGCCGCTGAACTCGCCGTACGAACTGCTGACCCTGGCCTCGATCATCGAGAAGGAAACCGCGTTGCCCAGCGAGCGGCCGCAGATCGCCGGCGTATTCATGCGCCGGCTGAAGATCGGCATGCGCCTGCAGACCGACCCGACCGTGATCTACGGCATCGGCAGCAGCTACGACGGCAATATCCGCAAGCGCGACCTCACCACCGACACGCCGTACAACACCTACACCCGGGCTGGCCTGACCCCGACCCCGATCGCCATGCCCGGCCGCGACGCGCTGCAGGCCGCCGCGCAGCCGGCGGCCGGCGATGCGCTGTACTTCGTGGCGGTGGGCGACGGCAGCGGCGCGCATGTGTTCTCGGCCAACTACACCGACCACAACGCCGCCGTGGCGCGCTACCTGCAGCAGCTGCGCCAGCAGCGCAGCCAGGCGGCGCCGCAATGACCGCATCGCTGCTGCGCCACCCGCGTCTGGTCAGCCTGGAAGGCGGCGAAGGCGCGGGCAAGACCACCGCCATCAATGCCATCCGCGAGGCCCTGCACGCGCGCGGCCACGAGGTGCTGTTGACCCGCGAGCCCGGCGGCACGCCGCTGGCCGAGCGCATCCGCGCGCTGGTGCTTACCCCCGATGCGGAGATCGCCGCCGAGCCGCTGTCGGCCGAGGCCGAGCTGCTGCTGGTGTTCGCCGCGCGGGCCCAGCACGTGCGCCAGGTGATCGAGCCGGCGCTGCGCCGCGGCTGTTACGTCATCAGCGACCGTTTCACCGATTCCAGCTATGCCTACCAGGGCGGCGGCCGTGGCCTGGACCCGGCCTGGGTCGCCGACCTCGAGCGCCGGGCCGTGGGCCTGCTGCCCGGGCTGACCCTGCTGCTGGATGTGGACGTGGCCATTGGCCGCGCCCGCGCCAATGGCCGCGATCTGTGGCCGGACCGCATCGAGAGCGAGCAGGACGATTTCTTCCAGCGCGTGCGCGCGGTATTCCGCCAGCGCGCCAGCGCCGACCCCGCCCGTTTCCGCCTGATCGACGCCAGCCAGGACCAGGCCGGCGTCGCCGCCTCGGTGGTGGCGGCGGTGGATGCCTGGCTGGCACCGGAGCCTGCCCATGAGTGACACCTTTTCCCCGTGGCAGCAGCGCGCCTATGACCAGACCGTGGCCGCGCTGGATGCCGGGCGCCTGGGCCACGGCCTGCTCATCTGCGGCCCGGCCGGGCTGGGCAAGCGCGCCGTGGCGCTGCGCATGGCCCAGCACATCCTGTGCCGCGGTGAACCAGCGGCTGCCCAGCGCAGCGCGCAGCTGATCGCCGCCGGCACCCACCCGGACCTGCAGCTGATCTCGTTCGTTCCCAACAAGTCCGGCGACAAGCTGCGTACCGAGATCGTGATCGAGCAGATCCGCGAGATCTCCCAGAAGCTGGCGCTGACCCCGCAGTACGGCATCGCCCAGGTGGTGATCGTCGACCCGGCCGACGCGATCAACCGCGCGGCCTGCAACGCACTGCTCAAGACCCTGGAAGAGCCGCAGCCGGGCCGCTACCTGTGGTTGATCAGCAGCGACCCGGCGCGCCTGCCGGCGACCGTGCGCAGCCGCTGCCAGCGGCTGGAGTTCAAGCTGCCCCCGCGCGAGGAGGCACTGGCGTGGCTGCAGGCCCAGGGCCACAGCCCGCGCAGCGCCGAAGAGGCCCTGGACGCCGCGCGCGGCCACCCCGGGCAGGCCGACGACTGGCTGCGCGAGGATGGCCTGGCGCTGCGCAAGCAGGTGGCCACCGACCTGGACGCGCTGGTGGCCGGTCGCGCCGGCGCGGTGGAGCTGGCCCAGCGCTGGACCGCGGACGACAACGCGGCGCTGCGCCTGCGCCACGCCGCCGACCTGGCGCTGGCCCAGGCCAGCACGGGCGGCTTGACCGATCCGGACCGATTGCACAAGCTGGCGGCGTGGTTCGACGCCGCCAACCGTACCCGCGATCTGCTGCGCACCACCGTGCGCGCCGACCTTGCGGTGGTGGAATTGTTGTTGGCCTGGAACAAGGTCAACGAGCGGCAAGCAAAGGGGAATAGAGCATGAGTGCCACCAACGCCCGCCAGGGCATCCTGTCGCTGGCGGTCAAGGACAAGGCCGCGCTGTACAGCGCGTACATGCCGTTCGTGAAGAACGGCGGCGTCTTCGTCCCCACCCCCAAGCGCTACTTCCTGGGCGACGAGGTGTTCCTGCTGCTGACCCTGCCGGACTCCAGCGAGCGCCTGCCGGTGGCCGGCAAGGTGATCTGGGTGACCCCCGCCGGCGCCCAGGGCAACCGCGCGGCCGGCATCGGCGTGCAGCTGGCCGAAGGGGCCGAGGGCGAGAACGTACGCAACAAGATCGAGACGTTGCTGGCCGGCATCCTGACCTCGGACAAGCCCACGCACACGATGTGAAGAAATTTCGGCGAAACCGTTGACGCCGAAAATTGCCGCCCTATAATGAGCGGCTCAGCAGCATCGGGCGGTTAGCTCAGCGGTAGAGCATTGCCTTCACACGGCAAGGGTCGCAGGTTCGAACCCTGCACCGCCCACCACGATTCAGTCGAAAAAGCCTCCGGAAACGGGGGCTTTTTTGTTGGCTTCGCTCGACCCTGCAATGTGTGGGGCATCTTCTTCCATGCGCAGGGAAGTAACACGCGACCCCGGTCAACGCGTTCACTGCCTGGCAGTCAAATACGCGTCGTCGGCCAAGTGGAGCGCGGAGCCCGGCCGTTCGATTCTGGATGTATCTGGGAAGCCATCTCGGATTCCGTGCGGTCATCGCCTCGCTGCTTGCCCCGTTTGTGGGGGCATTTGTGAAAGCACTCGCTGACCAACCGGAGCTGCGCGCCAAGAGCGCCGCGATCGCCCCCCCCCCTCGGCACGGCGTTCGGTTTCTGCGGCATCGCCTTGCTTCTTGTCGGGGTATGGGGCGTCACCGGAGAGCTGTTGGGGTTGATGAGGTTCTACGACCGCAAAGGCGCAGACCGAGGTGAGGCACAGGCGACCCGCAAGGCCTTGCTGGTGGCAGTGGCTGCATTGTCGTGGGGGGCGTTGATCTCATTGATTGCCCTTTTTTCGCTGATACCGCCAGCTTAGCCGCATGGCCAGACCGGCGCGTGCCGGCGGCCGGGTTGCGATAAGGTGGCACCTCGAGTCTTTCTGCCCGTCGTCCTGGAGACGCGCATGACCACCGCTCCAATGGATGCCACGTCTGACCCCCCGGCTGATTACAGCGATGCGCTGTACCGGGTGTACCTGGAAGTAGGGGAGACGGACTTCACCGCGCGTGATGCCATCACCGCGTTCCTGGTCGAGCGCAGTACCGATCACCCCGCCTTCCACTTCGTCCCCGGGGCGCTGCGCGGCCGCCAATATCGCGATCTACCAGGTCCGGCGGCTCGGGCCGGCCTGATGCACCACCATGCCATGCAGATCACCAGGCCCCGCGTGCGCCGTGCGCTGTGTGCCGGTGGGTTCCTGCCTGCGCTGCTCTGCATGCCGCTGCCGGCGCTGGCATCCGATCCGGCGGGCATGCTGACCGTCTTCGTCGGCATGCCGATACTGGCGGTCGCTGTTGCGGTCCTGGGTGTGCTGGCACTGTTTCGACGACATGCCTGGGGGCGCGGATTGGGCACCTTGGTCGGCGCATGCGTGTTACTGATAGGCGCGTACGTGGCATGCATGGACACCTGGCGTTTCTGGCCAGACCGCGGGGCTGCCGATGCACCGACGCGTGTGGCCATCGTCGTTGGCTGCGGGCTGCTGTGGCTGTCTTTGCTCGTACTGACAGTTGCCGTGCGGCGAGGCAAATCGCGCGGGGCAGACGGCGGTGTTCGCGCGACGACGCGCTATCCCTGACGCAATTTTCAGGAACTTCTCGCCGACTTCGTTCAGTGCTTGCTGGGTCTCCATCGGCGCCATAAGATCGTGGATGCACCCCGGGGAAAGGGGGCCCCAGCCCAATCCATTCACGCCGATACCGACGCACCCGTGGGTGTTTGCCGTGTTCTCAACGTAGATCGAGGTAGCAATGGCAGATCCCTACAACAGCGGACCGCGGCCGCCGTCCGCGCCGCGTCTGGACGATTCGATGGTCACCACGGCAATGGAACTACCGGGCTTCCGGGTTGTGCGCAGCTTGGGCGTGGTACGCGGCATCACGGTGCGCTCGCGCTCCATCGTGGGCAATTTTCTGGGCGGATTGCAGACGATCTTCGGGGGCAACATCACCATCTACACGGAGCTGTGCGAACAGGCGCGGGAAGAGACCTACCGCGACATGGCCAAGCACGCGCGGACGCTGGGGGCGAACGCGATCATCGCGATGCGCTATGACGCTACCGATGTGATGACCGGTCTTACCGAGGTGCTGTGTTACGGCACGGCGGTGGTGGTGGAGCCGGTGCGGATGTAATACTGGATAGAAGTGCGACGGATCGGCAATCGATCCGCCGCTGTCATTTCATGGATGCTCCCCGTGCAGTGCACGAATCTGATTCGAGGTAACTACTCGACGACAGGTTGCTTGGGTCTTCCAATCTCTTCCGCCAGCTTGGCGAACGTCTCGTACTCGTTGTAGCCCTGACGGTTGTGCATGATCGTCCATGCCTCGCCCTCCGGGCTGGTCGATGCCGTGTCCAGGAGTGCGAACAGGTCGTAATCGAGCGCGCCCTCTGAGATCTGGATCGTGTCGCCGATGCGGCAAGCAAAGTCGTCCTCGTCGGCAAGGTTGGGGTCCTCTTCCAGCAGCGCATTCCAAAGCTCCACAATGTCAGGGTTGTCATCGCCGAATCGCCTGACCAGATCAACCGGTAGCAGTACGCAGCAGAACGAGCCTGGAATCAGGAAGCCATTGGAAGCAAGGAGGAACTGGCGATAGCTGTCGGGGAATCTGACACCAAGACGAGCCTCTGCAGTTCGAATCTGTTCCGGCGAGGCCCTCTTCTGCCCAAGCCAACGGATATCTTCCTTTCCTACGCGTGATGCCAGTTGCGCCAGCGGTGAGTTTGGGAACTTCTGGATGAAAGAGGTCAGGCCGAGGTCTTCGATCGGATCATTTTTTGCGAGTTGGATATTCTTCAGGCCTTCTACATTCATGTCGTTAAGTAGCTTGGTCCACATATCTGCCTCCTCAGTTCAGTCAACAACCTTCACCCAGAATTCCTCGCCGTCCAAAACCCGGGCGTTGTTGCACAAGAAGGTCCCAAGCCGGCCGCCCACCTTTTGGTTGTCCGCGCCTAAAATGAACTTGACTGACATCGAGGTTTCCGGGACCAAGGACGCGCCTTGGTTCGTCGCCGCGAAAGGGTACTCATCGCAGTTGAGGCCTGTACCCACTTGGTCTGGGAATCGCGCTGCACATAGCCTCTTCGACTCTGCGCGATTTTTTGTGTTTACGTTGTCGTTTATGAGCCGTGTCAGCGCTTTCCCGCGAGACGCGGGATCTTCATTCCAACGTCCAATCATTCCCGGCAGGATCTCCTGGGCGACCTTGATGTGTGCTGCCGATTCGTCTGTTTCCGAATCGCTCAAGCTGACGTCGAACACCGCCGGATAGCCTGAAAATCTGCAGCCGGAAGTTTTCTTCTTCGATAGCTTGTCGCACCGCAGTTGGGGTGCACTCGCCTGTAGGAGGGATTGATCCGTGTTGAAGCGTGACAGCACCAGCTGGGTCTCCTCTCCTACTTTTCCATCATCCGTGTCCAAGCCCATCGCCACCGCGAAGTCGTACGTACCGGGTCCCGCAAGTGTCTGAGGCTCAAACTGCTGTTTTTCGGTGCAGCTTCCACAGAAGATCTCGGGCGCGACGATCAGGCCCGCCATCGCGTTTCCTTCGACAGCCTCGAACACGACGCGAAGTCGATGGTTCCATCGGGTTCCTTTCTGCTGCACGGAAACATAGTCATACAGCGTGACGTTGGCCGACTCGGTGGTTCCCGTTTCCGGATTCGCTGAGCGGTACACCGCTGTCCGCTTCACGCAGTAATGCATCCGAGAGCCAGTGGCTTCTTCCTCATCCTTATCCGTCGCATCCTTGCAAGCTTCTTCGAACGACATCTCCGGATTCTGCAGGCTGTGCTCGTACTGCCGCAGTTCGTTCAGCGTCATGCTGGCGACCATCTCCGCATCGGTGGGGCAACCTTCTTCATCCTGCGCATAGGCGGGCAATGCAAACAACGCGACGGTCAAGGCCAACGGGGTGAGCTTCATGTACTGCTCCTGGAAGTTGGATGCGTGGCTGCATCCGGTATCCCGGTGTTACGCCTGCTCAAGGTGCTTCGATGTAGGGAAACTGCACTGCGTGCGCGAAGCGTGACGCTCCGTCGGCGGCGCCTGTGCCGCACTGCACGCTTGGCAGCTCGAAAGTGTTTGGGCTGCATGGCGGCATGACGATCCGTCACTGTCAGCGCGTGTCGCGATCAGCCGCTTCATGCGCGTTCCAATCAGAATCGGAGGCAGGCAGATGCATGCCGAGGGCGTGCTGCCACGTCCCGCGCCATCGTTGAAACCGACTGCCATCTATCCGATAGTGTCCCGGCCACGCACCGGTCTCCTGTGCGGTGGTCATTCTCCAAACGGACGAGGTGGAATGCATGCGACGGTTGATGGTTATCGGAATTGCAGCCCTGCTGCTGGTCTCACCGGCGTCTCGTGCCAAGTCGCCTGAGCCGGAACAGGACACGGCCCAGCAGGCACTTACGGCGTGGCTGGCCGCCTTCAACGACGCCGACGGCGATGCGCTGCGCGCGGTCCGTGAGAAGTACGGCATGCGCCCCAATCGTGTGGCCGATCTCGAATTCCGCAAGGACACCGGTGCCCTGCAGGTACTCGAGGCCAGACCCGGCACCGCTGGCACTGCGCAGGTACTGGTGCTGCCGTCGGTGAATGACCGCGCGATGCTGGTCACCGCGTCCGTCGACCCGACATCCGGCGCAACCGCGCTCCAGTTCGAAGGCGCCGAAACGCCACCCCGGTTCGCGCCCAAGCGTGTGCCGGAAGCCACCCTCCTGGCCGACGCCAAGGCGCGGCTCGACGCACTGCAGGCATCGGACGAGGTTGCCGGTGCATTCCTCATTGCCAGGAACGGCGAGGTGCGGATGCAGTGGCAGGGTGGTCGGGCCGATCGCGAGCGTGCGCTGACCGTGTCCGCCGATACCCGGTTCCGCCTGGCATCGTTGAACAAGATGTTTACCGCCGTGGCCATCCTGCAGCTGGAGCAGGCGGGCAAGCTGTCCCTGGACGATTCCCTGGGCAAGCACCTGCCGACCTACCCGAACCGTGCGGCGGCCAATGCGGTCACGCTGCGCCAACTGCTGAACCACACCAGCGGGCTGGGCGACATCTTCGGCGAGAGGGCCAGCAGTAATCCCGGTGCGCTACGCACGCTGCACGACTACTGGGCGGTGTTCGCCGACGACCCATTGGCCTTTCCGCCGGGCAGCAAGGACCAGTATTCCAACTACGCCTACGTTCTGTTGGGCTCGGTGATCGAGGCGGTGTCAGGCCAGTCGTACTACGACTATGTGGATACCCACGTCTACCGGGTTGCGGGCATGACCGCTACCGGATCCCTGCCGGAGTCCACACCGGTCCCGGCGCGGGCGAATGCGTACACGCGGGTGGACGGGAAATGGGCGTTGGAAACGGCATCGCTGCCCTGGCGCGGCACTTCCGCGGGCGGTGGTTACAGCACCGTGGGCGACCTGCTGAAGTTCGGCGAGGCACTGCGCACGGGAAAGCTTCTGCCGCGCGCCGTTTTGGCGACAGCCACCGCGCCACAGAACACCATGGGCTGGTACGGCTATGGCTTCATGGTGCGTGGCCAGGGCAGGGAGCGTCTGTATGGGCACGAAGGCGGTGCGCCCGGTGCGAACGCGGTGTTCTATGTGCTTCCCGAGCAGGGCTATGTGCTGGTGGGGTTGAGCAACGTGGACCCGGAGGCGATGGGCAACGTGGTCAATTTCGTGGCCCATCGGCTTCCACTGTGAACGTACACGGGCAGGGCAAGGGAGCTGACAGCATGAGCGCACACGCCGCTGGGCCCTGTCTGGGCAGGTACTTTGCACGGTTGTACGCCGGCGCACTGGCCTGCCTGCCACTGCCGGCGCTGGCGTCGGATTTCACCGGCCTGCTCACCGGCATGACGCTGCTGCTGCTCGCAGTCACCCTGGTGGTGTTGCTGCCCCTGCTGCTGGTCCGCCGGCATGCCTGGGTGCGGTGGCTGGGTACGTTCTTGGGCGTGGGCGTACTGCTTATTGGCCTTGGCACTGCGGGCGTGGATACCTGGCGGCTGGTGGCCCGGACCAGGGCGGGCGACGTGCTGTCGGTGGGCACCGGCCTGCTGCTCTACCTGCTGCTATGGCTGGCCATTGCCTACACGACGTACCGTCTTCAGCGCAGGCCGCCCGGACCGGGCACACGCGGGCGCTGACGATACCTGCAGCGTATTGCCACGGCACGCAACAGGTATTGGCGGCGCACCCTGTTGCTGTCCGATGCTGTGCGGATGACAACAACGCATCACGTTTCCTTCCAAGGCCAGGTGGGTCTGGTGACCGGCGCGGCCAGTGGGCTGGGTCTGGCCTATAGCCGTCTGCTGGCCCAGCGCGGCGCACAGGTGGTAATGCACGACGTGGGTGCCGGGCTGGACGGCACGGGCCACGACCCGCAGCGGATTGCCCGCACAGTCGCGCTGCTGCGCGAGGGCGGGCTGGGCGTGCATGCGGCACACGGCAGCATCGACACCCGCGCCGACTGCCAGGCCCTGGTCGCCGGCATCCTGCAGCGCCACGGGCGGCTGGATTTCATCATCCACAATGCCGGGTGGGTGGAGTACCAGTCGATCAACGAACTGGACGATGACCACTTCGACCGCATGATGACGCTCGCCGCCAAGACGCCGCTGTGGCTGGCCGAGGCCGCGTGGCCCTCGATGCAGGCCAACCGCCACGGTCGCATCGTACTCACCACCTCCGACCGTGCGCTGTACCCGCAGTATGTGCAGAAGGGGCTGGCAGCCTATGCCGCAGCCAAGCTGGCGGCGGTGGGCATCGTCAACGTGCTGGCTGCCGAGGGCGCGCCGCATGGCATTGTGGTCAACGCGGTGTCGCCGGTAGCCAAGACACGCATGTGGGGCGTGGAAGGCGAGCCGGACGAGCTGCATCCGGATGCGGTGGCGCCGGGCGTGGCATTCCTGGTGTCCCCGGCGTGCGTGGACGGCGGCTGGATCCTGCGGGCCAGCAACGGCCAGTTCCATGCCACGCGCAGCACCGAAGCCGAGGGCGTGGCCTACCCGCGCGATCTGCGCGCGGTGCGTGCCGGCAGCATCGAAGACATCGCCGGGCAGTGGCCGTCCATTGCACCGACGGTGGCGGAATCGCGCTGACGGCCGCGCTGCGGCGAGATCCTGTACCGGTCCATCGAGGGTGACGACGCGCGCTTCGCGCTCCAGCTGTGGATGTGCGGCGCGACGCGCTTACAGATAAGCGCGCAGGTGCTGGATCGTGCGGAACACATCGGTGACGGTCTCCAGCGCGTCACCGCGCATCAGGCGGCTGTTGTCCGGGGCGTCGGCACCGCTGGCAAGCAGCACGAACTGGTTGGCGGGGTCCGGCTGGTGGACCAGCCCGTAGAGTGCGCGCCGGTCCAGGTAGCTGTTTTCCGGAGTGCGCGAGGTGCCGCGCTCCGGCACGTTGGCCAGCCGTTCCAAGGTGGGCGGAGTGCGGTCCAGGTAGTCGTAGAACGCCACGACCGGCGCACCGTCGCTGATCTCCAGCACGTAGAGCGCGTGGTAGTGGTCATCCACCTGCATGGACGCAACGTCACCAGCGCGCCAGCGCGTGAGTGATTTCTGCAGGCCCGGGCGTCGCACCGGCATCACCGGTGCGCTTTTGAGCAGGCGGACGATGTCCGGGCTTTTGCGGTAGAAGTGGTCACTCAGTGCCACCGCCTTGTTCAGGGCCTTGATAGCGGCAAGCGCCTTGGCCGTCAACGCAGGGGACTGGATGCCCTGTTGATGCAGGGCGGTGGCCAGGGCCAACGCGGTGGTGTGGCGGTACAGCGGCGTGGCGACCGTGTCGTCGCTGTCCAGGATGTGGTGCCAGCGCATCAACAGCGTGTCGACGACGCCCTCACCGATGGTCGCCTGGCTGTGCGCGGCAGGATCGGGACCGGAGCGCGCGCGCCGCACGCAGTGCTTCACGTCGCGTTCGATGGCATCCACAAGATCGCCGCCGGCGAGCCGCTGGAGAATGCTGCGATGGGTGATCGACATGAACGGCTCCGGTCCGTGGAAGGCCGGACAGCATAGCCCGCGCGCTGACCGGCGATGCTATGCGGTTCAGCGGTACGTACGTAGCCAATGGAGGGTGCGGAACACGTCGCTGACGGTATACAGCCCGTCGCGGCGAAGCAGGTGGCGGTTGTCCGGCCCTTCGGCGGCGCTGGCGAGCAGAACGAACTGGTTCGCCGGATCCGGTTGGTGGACCAGGCCGTACAGGGCCAGACGATGCAGGTAGTTGTCCTTCGGATCCGGCGAGGTGCCGCGCGCCGGTAGCGTCGCCAGCACGTCCAGGGTGGGCGCGACAGGGCCGAGGTAGTCATAGAACTCCACCACCGGTGCGCCCTGGTTGGCGCTCAGCACGTAGAACGCATGGTACTGGCCGTCCACCTGCACCGAGGCGATGTCACCGGCGCGCCATCGGGTGAAGGACTTCTGCATGCCCGGGCGGCGCGCAGGCATCACCGGTTCGCTTTCCAACAGGCTGGTGATCTGCGCGCTCTTGCGGCGGAAGTGATCGCTCAAGGCCCCGCCTCGTTCAAGGCCCTGATCGCCGCGATGGCCTGGGCGGTCAGCGCGGCGGATGCGAACCCCTGCTGGTGCACCGCGGTGGCCAGCGCCAGTGCGGTGGTGTGGCGGTACAGCGGGGTGGTGATGCTGTCGTCGCTGTCCAGAATGCACTGCCAGCGCAGCATCACGGTGGCAATGACCTCCGCACCGATCTCGGCCGGATCACGCGCAGCCTTGTCGGGGGAAAGACGCGCCCACAGCGCGCAGCGCTTCACGTCGGATTCGATCGCCTCAACCCGTTCGCCGCCGGCCAGGTGGTTGAGCACGTTGCGGTGGGTGAGGGTCACGGTGGTCGCTCGGTGTGCAGGCCGGCCAGTTTAGCGGGTGCGTTTGACCCAGGCGCGCACGGCCAGCGCCACCAGACCGGCGAAGATCAGCCACGACACCACATCGAAGATGCCATCGCCGAGCAACGCGCTGACCAGCCCCAGCAGGCTGGCTGCGGCGATCCAGGCCGGGGCCACGAACGGGCTGCGCGGTGCGGCGGAAGGACGGCTCATTCGGGTGCTCCGGTGCGCGCGGCGCGTTCGAGTTCGGTTACCCGTTGCGCGGTGCTGCCGCGCTTGAACCACAGGTACAGGCCGCTGATGAGCACGCCAATGGTGAGCAGGTCCAGCAGTGCCCACAGGATCTTCAATGGCAGCTTGCCGTAATCACCGAAGTGCAGCGGCTGGCTGAGCAGCAGCACGCTCATGTAAAGCGGCAGCTGCGGCTGCGCAGTGAGCGCGCCGGTCTGCGCGTCGATCAGCACCGGGCGGTAGAGGCGCTCGGTGAGTGCGCTGTTGCCCTGCATGAACACGCCATAGTGGTGGTTGCCGCTGTAGCCGGTGCCGGGGAAGCTGACGAACGCCGGGCGCATGCCCGGTTCCGCAGCGCGCGCGGTGTCCACCGCCGCCTGCAGCGAGGCCAGCGTGGTGGGGCGTGGCTGGCCGGCGTAGCGTGCGGCGAATTCGCCCAGCTGCTCGCCTTGCCACGCCTGTTCGAGCGGCTTGGCGACGGTATTGATCGCCCCGGTGATGCCCACCACCAGCGCCCAGCCCAGGGTGACGACCCCCAGCACGTTGTGCAGGTCCAGCCAGGCCAGGCGACGGCTGCGCCCGGTGCGCAGGGTGCCGAACGGCTGCTTGCGCATGAAAGGGCCGTAGAGCACCAGGCCGGAGATGATCGCCACGGCGAACAGCAGCCCCATCACGCCCATGAACAGCATGCCCGGCAGGCCCAGGAACAGGTCGGTGTGCAGGCGGTACAGGAAGTACATCACCCCTTCGTTGAACTGCGCGGCCGGCAGCACCTCGCCGCTGATCGCATGCAGCAGCGCGGTCTGCATCTGCGGCGGTGGGGTGTCGGCGCGTGCACCGGTGTTGACGTACACGGTGGGCGCGTCCGGGTCCCAGCCGACGAACAGCGGCACGTTGCCCGGGTACTGCGCCAGCGCGGTGCGCACCTGTGCGTCCAGATCGCGCGGGGCGGCATCGGTGGCCGGTGCGTCCACGTGCGGTTCGGCCAGGTGGGCGATCTCTTCGCCGAACACCAGCGGCAGGCCGGTCAGGCACAACAGCAGCAGGAACACGGTGCAGACCAGACTGGTCCACTTGTGCACGAGGAACCAGGCGTTGAGGGTGGATCGTTGCATTCGGCTGGCGCAGGGCTGGCAGGGATGCGGGCGATGGTACGTGATGCGGCCGGAGCGGTCAGCGCCGCGCGCGTGCAGCAGGCGGCGACGGTGCGGCGCTGAAGAGGTGCTCGGCCATGAAGTCGATGAACACCCGCAGGCGCGCGCTGGGCTGCCGCGTGCCCGGCCACAGCAGTGAAAACTGGCCGGGCTGCCGCGGCTGCTCGGGCAGCAGCGCCTGCAGCCGGCCGTCGGCCAGCGCGTCGGCGGCCAGGAAGTCGGGCATCCACGCCACGCCCAGCCCCCCGATCGCGGCGGCGAGCAGGGCTTCCATGTTGTTGCAGGTCATCACCGTGGCCAGCGCGGCGCCGGCATCGCCATCGTGCCCGGGCAGCAACCACGGCTGCAGCTTGCCCGTGGTGGGGTAGCGGAAGCGCACCGCTGGATGCGTTGCCAGCTGCGCCAGCGTGGCCGGTTCTGCGTGCGCGTGCAGGTGCGCCGGCGCGGCGCACAGCACGAAGTGGAACGGTCCCAGGCGGCGCGCCATCAGGCTGGAGTCGGCCAGTTCACCGCTGCGGATCACCACGTCCAGCCCTTCGCTGACCACATCGACCAGGCGGTCGTTGAAGTCAAGCTCCAGCTGCACGTCCGGGTAGCGTTGCCGGAACAGCGGCAACAGCGGCAGCAGGAAGCGGTAGCCGATGGTGGGCAGCCCCACCCGCAGCAGGCCGCGGGGCGACTGCTGGCGCTGGGCCAGGTCGGCTTGCACCTCGGACAGCTCATCCAACGCGCGTCGGCAGCGCTGCAGCAGCAGCTCGCCTTCTTCGGTGAGGTGCACCCGCCGCGTGGTGCGCTGGAACAGGCGCACGCCCAGCTGCTGCTCCAGGCGTGCAATGCGCTTGCCAACCGTGGAAGGCGACAGCCCGAGGCTGCGGGCAGCGCCGACGAAGCTGGCGGTTTCGGCGGTGCGGACGAAGGCGAGCAGGGCGGTCAGCGAATCCATGGGGCGATGATTGCGGAACAAACGTCCGTAATCAAATGCCATCGCGGGCATTTTTGCTAGATAGACGCCGCTGTATCGTCAATTTCCCGTGTTGTCTGGATCCCCCATGTCTGTGTTGTCCCGTGATGACCTGCGCCGCGATCCGCACTGGGGCGTGCTGGCGGTGTGCCTGGTGGCGCTCGCGCTGCCGTTGTCCTTCTCGGCCGGTGCGGTGGCGGTGCCAGCGCTGGCCGGCCGGTTCCAGGGCGCGCCGAGCGCGCTGGCGTGGGTCACCAACGCCTTCATGCTCAGCTTCGGCAGCCTGTTGCTGGCCGCCGGGGGACTGGCCGACCGGTTCGGTCGTCGCCGGCTGTTCCTGTGCGGCAGCGCGGGTTTCGTGCTGGCAACGTTGGCGGTGTGCGTGGCCGCGGACCTGCACGCGCTGGACCTGGCGCGCGGCGTGCAGGGTGTGGCTGCCGCCGCCGCGTTGGCGTCGGGCAGTGCGGCGTTGGCGCAGCGTTTCCAGGGCCATGCGCGTACGCGGGTGTTCGCGTTGATGGGCACGATGTTCGGGGTGGGGCTGGCGCTGGGGCCGCTGCTCGCCGGCCTGCTGCTGCAGACGCTGGGCTGGCGCGCGGTGTTTGCCAGTGGTGGGGTGCTGGCGTTGGCAGGCTGGGCGCTGGCCTTGCGCCACCTGGACGAAAGCCGCGGCCCGCCGGCGCGCCTGGATGTGGCCGGCATGCTGTGCTTCAGCCTGATGCTGGCCGCGCTGACGGTGATGCTGCTGGTACTGGCCGAACACGGCGCGGGGGCGCCGCAGGTGATCGGCGCGGCGCTGGCCGCGCTGCTGTTGCTGGTGCTGTTCGTGCGGGTGGAAGCGCGCGCGCGGCCGCCGCTGCTGGATCTGTCCCTGTTCGCGCAGCGCCGCTTCCTCGGCGTGCAGCTGCTGCCGGTGGCCACCTGCCTGGGGTATGTGGTGTTGCTGGTGGTGCTGCCATTGCACCTGCTCGGGGTGCAGGGTCAGTCGCCGACCCGGGTGGGCCTGCAGATGCTGGCGTTGTCGGCGCCGATGCTGGTGCTGCCGATGCTGGCGGCCGGCTGGTCGCAACAGGTCGGGGCGGCGCGGTTGTGTGTGGTGGGGCTGCTGGTCTGTGCGGCGGGGTTGTACGCGCTGTCACACCAGGTACTGCACGCACCGCCCGCGCAGTGGTGGCCGGCATTGCTGCTGATTGGCGCGGGCACTGCGCTGCCGTGGGGGCTGATGGATGGTTTGTCGGTGAGCGTGGTGCCGGTAGAGCGCGCCGGCATGGCGGCGGGGATCTTCGGCACGGTGCGGGTGGCCGGCGAGGGCATTGCCCTGGCTGCGGTCACCGCGTTGCTGGCGATGCTGGTGGCGCAGCGGCTGGGTGTGGACGGCCGCTTGCCGGCCGCCATGCTGGCGCGGGCGGGCGCCTACCTGGCCACCGGGTCGCTGGCCCAGGCCACGGCCCTGCTGCCGGGCCTGCCGCCGCAGGTGCTGCAGCAGGCCAGCAGCGAGGCGCTGGTGGCACTGCTGCGCGGGCTGGCCGTGCTCACCGCCGCCAGCGCGCTGCTGGTGCATGCGTTGCTGGGGCGGTCGCCGGCACCGGCGGCGGTCAGAACCGGTAGCTGATCGTGCCGGCGACCGTGCGCGGGCTGCCGGTGAAGCAGTCGCCGAAGTTGCGGCACGTCGCGAAGGCGCTTTGTGGGTGAGGTCGGGGGCCTTCAGCGCCATGATCCAGTCGGTGAGCTGTGCAAACGCCCGCCATCGGTGAGCGTCGCACCCTGGCCGTCACATGGCTGTCGTGCGGGCCTCACCCGGCCTATGCCGGGGCGTCGGTAACGTGACACGTCCCCGTCCCCCACGGAGACACGCCATGTGGTTGCTTGACCGACTCTGGCCCGCACGCCCGGCCCGCGAGGCCGTGACGCCCCCGCCGTTGCCCGATGCCGCGCAGCGCAGGCTGCTGCTCAAGCGGCCTGCACGCGCTGGACGCACCTCGATGGCACCCTGGCAGAAGGTCGCCGCGCCGACGCGGCGGCGCAGTCACTGAGCCGGCTGCCGGTCCGAGGGGTGGTTGACCCCGTCGCTGACCGGCACCTCGCCCAGCGCATAGGGATTGATGCCGTCCAGGCAGCCCAGGTTGTAGCCGTATTCGTCCGGCGATGAGCGCCGCTGGTGGTGGGTGTAGATGCCGCAGGTGCCACAGAACCAGTGTTTGGCCACGTGCGTGTTGAACTGGTACAGCCGCAGCGCGTGCCCGCCCTCGATGACCTCCAGGTCAGCCAGCTTCACCGACCCGACGATCGCGCCCTTGCGCCGGCACAGCGAGCAGTCGCAGCGGCGCGGCGACAGCACGCCGTCGGGCAGGTGCAGGCGCAGGACCACCGCGCCGCAATGGCAGCGGGCCAGGTGGTGGCGCTGGATCGGCACCCCGCCGATGGAGTGAAGACCGGGCATGGCAAGCGCCTCCTGTGCGCATGGGGACGCCGCCAGTATGCCGCCGGCCCAAGCTGAACAGGCGGACATGTTCCCCGCACCGCGGTTGTGGCTAACTAGCGCCCCCGAACCAACGATGGAACGACGCGTGAAGAAGGCAGGACGATGGGGGCTGGCGCTGTTGATGCTGGTCGCAGCGCTGTGGGTGACCGGCCTGTTGGCCTATCAGCTGCCCGGGCCGGGCTGGCTGCGCTGGGTTGCCGTCGCCGCGTGGGCGGGGTTTGCGCTGACCACCGCGCTGGGCGTGGCGCGTGCGCGGGCAGGGCGCTGGCCGGGCGCGGTGTACGTGGGCGCGCTGGTGCTGTGTGGCGTGTGGTGGCTGCTGCTCACCCCACGCCAGGACCGGGTCTGGGCCGACGACGTGGCGCAACGGCTGAAGGTGGTCGAATTCGACGGCGCCCACGTGGTGCTCGACAACGTGCGCGACTTCACCTGGCGCAGCGAGGACGACCACGACGTGCGCTGGGTGCGTCGCAGCTATGACCTGGACCAGTTGCGCTCGGCCGACCTGGTGATGTCGTACTGGATGGGGCCGATGATCGCCCACACGCTGATCTCCTTCGGCTTCGCCGACGGTCGCCAGCTGGTGTTCTCGCTGGAGATCCGCAAGGAGCGTGGCGAGTCGTTCTCGGCGCTGGGCGGGTTCTTCCGCAAGTTCGAAATGACCCTGGTGGCTGCCGAAGAGACCGACATCATCCGCGTGCGCAGCAACGTGCGTGGCGAAGATGTGTACCTGTACCGCCTGCACGGCATGACCCGCGAACAGCTCAAGGGGCTGTTCGTGTCCTACCTGGGCGAGGCGCGCAAGCTGGACGCGGCACCGGCGTTCTACAACACCCTGACCAGCAACTGCACCACCATCGTCTACGAGCTGGCCAAGCAGATCGCCCCCGGCCTGCCACTGGACTACCGGCTCCTGGTGTCGGGGTATTTCGCCGAATACGCACGCGACCTGGGCGTGCTCACCCCCGGCGTGGATTTCGCCACGCTGAAGGCGCGGGGCCGCATCACCGACCGCGCACGCGCCGCCGGCAACGACCCGGCCTTCTCGCAGGTGATCCGCCAGGGCGTGCCGGGCATGCAACAAGGAACCGCACCATGACCGTGCCCCACACCTTCCCCCGCCGCCTGCTGCCGCTGCTGGCGGTGGTGCTGTCGCTGCTGCTGTCCAGCGGCTGCGCCATGGTCACCATGAAGCAGGTGGCGCCCACCGACTACCTGGCCAACAAGCGCGGCGATGTGCTCACCTCGGGCAAGCTCAGCGCCGCATCGCAGGAAACCCTGAGCGTGGTCGGACTGGACGAGGACCTGTGCGCCAAGGACGTGGCCACCTGCCAGAAGACCCTGGAAGACACCGCCGTGCTGCCGGAAGAACAGCGCCTGTCGGCACTGTCGGAGCTGTGGGTGAAGACCGCACTGGGCCTGAGCCCCAAGCCGAAGGACCGTGACAAGCACCCGATGAGCGACGCGGCGCTGGATGCGTGGCTGGAAGCGGCGCGTTACGCCTATGCCTACCTGTTCTTCAGTGGGCGCACGCCGTCGGACCGTGCCTTCGAAGACCGCCAGACCCAGGTGCGTGACTACTACAACTACGCCGCCGAGCAGACCGCGGCGGTGGTGTTCAAGCGCGCCCGCGAGAGTGCGCTGGAGGGCGAGGACTACAACGCCCCGGTGGCCGGCGAGCGCTGGACGCTGACCTCGGACTTCGACGAACTGCGCATGCCCAGCATTCCCACCCGCATGGTGTCGGCCTCGTCGGTGAGCTTTGCCGGCCTGCGCAGCACCTACCGGCGCGATGGCTTCGGTGCCGAGCTGGTGGTGGTGATGGACCCGCCCAAGCTGGTGGCCGCGGCGGACGGGACCAAGGCGGAGATTCCGCAGTACAGCGAGATGTCGGCGATCAACGCCACCGCGCTGCTGCGCTTCAAGGGCGACAGCCTGCAGCAGGTGCTCGACACCACCCAGGTGCTGTTCGACGTGTATTCGCCCGAGTCCACCGAGCGCGTGGACCTGCACGGCGAAAAGGTGCCGCTGGCCGGCAATTTCACCGCCGCCTACGGCATGTGGCTGGCGCAGTCGGGGTTTGCCACGCAGTCGCTGCGCACGCTGTTTGGCTTGAGCGAAGGCATCGGCGAACCGCACATGTACCTGATGCAGCCGTGGGACCCGAACCGCCGCATCATCTTCATGCTGCACGGCCTGGGCAGCAGCCCGGAGGCATGGGTGAACGTGGCCAACGAGATCATGGGTGATCCGGAGCTGCGCAAGCACTTCCAGGTGTGGCAGGTGTACTACCCGACCAACGCGCCGATCGCGTTGAACCGCTTCGAGATCGACGCCGCGTTCGACAACACGCTCAAGCATTTCGACCCGACCGGCAGCAGCCCGGCGTCGAAGGACATGGTGTTCATCGGCCACAGCATGGGCGGGGTGCTGGCCCGGCTGCTGGTGACGTCCTCCGGTGACGTGCTGTGGAACGACCTGTTGGCCAACTACGACCTCAAGGGCGAGCGCCTGAAGCGGGTGCAGGCCAAGCTGGGGCCGCTGCTGCATTTCAACGCCGAACCGAACGTGGAACGCGCGATCTTCATCGCCGCCCCGCACAAGGGCACCGACATCGCCGGCAACCGGCTGGGGCGGTTGATCGGGCGCCTGGTGCGCCTGCCGATCACCATCCTGGGCAAGTTCGATGACGTCTTCCAGACCCTGCAACAGTCCGAGAGTCAGTCGGCGCAGCCGACCAAACTGCAGATTCCCAACAGCATCGACAACCTCAAGGCCAGCGACCCGTTCGTGAAAGCGGCCGGCGCGTTGCCGATCATGCCGGGGCTGAAGTACCACTCCATCATCGCCCAGCGCAAACCCGACGTGCCGCTGCAGCAGTCCGACGATGGACTGGTGCCGTACTGGAGCGCGCACCTGGACGGCGCGGTGTCGGAGAAGGTGATCATCTCCGGGCACAGCGTGCAGGAAACCCCGCAGGCCGTGCTGGAAATCCGCCGCATCCTGCGCGAAGACCTGAAGGACGTGGGCGACACGCACCCGTGAACGGGCCTGAACGGCGCCGTGCACCACCGACGCCATGTACCCGCCCGTAGAGCGGGGCTCTGCCCCGCTGCGCTTCGCGCTGGAAGCCGCCGGGCAGCGCCCGACTCTACGGGGCGCGGGATTCAGATCCGCCGTGCAACGACCACGCTGCTTACGGCCAGCACCAGCATGATGGCGTAGGTGAGCAGGTACCCCAGCATCACGTTGCCCTGCAGGAACAGCGCGAACAACGAGCCGGAGATCGCCAGCGTGGTGGCCACGCCCAGCGCTTCGCTCAGCTGCAGCGCCGAGGTGTTGGCGCCCTGCTGCGCCGGCGGCGACAGCGACAGGGTCAGCACCGACAGGCTGGGGTAGATCAGGCCCATGCCGAAGCCGGTGAGTGTCCAGCCGGCCAGGGCGAACCACAACGGCGTGGTCGGCTGGATCGCCAGCGAGGTGGCGACGATGCCCACGCACATCAGCAGCGCGCCGGTCACCAGCAACTGCGGGCGCGTCCAGCCGCGCTGCTGGTGGCCCTGCAGCCAGGAGCCGCTGAACCAGCCCAACGCGCCCAGGCTCAACGCCACTCCGGCCAGCAGCGGGCTCAGCCCACGTTCGCGCTGCAGCAGCAGCGGCAGGAAAGCTTCGCAGCCGAAGAAAGCGGACGCGGCGATGCCACGCAATGCGATCACGCTGGGCAGCCCCCGGCGCAACCGCAGCGTCCCGGTCGGCAGCAGTTTCCAGCTGCACAGCGCCAGCAGGGCCAGCGCCGGTGCCAGCAGCGCCAGGGCGGTCCAGCCCTGTTGCTGGCCGCCGATGTACAACAGCAGCGCGCCCGCAGCGGCCCCGATCGCCCAGCGGATGACGCGGTCATCGTTACGCGCCGACGGCGGCGGCGCGCCCACGTCGCGCAGGGCGGGGCGCAGCAGCAGGGCCGCCGGCACCGCCAGCAGCGGCACGATCAGGAACACCCAGCGCCAGCCCAGGTGCTGCACGATCAGCCCGCTGATACCGGGTCCGATCAGCGAGGGCACCACCCAGCCGGCCGAGAACGCCGCGAAGACCCGCGGGCGCATGGCCTCGGGAAAGGTGCGCCCGACCATCACGTACAGCGACACCGAGATCGCACCGGCCCCCAGCCCCTGCAGCAGCCGGCCCAACACCAGCTGCGGCATGGTGTGCGCGAAACCGGCCAGCAGCAGCCCGGCGATGAAACAGACCAGGCCCAGCCACAGTGGGCGCGCCGGCCCCAGCCGGTCGCTCCAGCGCCCGGCCAGGGTCATGCCGATCACGCTGGTGGCCAGGGTTCCACCAAATGCCAGCGCGTACAGGCGCAGACCGTCCAGGTCGTGGGCCACCGTCGGCATGGCGGCGGCCACGGCCAGCGCTTCAAAGCCGTACAGCGAGACCAGCGCGACCATGCCGATGGTGGTGGCGCGGTAGCGGGGCGACAGGATCGACGGCGTTGGCACGTCGGCGGGGGCCGCGGCGGCGGCGGTCACTTCGGAAGACATGCGGGGTACCAGGCAGCGGACGGGCAGGGCGTGCTTGCAGCGCATCCCCACGTCACGCAGGATGCCACCTGAACCATGGTTGAGGTCAAGCAGTGATCGCGCAGGAACTGAGTGTGGGCGAAGTGGCCAAACGCAGCGGGGTGGCAGTGTCGGCGCTGCACTTCTATGAACGCAAGGGCCTGATCCGCAGTCTACGCACCGCCGGCAACCAGCGCCGGTTCGCGCGTGATGTGCTGCGCCGGCTGGCGGTGATCCGTGTGGCGCAGCGCGTAGGCATGCCGCTGGAGGCGGTGGCTACCGCCTTTGCGGCATTGCCGGAGAACAAGACACCGACCAAGGCCGAGTGGGCGCGGATGTCGGCGCTGTGGCGCAGCGAGCTTGACCAGCGCATCGAGCAGCTGTTGCTGCTGCGCAACCAGCTCACCGATTGCATCGGCTGCGGCTGCCTGTCGTTGAAGCGGTGCCGGTTGGCCAACCCGGGCGATGCGCTGGGCGACCAGGGTGATGGACCGCAGCGCTGGGGGTGAGGGGGCTCGGTGCTGTTCCACCGGGCCCGGTAGGTATCGCCGTTGGGCGATACGCCTCATCCGGCCGCCGCCGCGTCTCACCACACGTTGAACACCTGTCCGCTCTGCACGCCTTCCACGCTGCGCTGGTAGGCCAGCGACGCGCGCTGGGCGGTGACCGCTTCAAAACCGGGGAAGTAAGCGCCGTAGTCGGCCAGCGATTCGACCAGCACGTTCGGGCTGACCACGTTGATGCGCAGTCCGCGTGGCAGCAGCTCGCAGGCGGCGCCGCGCACGAAGCCCTCCAGCGCGGCGTTCACCGCCGTGGCGTTGGCACCGTCGCGGATCGGCTGGGCGCTGACGATGCCGCTGGTGAGCGTGATCGAGCCGCCGACAGTGAGGTGATGCTGGGCCGCCAGCGCCAGCCGCACCTGGCCCAGCAGCTTGTCCTGCAGGCCCACGTTGAACTGCGCCGGGGTCATGGTGCCCAGCGGGCCGAAGTGCAGCTTGCCGGTGGTGGCCACCACCGCGTCCACCGTGCCCACCTGGGCGAACAGGGCCTGCATGCTGGCATCGTCGGTGAGGTCCACCTGCACGTCACCGCCATGGCGGCCTGCGCGGATCAGCTGGTGATGGGTGCCCAGGGTCGCCGCGACGGCCTGGCCAAGGGTGCCGCTGGCACCAACGAGAAGGATCTTCATGCGGGAGGCTCCGGAAAAGGGCGTGCGGCCAGTCTGCGCCTGCGGCGGTGGTTCGGTAACCGGGGTATGCTTTGTAGATTGCAAACCCCTGGTTATCAATGGATACCTTGCGCTGCATGCAGGCCTTCGTGGCCGTGGTCGAACACGGCAGCTTCAATGCCGCCGCCGAGCAGTTGGCGGTGTCGTCGGTGATGGTCGGCAAGTACATCCAGCAGCTGGAAACGCACCTGGGGGTGCGCCTGCTGCAGCGGAACACGCGCCGACAGAGCCTGACCGATGCCGGCCGCAACTACCTGGCCGGCTGCCGCACCGTGCTGGATCAGGTGCAGCAGGCGCAGGCGAGCGTGGCCGGCCTGCAGGCCCAGCCGCAGGGCGTGCTGCGGATCAGTGCGCCGGTTACCTGGGGCAGCTGCGTGCTGGCGCCCCTGGTGGCGGAGTACCTGGCCGCGTACCCGCAGGTGACGGTGGAGCTGGACCTGAGCAACCGGCGGGTGGATCTGATCGAGGAGCAGTTCGACGCGGTGGTCCGGATGGGCCGGCTCGGTTCGGCCGAATGGGTGGCGCGGCCCTTGCCGCCGTACGCGATGCAGATCTGCGCGGCGCCGGCCTACCTGCAGCGCAAGGGCATTCCACAGCACCCCGGCGACCTGCGCGATCACGACTGCCTGACCCACCTGGCCTGGCGCGGGGGCCATGGCTGGCGCCTGCGCGGCCACCCCGAGCAGGACTGGTCGGAGCACTCGCGGCTGCTGTGCAACGACGGCGATGGCCTGCGCCGCGCCGCCCTGGCCGGGGCCGGGCTGATCCTGCAGCCGGCGGTGCTGCTGGCCGACGACATTGCCAGTGGGCGCCTGCAGCCGGTACTGGCCGAGTACCTGCCGGAGCCGCGTCCGCTGCACCTGGTGTACCTGCCTGATCGCCGCCCGCGGCCGAAGTTGTCCAGCTTCGTGGATTTCCTGCTCGACCGGCTGACCCGGTAGAGCCACCCCATGGGTGGCTGTCGCGCGATCAGGGGTTCCGTAGCCACCCATGGGGTGGCTCTACCGTGGGGTTCGCGGCCGGGTAGAGCCACCCCATGCGTGGCTGTCGTGCGATCAGGGGTTCCGTAGCCTCCCATGGGGTGGCTCTACCGTGGGTTTGCGGCCGGGTAGAGCCATCCCATGGGTGGCTGTCGCGCGATCCGGGGTTTCCGTAGCCACCCATGGGGTGGCTCTACCGTGGGTTCGCGGCCGGGTAGAGCCACGCCATGCGTGGCTGTCGTGCGATCACGGTTCCTGTAGCCACCCGTGGGGTGGCTCTACCGGTTGCCTGGGGCTCAGTCGTTCGCGGCCGAGAGCGCCTGGCCGCGCCGGGTCGCCGCGTCGATCGCGCGCGCGACGATGGCCTCGAACCCGTCGGCCTGGAAGGATTCGATTGCCGCCTGGGTGGTGCCGTTGGGCGAGGTCACCCGACGGCGCAGTTCGGCCGGGGCGTCGCCGGATTCGTCGAGCATGCGGCTGGCGCCCAGCAGGGTCTGCACCACCAGTGTGCGTGCCGCCTCGGCCGGCAGGCCCTGGGCCACGGCAGCTGCTTCCATCGCCTCGGCCAGCAGGAACACATAGGCCGGGCCACTGCCGGACACCGCGGTCACCGCGTCCATGCGGCCTTCGTCATCGATCCACACGGTGCGCCCGGCGCTGGCCAGCACGGTGTCGGCCTGGGTCCGCTGTGCCTCGCTCACCGTCGCGGTGGCATACAGCCCGGTCACGCCCGCGCCCAGCAGGGCAGGGGTGTTGGGCATTGCCCGCACCACCGCCGCGGTGCCGCCCAGCCAGCGTTCCAGCTGCGCACTGGTGATGCCGGCGGCGATGGAGACCACCAGCGGCTGCCTGGCACCGGCCAGGGGCACGAGCGACGCGCACACATCGCGCAGCACCTGCGGTTTCACCGCCAGCACCCATACGTCGCCCTGGGCCGCCGCTTCAGTGGCGCTGGCGTAGGTTTTCACGCCGAAGTCGGCGGTCAGTTGTTCGCGCAGGTCGGTGACCGGCTCGGCCACGTGGATATGCGCAGGCGCAACGCCCTGGCGGACCAGCCCGGCGATCAGGCTGCGGGCCATGTTGCCGCCGCCGATGAAGGTAAGTGTGATGGCGCTCATGCAATCTCCGGGGGGTACACGTGAAAAAGAGTCAGGCCGGGCGCGGGCGCGCGCCGAACAGGGCCGTGCCGATCCGCACCAGGGTGGCCCCGTGCGCGATGGCCTCGGCATAGTCGCTGCTCATGCCCATCGACAGCGTGTCCACCTGTGGATGCGCTGCGGCCAGTGTGTCGAACAGCGCACGCATGCGCGCGAACGCCTGCTGGCGGCGCTCGGCCTGGGGCCACGGGGCGGGAATGGCCATCAGCCCGCGCAGCTGCAGGCGCGGCGCGGCAGCGATGGCAGCGGCCAGCGCAGGCACGTCCTCCGGGGCGCAGCCATGCTTGCTGTCCTCGTCGTCGATGTTGACCTGGATGAGCACGTTCAACGGGGCCAGCGCCGCCGGCCGATGCGCGGCCAACGCCGCCACCAGCTTGGGCCTGTCCACGCTCTGCACCCAGTCGAACCGCTGCGCGGCCAGCTCGGCCTTGTTGGACTGCAGGTGGCCGATCAGGTGCCATTCCAGCCCGAGCGCCGCCAGTGCGTCGATCTTGGCCACGGCCTCCTGCACGTAGTTTTCGCCGAACGCATGTTGGCCCTGGGCGGCCAGCGCCGCCACCGCCTCGGCGGGCTGGGTCTTGGAGACCGCCAGCAGCAGCGGGTCTGGCCGCCCGGCGGCGGCAGCCGCGTTGTGCAGGTTCAGCAATAGCGTGGGCAGGGGCAGCGCGGACACGGGCGTTTTCCGGTAGATCAGGAACGCTATACTGCCGCCCGGGGAAAGAACCTTCCAGTCGCAGCAGTCATGGGGAGTAGCAGCGCATGGATATCGCCGAACTGTTGGCGTTTTCCGTAAAGAACAAAGCGTCGGATCTTCATCTGTCGGCAGGCCTGCCGCCGATGATCCGCGTTGACGGCGATGTCCGTCGCATCAACATCCCGGCCTTGGACCACAAGCAGGTGCATGCGCTTGTGTACGACATCATGTCGGACAAGCAGCGCCGCGATTACGAGGAATTCCTCGAAGTCGACTTCTCGTTCGAGATTCCGTCGCTGGCGCGCTTCCGCGTCATGCGTTCAACCAGAACCGTGGCGCCGGTGCGGTGTTCCGTACCATTCCCTCGGAAGTGTTGACGCTGGAAGACCTGGCCGTGCCGCCGATCTTCCGCGAACTGATCGACCAGCCGCAGGGCCTGATCCTGGTCACCGGCCCGACCGGTTCGGGCAAGTCGACCACGCTGGCGGCGATGATCGACCACATCAACAAGAACGAATACGGCCACATCCTCACCGTCGAGGATCCGATCGAATTCGTGCACACCTCGCAGAAGTGCCTGATCAACCAGCGCGAAGTGCATCGCGATACGCACGGCTTCAATGAAGCGCTGCGCTCGGCACTGCGTGAGGATCCGGACATCATCCTGGTCGGCGAACTGCGCGATCTGGAAACCATCCGCCTGGCGCTGACCGCCGCGGAAACGGGCCACCTGGTATTCGGCACGCTGCACACCAGCTCGGCCGCCAAGACCATCGACCGCATCATCGACGTGTTCCCCGCCGGCGAAAAGCCGATGGTGCGCTCGATGCTGTCCGAGTCGCTGCGCGCGGTGATCTCCCAGGCCCTGCTGAAGAAGGTCGGTGGTGGGCGTACGGCTGCGTGGGAAATCATGGTCGGCACGCCGGCCATCCGCAACCTGATCCGCGAAGACAAGGTCGCGCAGATGTACTCGGCGATCCAGACCGGCCAGCAGATGGGCATGATGACCCTGGACCAGCACCTGCAGGACCTGGTCAAGCGCAGCCTGATCACCCGCAACCAGGCACGCGAGTACGCCAAGGACAAGCGGATTTTCGAATAGTGGTAGTGCCGGCCGCTGGCCGGCTCCTGAAAACCTCCGGAGTACACCGCGATGAGCACCACCACCATCGACTTCACCTCGTTCCTCAAGCTGATGGCGCACCAGAAGGCCTCGGACCTGTTCATCACCGCGGGCATGCCGCCGGCGATCAAGGTCAACGGCAAGATCTCGCCGATCACGCAGACACCGTTGACGCCGCAGCAGAGCCGCGACCTGGTGTTGAACGTGATGACGCCGGCGCAGCGCGAAGAGTTCGAAAAGACCCACGAATGC
>Ga0213828_1000755_pt1 | contig 29851 bp, 27 predicted proteins | sample MC6MC0897MG_FD_180664 | JGI IMG/M metagenome (GOLD analysis project Ga0213828, IMG submission 180664) | Enriched soil aggregate microbial communities from Iowa State University, Ames, United States - MC6-MC0897-MG | ecosystem: Environmental > Terrestrial > Soil > Unclassified | place: USA: Iowa... | reverse complement strand
CAACATGTTGATAAAATATTTTATCATACAGTAAATTTTTTTCTATTATGTAGCCTATTGCATATTGTAGCGTTGAGCTGTAATATCTTCCTCAACCCTAATTGATTTATGGAGTATTATTTTTTTTATTAAAAACATACTTAACCACTATGTTTAGTAAAAATAAAGTTTGAGGAGGAAATGAATATGGTGAGACAGGACAAAATTCGATTTGGAGCAATTATTCACGGTGTAGGTGGCAATATTTCAGGCTGGCGTCATCCAAAGGTAGCGAGTAATCAAAGTGTAAGCCTACCATTTTACATCCAGCAGGCACAAAAGGCAGAGCAAGGGAAATTTGATGTAGTGTTTATTGCAGATGGCTTGTTTATCAACGAAAAATCAATTCCTCATTTTTTAAATCGCTTTGAGCCAATAACTATTTTATCAGCATTAGCAGTAGTAACAAAAAACATTGGGCTAGTTGGCACAGTATCTACCTCCTACAGCGAACCTTTTACAGTTGCACGTCAATTTGCCTCATTGGATCATATAAGTGGGGGACGTGCTGGATGGAATGTTGTGACAACTCCTTTAGAAAGCACTGCCTTAAACTACAATAGAACTATAGAGCAGCATCCTAGTCACGCAGAGCGCTATCAAATTGCTGAAGAATATTTAGAAGTGGCTAAGGGCTTATGGGATTCGTGGGACGATGATGCTTTTATTGCAGATGTAGAACAGGATGTGTTTTTTGATCCACATAAACTACATACCTTACACCATAAGGGGCAATATTTTTCTGTACAGGGACCACTTAATATTGCACGCTCTAGGCAAGGTCAGCCTGTTATTTTTCAGGCTGGCTCGTCTGATGCAGGTATCCGTTTAGCAGCTAAGGATGCAGATGCAATTTTTACACATGGTGCATCTTTAGATGAGGCACAGAAATTTTATCAAAGGGTTAAGACAGAGACTATTGCATTTGGACGTAATCCACAGGAAATTAAAATCTTCCCAGGAATATCTCCGATTATTGGTGAAACGCTGGAGGAGGCTGAAGCTAAATATCAGGAAATCGTGGAGCTGGTATCCATAGAACGTGCACTTGCTTATTTAGGACGATACTTTGATCATCATGATTTTACACAGTATGATGTGGATGCTCCATTCCCAGAGCTTGGTGATATAGGAGCTAATAGCTTTAGAAGTACAACCGATTATATAAAAAAATATGCCAAACAAGAAGGACTGACATTACGACAAGTTGCTTTACGTGAGGCAACACCAAAAACAGCTTTCTTCGGAACAGCCGAGCAAGTCGCTGATCTAGTGCAGGAATGGTTTGAAAAGGAGGCAGCGGATGGCTTTATTATTGCTGTAACTGTACCTGGGGCACTTGACGATTTTATAGATAAGGTTGTACCAATTTTACAAGCAAGAGGGCTTTATCGTGAAGAGTATGAGGCGGATACATTACGTGGCAATTTAGGTTTACCTTTTAAGGAAAGCCGTTATGTCAAACATACTGTCTCTTAAAACCTAGAAAATTGATCTGAATAAAAAGTTAAGGAGGCAATATATGAGCTATTCACTAGGCATATTAGATCAAAGTCCGATTATCGAGGGTGCAACAAATGAGCAGACCTTGCAAAAGACAGTGGCACTCGCACAAAAAGCTGAGAAATTAGGCTACTCACGCTTTTGGGTATCGGAGCACCATCATACAGATTCATTAGCAGGAACATCTCCTGAGGTATTAGTATCTTATTTACTAGCTAAAACAAAATCAATCAACATTGGATCGGGTGGGGTTATGCTACAGCATTATAGTCCCTATAAAGTAGCGGAAAATTTCCATGTTTTATCATCCTTGGAGCCGGGGCGAGTAGATTTGGGTATTGGGAAGGCACCTGGAGGCTTACCTCTTTCTACAAAGGCCCTCCAATATGGCACGCTCAATAATGGAGGAGATTTTGAGGAAAGATTACTATTTTTACAGCAATTAATTGAGCAATCAATACCAAAAGAGCACGAATTATATGGCATACAAGCAACGCCTATTCCGAAGATAAAGCCAACATTATTTTTACTCGGTGCTAGCCCAGAAAGTGCTGCTCTTGCAGGTAAACTAGGAATTGCATTCGTCTTTGCTCGATTTATTAATAGTGATAATAATGTTTTGGCACAAGCAGCTAAAACCTATCGCAGTCACCATCCAAACGGCCATTTTGCGATTTCCATTGCCGCACTTGCTGCCCCAAGCAAAGAGGAAGCGAAAGAGCTGGTAGGTGATCAAAAAATTACAAAGGTGCATTTAGCAAGTGGCAGAAGCCTGACACTACAATCAGTAGAGCTAGCAGAGAAATTTGGTCAGGAATCTGGAGAGGAATATACGGTCGAGCAGTATGAGGCCGATATTTTATACGGTACAGCTGAAGAAATTAAAGTCATTTTAGATGACTACCATGTGAACTACCAAATCGATGAATTTATTTTGCATACGCCTGTCTTAAAGGATTTTGAGCGTGAGCGATCTTTTGAGCTATTGAGTCCAGTACATTTAAAAGAAGCGGTTAGCTAAGGAGGAAAACATTATGACAAAAAATAGAGATGTAATAATTTGGTCGAAGCAGGGCTGTAGCTACTGTAAGGAGGTAAAAACGTATTTACAAGAGGAGGGTATACCTTATAAGACAGTGGATGTAACGCATAATGATGCTTTCCGTGATATTCTCGATATAAAATATGGAATTCGCTATGTACCTGTCGTAGAAATTGGCTCAAGTGAAGACGGTATCTATCAAGCCGTTACAGAACTTGGTCTGGAGCATTTAAAGGCAGCACTAGCTGAAGAAAAAATACAGTCATAAAACGTATAAAATGAAAGCATCTTTAAATTAATGGCGCCCTTTTTTATTTTTTATCCCACCATAACGTTAATATTACTAGCTGATGGATACAATTAACTGCAAATGTAGTTCAAACAGCTGCAAGTTTACTAATTGCAGTTATTACATTTATCTGGTCATCGCTACACAGTGGTAATTTGAATAATAATTTACTAAATATAAAAACTAGACGGATATTAACAACACAACACATTGAGCAGGCTGTGTTTCCTGCAAAATGACCAATTAGAGCGTTTTGCAAAAGCCTGTTCTCAAAAAAAGAGCTACCAAGACCAATTTGGCATTAAAAAAATTTCACTTTGTTATAAATGCTACTATTCAGCTAAGTTTACATTGATAAAAGCGAGGGATATTATGAAAAAAATAACACTTTTAAGTTTGCTACTGTTAATGTTGCTTTTAACCGCTTGTGCAGGTACTGAAAAGCTTGAAGGAGATACAAGTAAGAATGATACAGCACAGAGTGGAAAGAAAGTTCAAAAAATGATTGTTGGTACAGGTACACAATTTCCAAATATCTGCTTTTTAGATGACAAAGGAAATTTGACTGGTTATGACGTGGAGCTTGTTCGTGCAATTGATGAGAAGCTACCAGATTATGAGTTTGAATTTAAAACAATGGAATTCTCAAATTTATTGCTAAGTTTGGAAACAAGAAAAATTGATTTTGTTGCACATCAAATGGAAGTCAATGATGAGCGTGAGGAGAAGTTTCTATTTAATAAAGAGCCCTATAATGTATTCCCATTAAAGGTAACGGTTAATGCAAAAAACGATGATATTCAATCTATTGACGATTTAAAGGGAAAAAATGTGAGTGTTTCTCCAACTAGTAATTCAGCTGTCTTTATTGAGAAATACAATAAGGAACACGATTTAGGTGCAAATATTATCTATTCATCAGGCTCAGTTGATGTTAATAACCAACTTGCGACGGGGCGTGTGGATGCTATTATAACAACACCATTTGCAGTGAAGTATTATAACGAAAACAATGAAGCACAGCAAAAGGTAGTGGGAGACGCATTATTAAATTCAAAAGTGTATTTCTTATTAAATAAAGATGAGATTATCCTCCAGCAACGACTTGATGATGCTATTCGTGAATTAAAGGAAGAAGGTGTTATTAGCGAGCTAAGTAAAAAGTGGTTAGGTGATGATTATACCGTGGACTTTTAAATAAAACAGAGAGGGTGAAGGAAGTATGGCAAATGACTTTGACTTCGTGCTTATAGCAAAAATACTTCCAATATTACTTCAGTATTTACCAGTAACACTTGAAATTTTAGTGTTCTCGATTCTTTTTGGCATACTGCTTGGAATAGGTATTGCATTACCAAAGCTACTCCATATCAATGTTTTGAGACAAATAATAACAATCTATATTTCGTTTATTCGTGGTACACCGATATTAGTACAATTATTTTTAGTGTTTTATGGCATACCTGCATTATTAAAGATTGTGCATATTGATGTAACAAGAATGGATGCCATGTATTTTGTTATTATTACCTACACGTTCAGTAATGCTGCTGCATTTGCAGAAATTTTTAGAGCCTCGATTTTAACGGTGGATCGAGGGCAAATCGAGGCTGCATATTCAGTAGGCTTAAATGGTACACAGGCCTTTGTGCGGATTGTATTTCCTCAGGCTCTTCGCGTTGCCTTTCCCAATCTAGCGAACACGATGATTAGCTCCTTAAAAGACACATCTCTTGCATTTTCAATTGGTGTCATGGATATGGTTGGGAGAGGAGAAACACTTATTGCTTCTACCACAAGAGCGCTAGAGATTTATTTGGCACTATCGATTGTCTATTATGTCATTGTGATGCTGCTAGAGAGGGTTTTAAAGAGTAATGAGCGCTATCTAAATCGCTATATGCCAAAGGAAGCTGTATCTAGCTAGGAGGTAAAAGTTATGACCATAGATTTTGCATTTATTTTTGAAGCTTTTAAAGAAATTAGTAAGGTACTGCCGTTAACCTTGTTTATGACAATTACACCTGTCTTATTGGGCATCATCATCGGTGTTATTGTTGCCTTTGTTCGACTCCAGCAAACTAAATTTTTCACACCGTTGTTAAATTTTTATGTATCTTTTTTTAGAGGTACACCCATTATTATGCATATAATGCTTGTTTATTTTGGGGTTCCTATCATAGTGGATTTTCTTGCGAAAGCATTAAAGTTAAATGTTCAATCCAGCTCTATTCCTATATTATTTTTTGTTTTACTTGCTTTGACATTGAGTGCGGGTGCCTATGCCTCCGAAATAATTCGATCAGGGATTTTAAGTGTACCTAAGGGGCAGCTAGAGGCAGCTTATGCAGTTGGTTTAACATTTTCTCAGGCAATGCGACGGTATATATTACCTCAGGCATTTAGTAAATCAATTCCTAATTTTACGAATGTTTTTATAGGCTTTTTACATGCTACATCGCTAGCTTTTTTTCTTTCAGTGAAAGAATTAACAGGTGTAGCGAATATTGTTGCCTCTAAAAATTTAAAATTTTTGGAGGCATTTATCGCTGTTGGTCTTATCTACTGGGGCGTTTCAGCCGTCGTTGAATGGCTTGCCCATCGCCTTGAAAGAAAAGTGACTGCCTATAATAAGGGCGGCATTTGACGAAATACCTATGGTTCGACAAAAAAAGAAAGGGGAATAAACAATGACAGTCGTGGAAATAGTGATTGAACAATTGAAAGAGGAAGACCATGCACGTTATGTAGAAGTTCTTGTAGAGAGCTATTCACAATATGAGAAAGAATATCATAACCCAGAGGATTGGGCTTCATATTTAAGTGCTATTCGTGCATCCGTAGGTAATCCTGATGCAGCAACAATTTTAGTGGCAAAGCAGGGGGATGAAATTTTAGGGGGACTCCAGCTATTTACGGATTCTGAAAAGGCCTATGGTTTGCCAGAGCTTACAATACATTCTACTATTGTACGTTTACTTGGCGTGCATCCTAAGGGAAGGGGATTAGGCATTGCGAAAAAATTACTACAAGAAAGCTTTGCCTTCGCACGCGCTCGTCAGGATCAAGCTTTATATTTACATTCGGGCGATATCATGCAGGTTGCCATTAATCTTTACTTATCATTAGGTTTTGTACGTGATGAATCTAAGGATTTTCGCAAGGGAGATATTCTTGTAAAAGGCTTCCGTTATGATTTATAAAAGTATTTAAGTGGCTTTCAGTACAAATAATCTATTTAAATGATTATTGACGTGGCATAGCGGTACTCTGCTTCCTAGGGAGCTTCAATACTGCTGTGCTAACCTATTTCGTTTAAGGCAACTACTCTCAAGGAATTGCTCATCACCTTACACATGTTTTGCCTACGGTCATAAGGCTACTTCCCCTATGACATTAAGAGGGAGATCCCTATAAAAACTAATACGATCCCGTCTTAATGACGAGATCGTGTTTTTTTGCAAGATTACATAGTAAAAATTTTTCCTGGATTCATAATATTATGGGGATCAAGGGCTGCCTTTATGCTTTTCATCACTAATAGGGATGTACCATGCTCCGTTGATTGATATTTCATTTTGCCAATTCCAACTCCATGCTCACCTGTACATGTTCCACCTCGGAGTAAGGCATATTGCACAATATGTTCATTAAAGCGGTCTGCTTGTGCGCGTTCGGCAGAATCATTTGGATCAAGCATAAGCAATGCATGAAAGTTACCATCTCCAACATGGCCAACAATACCACCTGCCAGCCCAACGCCTTCCAGTTGCTCACGCGCATATAAAATGGTTTCAGCTAGTTTTGAAATGGGTACACATACATCAGTCGACATCAGCTTTTTCCCAGGGTAAGCATGAATATATGCATAGGCTAAGGAATGGCGAGCCTGCCAGAGCCTATTGCGTGCTGCTGTATCATGCTCGAATTCAACTGAAAGACAATCGAAATCCTTGAAAATCTCTGTCGCAAAATCTATGTCAGCATGCATACCAGCTTCGTTACCGTGGAATTCTAAAAATAATGTAGGTTTTTCTTCATAAGACGTTTCATTATAAATATTTGCCTGTTTAATAGAGGCTTCATCTACCAGCTCAACACGGCCAATTGAAATCCCGACCTGCAATAATGCAGTTACTGCACTAACAGCATCGCCAACTGTTGCAAAAACTGCACGCCCTGCAGTTACAAATTCAGGAATTCCATAGACCTTTAACGTTAATTCTGTAAAGCAGCCAAGTGTACCCTCAGAGCCAACAAATAAGCTATTTAAATGATAACCAGAAGATGATTTAGCGGCAAGGCTCCCAGTATGAATAACCGAGCCATCCGCTAGTACGACCTCTAAATCACGAACTTGATCCCGCATAACCCCATAGCGTACTGCGGTTGTCCCGCTAGCATTGGTAGCAGCCATACCACCTAATGTTGCATCAGCACCAGGATCGACAGTGAATTGAAGTCCATGTTTTTTTAATTCTTTATTCAATTGATCACGAGTTACACCCGGCTGTACTTTTACCAATAGGTCGTCTGGTCGAATGTCTAAAATAGCATTCATTTCAGAGAAATCGATAGAAATACCATTGGCAATGGGAATTGCATTTCCTTCTAAGCTTGAACCAACTCCGAAAGGTACGACTGGTACACGTTCCGCATGCGCGATTTTCAAGATGGCACTGACATCTGCTGTGGAACGGGGAAAGACAACGATATCTGGTAAGCTCATTGCATGATGAGACTCATCCTTCCCATGAAGCTGTCGCACTGTTTCGTTTGTCGATACTTGTTCTTCTAATAAAGCATCTTTTAGTTGATTGATGATTAATTCTACGGCAACAGTCATTCCAATCCCTCCAAATTTTCTGATAAGTAAAACTTTATCATGCATTTCTTGGAAATGGAATGAAATATTTAGCATTTTGCCTTGATGTTGTTGTAGCTACCACCCAAACAATGTGGACCAATCACTCTTTAAAAGAATTTAGAAAATCTTTGTTCCTCTATACCTTTGAGTGTTTGGTCACTAAACCGCATCGCCTACATTGTTTACTGAAATCAGTGAGCAAATGCTTTTTCTAGCTTTTGTACAAATGCATCCTGCTCAGCAGGACTAGATTGCTGCCACCACTTTTCAAAAAATACACCAAGCCCAGGTAATAAATGCTCTTCCCCACGACTGATCGCATCTTCAACAATATCTTTAAATTCAGCCGCTGTTTGACCATGTACGTTTGTCGTGATCGCATCTCTTATTTGAAAATTCATCTATTTCGCCTCCTTAGTGATAATTTGTCCAGCCTTTGAAGAAATATGTATAGAAGGACAGATAAAGATAGGATTTTTTATTATTTTATAGCGATTCTGAATGAATTATAGTATGGATTTATACAAAATTTCTGATCATATCGACAAAAAGGGTATTCGCCATGTTCGTAGTATAATAAGTAAGATAAAGGCACCTAGGAATAAAGGACTGTGCATAGTCGTAAGGAAAATGGGATGCCGCAATGTAATAAGCTATCACCTGAACAGTCATTTGAAGAAGTATTAGAAAAAGTCCAACCAATGATAACGTCGATCTTTTTAAAGCTCCATATTTATAAAGATTATGATTATTATCGTCATCTTGCTTCGATAGCAGTATGGGAGGCTTGGTGTAAAGTAGATCCATTGAAAGGTAAATTTTCAGCTTATATTTATACAACCGTTAAGGGAGAGCTGATGAAGGAGCTGACAAAAGAGGTGACATTTGAAGAATTGCATGCACCTATGGATGATGAAACTATAAATTACGTTAAAGGTTTTGAAATAAGTCCGAAAAGTCCTATGCTTTTAGAAGCTTTATTGGCTGAAGTAAAGGAGGAGGAAAGAGCTATCTTACTACTTTATTATGTAGAAGGTTATACTTATGAGGAGATCGCTCAAGTATTACATTTATCAGTATCAGCCATAAAAAAGAGGCGTACTAGAATCATGACAAAACTACGTGGGCTGAGGTCCTCTATAGTAAAATAAAGGGATAAAATAGCAAAAGTATGCTAATATCTAAATACACAGAATATTAGCATACTTTCAATACTTGCATACAACTTCCAAAAAAAATGCTATGATTTGTAAGAAGTCAAAAAAATATACAATTTTTAAAATGATATTTTCAATAGGTAGATAAATTTACCTATACAATTTATAGATATATACTTAGTATGGAGGGTTTGGATTGGAAAATTGGTTTAATCATTTAGAAATTGAAAAGAAGGAGTTTTGGTATATAGTATTACCGTTATTGCTAGTGGTACCCCTATTAGGTTTTAGTAATCAGGTATATGGTATTTTTAAGGAAGAAAGTTATCTTTATTTGAATTTAGTTATAAAAATACTCATTATTGTTTTTACAATGGCAATTGCCATTCAATCTTGGCTTGTTTTTTCACATCTCTCATCAAATCAAACATTATACATAGGTAATTTATTTTTTATCACCGCTTTATTGGAATTAGCTAGTTTAGTTATTCAACAAAACTATTCCGTTCATTCGCACTATGCGGTAATGAGTATACATATCATAATGCGTTTATGCTTGGCTATTGGCTTTTTATTTATTATTGTAAAGCCAAAACAAAATATAGCGATGAAATATCGTTATTATACATATGGAAGTTCCTTAATATTAGTATTACTTACCCTTTTTTTAGTTTATTTATCTTCAAGGCAATTACTGTTTGAGAATCAGTTGAATAAAATAAATGATATTGTTTATTTATCTTCTGCGGTTTTCCAGATTGTCACAATATTTATTTTAAGTAAATATTTTAAAAAGATACCAAAACGTGTAATGTGGCTTATTTGTGCCGCCATCTATTTAATTTTTAGTGATATTTTCTTTGTTATCAGTAAGGATTGGCAATCAATTTGGGGATTTTCAGCACTTATTTATCAATTTTTTGCATTCTATTTTTTCTTAAAGGCCATTTATTATACAACTGTAGAAAAACCTTATCAGCAGCTTTTGAAAATCAAGCAGGATTTGGAGCATTCACAGCAAGAGCTTCATTTTCAAGCCTACCATGATGATATTACACAGCTTCCAAATGAGCACTTATTATTGAAAACCTTAAAGGAAAGCTTACATGCAAATAACCATCAAAAGGCAATTATAGCCATCGAAATTGATCGATTAGCAGCAATTCGTGCATCAATAGGGATTAGCTATTCCAATAAGATGATGAAGCTTGTTGCTGAAAGGATACAAGGAATATTACCGCCTTATTATTTTGCAACAAAACTGAATGAAGGCCAATTTATTATTTATATTAATCATGTCAAAACAAGAGAAGAGCTATTACAATTCTGTTTAAATTTAAGAAATGTGATGAAACAGCCCTTACAGGTACAGTTATTTTCACTTAATGGAAATCTTAATATAGGTATTGCCCTGCATGAAGAAGATTGTACAGGTGAAGAACTACTAATGCATGCACAATTAGCAATGAGAGAAGCGAGTCAGCTCCCTCAAAGATGTTTATTTTATAAACCTTATATGTCTAACGGAGTTACTGATCGTATTCTAATTGAGCAAGATTTACATAAGGCACTGGCTAATCAGGAATTTTATTTGGATTTTCAACCACAGGTAAATTTAAAAACGGGTAAAATTGAATCTGTAGAAGCACTTGTACGCTGGCGTCATCCAACACGAGGGTTTGTGGCTCCAGATCAGTTTATAGCCATTGCTGAGGAATCAGGTCTTATCATTCCGTTGGGAAAATGGATTTTAGAAACCGCCTGTGCTCAAGCTAAAGCTTGGGAGGAGCAAGGATTACCACCTATGAAGGTAGCCGTAAATCTTTCGCTTGGACAATTGTTCCAGCAGGATTTAGTGCAGATGGTACAGGAAATTTTGCAGCGTACACGATTAGAACCAAAGCATTTACAATTAGAAATCACGGAAAGTATGACGATGAATATTGATCAAATGACACAGCTGCTGTATGAATTAAAGGCATTAGGTATTCAAATTGCTGTGGATGATTTTGGGACTGGCTATTCTTCACTTTCTTATTTAAAGGATTTTCCGATTGATTGCTTAAAAATTGACCGCGCGTTTGTTCGAAATATTCAGCATAATCCAAATGATGAAGCACTTGTGTCCATGATTTTATCGATGGCCAAGCATTTGCGACTGAAGGTTGTTGCAGAGGGAATTGAGGAAGTTGAGCAGCTTGCGTTCCTTATTGATGGAGATTGCGATTATATCCAGGGATATTTATTCAGTAAGCCGATTTCAGCAGAACAAATCTCTAATAACTTTAACGAATTACACATACATGCTTTAGAAATTTTAACACAATTTACATATGTAGAAGACTACATTATTTAGAGATAAAGATAATGAATAATAATAGGCTAGTCTCAACAATTATAATCCACTACAATTTAAAAAGGAAAAATTATAGCGTTTAACCTATTTAGTGGGTGCACAAATAAAATAAACCCCAGCAGATGTCACGGATTTTGATGAGGCTTGAAAAAATCCGAACGCAATGATGCTGGGGTATAATTGATTAATGCATCAGATACTCTTCCTTTAATTCTCCTATATCCACCTCTGATCGCTCCTCTAAAGAACGCCGTAAATGAACAGTTGCTGTTTTTCCATCGTCATGAAGCTTATCAATCCAGATAGATACGCCATTATAACTGACTTCATATTCTAATGGTGAGGCGACTATTTCTTGTGCACGTTTAAAATCCACTTGAAGTCCCCCTTATTTTTTTGATTTACCTTCTTTGGTAACGGAATGAATAAGTTCCATAAACTCTTTTGAAAATTCTTCACTCACTTTGTTGGGCGCTATTTTTTGGTTTTTTGGCGTTTGAGGTAAAGATCCTTTGTTGGCGCTTTGTCCTTGTTTATTGTCTCTTCCCATGTTTGTATCTCCTTTCGTTTTTGATATTTCTTAATATGGCTTTTGAATCGAATTTTTATCAAGGGGAAATCTAGGGAACAGAAAAAATTTAATGTAAAACAGTTATGAATTATTTTTGGAGAAATCGTTAACCTTAAAAGAAACAAGCGTTTTTATAGCGAGACCTTTTTTATGGAAAAGTCATTATTTAATAGCACCCAATTTTGTGGGAAAGGGAAACCTAATGCCCAATAGCTAATTCCTCTAAGGTTATAGTGTCGCACCATATCAAACTTAGCTTGTGCACTTCGAGCATCTTCAAACCAAACTTCGTGTTGCTTCCCATGTTCATCAACATAACGAAAATATGGTGACTGTGCAACTAGATCATATTGAATGGTTGCACCATATTTTATTGCCCGATTAACAGCTTCTTGAGAACTGAATGTTTCTGCTTCTTGTCCTTTGACATGTGGTAAAAGCCAATCACGAGCATAAAGTTCGAAGCCTAAAAGTATTTTCTCAGCAGGCATAGCAGTTAATGCATATTCAACAACTTTCCTCATTTCATTAATTGGAGATATTGCTTGTGGTGGGCCAAGTCGATACCCCCATTCATAGGTCATCAATACTACAAAATCTGCAATCTTCCCATGTGCTTCATAATCGTGAGCCTCATACAGTGTTCCTACCTGTGCTGCGCTTGTTTTTGGTGCAAGTGCTGTAGATACTAGATAGCCATACGGATGAAGACGGTCAACGGCGAGTTGAAGAAAGGCAGTATAATTTTCTCGATCTGCTGGAAGGACATATTCAAAATCAATATTTAAAACTTTATAGCCCTTCTCCTGCATTACTTGTAGAGTATTAGTAATCACTTTTTCACGTAATGCTGCGCTTGATAAAATAACATGTGATAAGTTAGAGCCTGTTTCAGTAGAAGTTAGGTTTGTAAGGGTTAGCATAGGTGTAATGTTTTTTGCATTGGCAGCTGCAATCATTTCTTGATCATCAAGCGGCTCTAAAGTTCCATCCTCCTTTATTATATAAGCAAAAGGACTAAAATAAGTAAGAAGATGGCCAATGGCATTTATAGATTGAACAGCTTCTTTTGGCTTTTCATACGTATAGGCGTTCACCTCAATTGAAGGCTTTGCTCTTGGGATGATTAAGTGTGTACCTACATAAATCAGATTTGGATTTGAAATGCCATTTTCAACAGCAATAGCTTGAACAGTCGTACTATATTGATAAGCAATTTGAGATAACGTTTCTCCAGGTTGGACGATATGAATAACGGGTGGAATTACTAATTGAGTGCCAGGCGTTAGCAAATCAGGATTAGTTAAATGATTAACAGAGATAATAGATTGAATTGATACGTTGTATTGTTGTGCAATCGACCATAGAGTATCTCCTTTTTTCACTGTATGAGTTGTATAGGGAGAGGGAATAACGAGTGATTGTCCGATTACTAATTGGTCTGGATTAGATAATCCATTTAATTGAATAATCTCCTGAATAGGTACAAAATAGTGATTTGCAATTTGCCACAGTGTTTCACCAGCACTCACCACATGTATTATCATTGGACACCTCCAAAGTAGTTTTCATATTGCATCATATGTATTAAGGAAGAAAATGAGTATTTTTCTGAAGAGCCTTCTATTTCTGTGGATTCAACAATGCATAATAAATATTTTATTGTTCATATTCTTTCCAATCAATATGCATAGGATAGAGCATATGCATTCATTATTTGAGAAAGGAGCTGGCTTTTGAAAAAAGTAAAGCTCACTGGAAGAATTGTTACTCCTGATGATCCGGGATATGAACAGGCAAGAACAAATAATAACTTAAATAATCCGAAATATCCCAGCGTAATTGTGTTTTGTCAAGATACAAAGGATGTTATAAATGCATTAAACTGGGCAAGGGAAAATAATGAACCATTTCGAATAAGAAGTGGCAGGCATAGCTATGAAAATTATTCATTATTAAATAAAGGTCTTGTTATTGATATTAGTGACATGAATGACATTCAACTCAATCTTCAGGAAATGACAGTGAAAATTGAAGCAGGGGCAAATCTTGGGAGCGTTTATCGTGTATTAGGAGAACAAGGTGTAACAATACCTGCCGGAACCGAAAGTAGTGTAGGCGTCGTGGGCTTAACACTTGGTGGAGGAATTGGTATGCTATCTCGTCCATTTGGGTTAACATGTGACAATTTGATTGAAATTGAGATGGTGGGTGTAAGTGGTCATGAAGGAGCAACAGTCATTCAAGCAAACAGGCAAAAAAACAGTGATTTATTGTGGGCTAGCTGTGGAGGTGGAGGTGGCAATTTTGGTATCGTAACATCACTTACCTTTAAACTACATCCAATTAATGATGTTGCTATTTTTTCTATTACATGGGGTTGGGAGGATTTTGAACGTGCCTTTGATGCATGGCAAAAATGGGCACCATATACAGATGAACGCTTAACGTCCCAGATTGAGCTTAAATCAAAGGAGATAGATGAGATTGTTGCACAAGGAGAGTTCGTCGGTTCTGCTTCAGAATTAAAGAAATTACTACGGCCTTTAAGGAAAACAGGAACACCCAGAAATATTTGGATAAAGGAAGTCCCATATTTAAAGGCTGTAGAATTTTTTGATATTCCAAGTGGCAACCAGCCAGCCCTTCGTAAAAGATCTGGTTCTTTTATTGAAAGACCATTTCCACATGCCGCCATTGTACAAATGAAAGAATTCTTAGCTAAACCACCAAATAGAAATACAACGATATGGCAGCAATCTTTAGGAGGCGCTGTAGGTCAAGTTGCACCCAATCGTACTGCTTATTATTATAGAAATGCTTTAATGGCACAGGAGTACAATACATCTTGGAAAAAACCTAAAGAAGAAGAGAAAAACATTCGATGGGTGGAAAATGTCAGACGGGCTTTGTCTCCTTATACTACTGGGGATTATGTCAATTTCCCTGATCGCTATATTAAAGATTGGCTGACTGCTTATTATGGCCGAAATGTTCGTAGATTAAGAGAGGTAAAGTCAAAATACGATCCGTTGAATGTGTTTCATTTTCCTCAAAGCATCCCACCTAATCGAAAATGGCTTTAGGTAGTGAATCAACGATACAAAAAACATTTGCTGAATTAAGATAAAAAGGGTAGCATGCTGAAAATTAGCTATGCATGCTGTCCTTTTGTATGAATAATTTTCTTGATAATTAGTGTTCTGCAAGTCAAAATGAAGATATTACATATATTTCTAAGGGAGTAAATGCGATGACTGATATAATTGTTCGTAATAATGTAAAAATAATTGGTAAAGGGAATCAGCCTATTATTTTTGCTCATGGCTTTGGCTGTGATCAAGATATGTGGCGGTTCATTACCCCTGCATTTGAAGATAATTATCAAGTAATTTTATTTGATTATGTTGGCTCGGGTAATTCAGATTTACACGCATATAACTCTGAAAAATATAGTTCTTTACAGGGATATGTTCAAGATATTTTAGACATTATCGAAGCATTAAATTTGAACAATATTCTATTCGTTGGACATTCAATTAGCTCGATGATAGGCATGTTAGCATCCATTGAACAACCTGCATATTTCAAAAAAATAATAATGATTGGACCATCCCCATGTTATTTAAATGATGGTGATTATCGTGGCGGCTTTGAACAAAGTGACATTTCAGAGCTATTGGATATGATGGAGATGAATTTTGTTGGCTGGGCAAGCTATATGGCACCAATTGCAATGAACAATCCTGAGGTTCCTAACTTATCGCAGGAATTAGAGCAAACATTTATCGCTGCTAATCCTGTGATTGCTAGAGAATTTGCAGAAGTGACCTTCTTATCAGATTACCGTGATGACCTAGCAAAAATGAATATCCCTACACTTATTATGCAGTGCTCTGACGATAGCATAGTACCTATTGAGGTAGGGGAATATTTACATAGTCACCTGAAAAATAGTACATTTCGGTTAATGAAGGCGAAGGGGCATTACCCACATATTAGTCATCCAGATGAAACAATACACTGTATCACAGAATTTTTGTGAAAGGAAATGTAAAATGGAAAAACGATTGAACTATGCGCCTTGTGGTTTTCTTTCTATCAACCATGAAGGAATTATCACAGATATAAATCAAACCTTTCTTCAATGGATGGGCTATAAGCAGGCGGATTTGATAAATAAACATATAGAAATTCTTATGTCTACTCCCAATAAATTAATATTTCATTCTTATTTTTATCCAAGCATTAATCTAAACAATCATATCGATGAGCTTTTTATTAGCCTGAAGCATCATGATGGATTGTCTATTCCGTTTTTATTGAATGCTAAGTTATTTACAGAAAATAAGTTGGAGTATATAGATTGTATTCTAGTGAAGATGAAAAAGCGAATTGATTATGAACTTGAATTACGTTCAACAAAAAAACAAATGGAAGCTGCCTATACTGAGAAAAAACAAGCTTTAGCAAAATTAGAGCAAATTCATCTAGAAATCGAACAAAAACAGGCTGAGTTGCTTTCAATGAATGCAACATTAATAGAATTATCTGAAACAGATAAGCTAACCGGTTTGAAAAATAGAAGGTATTTTCAAGAGAAACTAGAAGAACAATTGTCCAACAATGAAAAATCAGCTTCACCTTTCTCACTTTTTATTTTAGATATTGATCACTTCAAAAAGGTAAATGATACATTTGGTCATCAAGTAGGAGACGAAGTTCTTGCACAATTAGCACAACTATTAAAAAATCAAGCTCGTTCTTTAGATATCGTTGCACGTTATGGTGGAGAAGAATTTGTTGTTATTTTACCAGAAACCGATCAGAACGAGGCAAAAGCTATTGCTGAACAATTGCGACAAGCTGTAGAACAAGCAAAGTGGCAAACTGGGCGAATTACAGTGAGCGTCGGTATTGCCACTGCTATCAAAACGGATAATGAGACTACCATTTTACAAAGAGCTGATAAGGCTCTATATGCCTCTAAGGAAAATGGTCGAAACCAAATTACACATAGTATAGATTTAACAAGTATTTAGAGTGGAATAAAGGGGATTTTTATGAACAAGATGGCGATTAAGAAAATTACTTAATTGCCATCTTGTTGTTATTTTTCTGCTAGCAATTTTTTTATAGAAGGGATGTCCGCTGGAGCGAAGTTTAATTCTAACAGCTGGTGTCGAGCTACCCATCTGATTTCAGTATGTTCTAAAGCAAGTGGTTCTCCACTAATTATCGTGGCTTTAAATGTCTCTAGGCGCACAATGAATTCTTGATATTCATATGTGGTATCTTCTACTTTTTCATTCACCTCTATAGAGCAATTAAATTCCTCTAATATTTCACGGGCCAATGCCTGCTTCGACGTTTCCCCTACTTCTATTTTACCGCCAGGAAATTCCCAGTAGTTAGCGAGTACCATGTGAGGATTTCGTAATGCACAAAAGATTTCATTCTTGTCATTTTCAATAATTGCGCCCACTACGTGTATATGTTTTTTCATTTTCTTCATCCTAAAATTTTTTTATGAAATATTATAGATTATAACATGTAGTTTGAAATTTTTGTTACTTAAAATAAAAGCTGTCTTCATTAAAAACAGAGTTTTCATGACGATGTAAAATTGTTATTTTCTACTGTATAATAAAAAACAGTAAATAGGAAAAGGGCGGTACGAGGTACGATGAAAAGAATTGAATCTACGCAAAATGCATTAGTGAAATACTGGAAGAAGCTAGCGACGACACGTAAAGAGCGTGAACGTTCTGGAGAATTTATAGTCGAAGGATTCCATTTAGTAGAGGAAGCATTAAAAAATAAAGAGCAGGTATTGCAGCTTATTGTGCGTGAAGGTGTAGATTTACCAATGCTTTGGCCAATTGACGATATTGCCATCATTGAAGTGACAGTAGCTGTTGCGAAGGAGTTTGCTGAAACGGAGACCTCACAAGGAGTATTTGCCGTTTGTAAGCAGCCTTTACTAAAGGAAGATGTAATGGCTTCATGGCGTAAGGTATTACTGATTGATGCTGTACAAGATCCTGGGAATATAGGAACGATGATTCGTACGGCAGATGCTGCGGGCTTGGATGCAGTTATATTAGGCAAGGGCTGTGCAGATATGTATAATCCTAAAACACTTCGTTCTGCACAGGGCTCACATTTTCACATTCCAGTACTTAGAGGTGAGTTGGAGGATTGGATAGAGCAGCTACAGGAAAATGGTGTACCAGTATTTGGAACGGCATTAGATGAAGATGCGGTTATCTACAGCGATATTCAGCATACAGGTGCTTTTGCCATCATGATGGGCAATGAAGGCAGCGGCATCCACCCACAATTGCTTGCTATGGCCGATCAAAATATTATAATTCCTATTTTTGGACAGGCAGAATCATTAAATGTAGCGGTGGCAACAGGAATTGTATTATATGGTTTTGTTAAATAACGGATAGAACTATCAAAATGATGGATAGAATAACTAAAGTGAAGGATAGATTGCTCAAATCAATGGATGCGTTGTCATAATGAAGGGTTCAAAAACTTTGGAATCATTAATATCCTTAATAATGGGAAGATGCCCCTTGATTTGCATGAGTATAGTATTGTATAATCACTTTTAAATTGTAAACTTGAATATGAAAATGCTTTGACCGGGAAGTAGTAAAGATTGTGAATGGACGACAGGGAGCGTGGGCCGGAGATTGAGAGCCAGCGCAGAACCAATGCAGTTTTGAATTCAGCCCGCGAGCAGCTACCGGGACCAGCAAAATGCTGTAAAGGTAAGCCGGCTTTAATCTAGTCGTTATGTCAATGAAGTGATTGCTTGGCGTTTGTCTTGCAATAACTAGGGTGGTACCGCGAATATGTCCTCGTCCCTTTTTTAGGGGCGAGTTTTTTTATGCCATTAAAAAGCTGACATTTATCCTGTAGCGGAAGTGAAACATGGTATAGGACAATTCAGAATCTGTAGTGAAGGCTAAGCGATAACTACAAAACTGCCAAAGTGAAATTGATTTGAACAAGGAGGATTTACACATGGAAGAGCAATTAAAGCAATTAGAGCAAGAGGCACTTGCTAAAATTGAAGCAGCAGCAACTTTAAAAGAGTTAAATGATGTGCGTGTAGCGTATCTGGGAAAAAAAGGACCTATTACAGATTTATTAAAAGGGATGGGGAAATTATCAGCAGAGGAACGCCCTAAAATGGGTGCCTTAGTGAATACAGTTCGTGAAAAGGTAACAGCTGTTTTAGAGGAAAAGGCAACTGTGCTTGAGGAAGCGGCAATTGCTGAAAAATTAGCAAGTGAGTCGATTGATGTCACTTTACCAGGCCGAGAAATTAAAGTAGGAAATCGTCACCCATTGACACGTGTCATTGAAGAAATTGAAGATTTATTTATTGGTATGGGCTATGAAATTGCAGAAGGTCCTGAAGTGGAGAAGGATTACTATAACTTTGAAGCACTAAACCTACCGAAGGGGCATCCTGCTCGTGATATGCAAGATTCGTTCTATATTTCCGAGGAAATATTATTACGTACGCACACATCTCCAGTGCAAGCTCGAACAATGGAAGAGAAAAAAGGTGAATCCATTCGTATTATTTGCCCAGGTAAAGTATTCCGTCGCGACAACGATGATGCTACACACTCACACCAGTTCATGCAAATTGAAGGATTAGTGATTGGCGAAAATATTCGCATGAGCGACCTTAAAGGTACTTTAGATACTTTAGCGAAGAAAATGTTTGGTGCCGATCGCGAAATTCGCTTACGTCCAAGTTTCTTCCCATTCACAGAGCCATCTGTTGAAATGGATATTTCTTGCTTTAAATGTGGTGGTTCAGGCTGTAATGTATGTAAAGGTACAGGCTGGATTGAAATTTTAGGTGCTGGTATGGTACATCCAAATGTGCTTGAAATGGCTGGCTATGATCCCAAAAAAGTTTCAGGCTTTGCATTTGGTATCGGTGCAGAACGAATCGCAATGTTAAAATATGGTGTCGACGATATTCGTCATTTCTACACAAGTGATACACGTTTCTTATCACAATTCGAGCGAACAGAGGCGTAAGGGAGGATTAATAATGTTAGTATCATTAGAATGGTTAAAAGATTATGTAAGTACACAGAATTTAGTGCCTGAGCAGTTAGCGGAAAAAATTACGCGCTCTGGAATTGAGGTAGATGCAGTAATTGATCGTGCTAACGGAATGGATAAAGTTGTAGTGGGTTATGTCGTATCAAAAGAAAAACACCCCGAAGCTGATAAATTAAATATTTGCCAAGTGGATGTTGGTGAAGCAGAGCTACAACAAATTATTTGCGGTGCACCAAATGTTGATGGGGGACAAAAAGTTATTGTGGCTCGTCCAGGTGCACATTTACCAGGTGGCATTAAAATAAAAAAAGCGAAACTTCGTGGACATGAATCAAATGGTATGATTTGTTCATTGCAAGAGCTAGGAATCGAAGGGAAGCTTGTTCCTAAAGCATATTCTGAGGGGATTTATGTACTTCCTGCTGATGCTGAAATTGGTTCAGATGCCCTTGCTATTTTAGGTTTACGAGACACAGTACTAGAGCTAGGTTTAACACCAAATCGATCAGATGCACTGTCAATGCTAGGTGTGGCATATGAAGTTGGTGCAATTCTTTCTGAAGAAGTGAAATATCCGGAAATTTCCTATAACACATCTACTGAAAAAGCGGAAGACAGGTTAAAGCTTCGAGTAGAAGATTTGCAAGCAAACCCAATGTACGTTGCTAAAGTTGTGAAAAATGTAAAAATTGCAGAATCACCAATGTGGCTACAAAATCGTTTAATGGCTGCGGGTGTTCGTCCACACAATAATGTTGTTGATATAACGAACTACATTTTAATGGAATACGGTCAACCCCTTCATGCCTTTGACTATGATAGCCTTGCAACAGGTGAAATCGTTGTCCGAAAAGCAACAGAGGGTGAACAAATTACGACTTTAGATGACCAAGAACGTACATTAAAAGCGACTGATTTAGTGATTACTAATGGTAAGGAACCAGTAGCTATTGCAGGTGTAATGGGTGGCGCAAATTCTGAGGTAACAGAGTCTACTACAACAGTTGTGATTGAATCTGCTTATTTCGATGGCTTAACTGTACGCCAAACTTCACGTCGTCTTGGCTTGCGCTCTGATGCTTCTGCTCGTTTCGAAAAGGGTGTTGACCCTAACCGCGTTTTACCTGCAGCAGAACGTGCAGCAGCATTATTAGCTGAACTTGCTGGTGGGGAAGTGTTGGAAGGCACATGTCTTGTCGATGAACTGGATAAAACACCAGCCCGTGTTGTTGTGTCCCCAGACTTTATTAATGAGCGTTTAGGAATGAAAATTTCTTTAGAGGATATGCTTTCTATTTTAGAACGTCTGAAATTCAGTGTAGAGGCAGCGAACGGCTTGTTAATAATTGATGCGCCAACCCGTCGTCAAGATATTAAAATTGAAGAGGATATCGTTGAGGAAATTGCTCGTTTATTTGGTTATGATGAAATCCCGATGACATTACCAGAGGGTGCTACGCAAGTAGGTGGTTTAACACCATATCAAGCACATCGTCGTGTAGTCCGTAATTTTATGGAGGGAGCAGGGCTTTATCAGGCTGTAACCTATTCATTAACATCTGAGGCATTGTCACAGCGCTTCGCATTGAAGGCTGAGCCAGTCACTCGTTTGCTAATGCCTATGAGTGAAGAACGTTCAACTTTACGTCAGAGTCTGATTCCACATTTAATTGAAGCAGCTGCTTATAATGTAGCACGTCAAGCTGAAAGCGTGGCACTTTATGAGGTTGGTTCTGTGTTCCTTGGTCAACTAGAAGAAGGGCAGCCATATGAGGAAGAGCATGTAGCAGCAGTTTTAACAGGAAAATGGTTAGATCATGCTTGGCAGGGTGAGAAAAAAGCAGTTGACTTCTTTGTCTTAAAAGGCATTGTTGAGGGCGTTATTGGTAAGCTAGGCTTAGAAAATCGCATTTCATTCGTGCAAGCACAAGTCGATGGCTTGCATCCAGGACGCACAGCTAGCATTCTTTTAGATGGGGAGCAGGTCGGCATTATTGGTGGTTTACATCCTGCAGAGCAAAAAGCATGGGGTGTTAAAGACACATATGTCATGGAAATGAATTTAGTAGCATTATTAAATGCCACTGAACAAGAGGTACCGCTTACCTACACATCGGTACCTCGATTCCCAGCAATGTCTCGTGATATCGCTTTAATCATGAATCGTGCTACAACTGCAGGAGAAGTCATCACAGCTATCCGCTCAGCTAGCGTAAAATTATTGAAAGACGTTCGTGTATTTGATGTTTACGAAGGTGAAAAAATGGAGCCAGGTAAAAAATCTGTTGCATTCTCACTCACTTACCTTGATCCAGAGCGTACTTTAACAGATGAAGAAGTTGTTGCAGCACATAACAAGGTGCTAAAAGCTATTGCAACAATTGAAGGTACAGAAGTACGTTAATATTATTATTTAGGAAGACTGTCTTATGGGACAGTCTTTTTTATCTTCATTCAGCAAATGTTTCTTGTATCGGAAGCATAGCGGTAGCGGCAGATGTTTTATGCTCGTAAGTGTAGCGGCAACGGTAGATACACCCCTTTACCAGTGGCGAGAGAATGCGGTTTTGGTTCCTTATCAGTGGGTGTCCAAACACCTATTGAAATAGCAGAACTCAGTATAAGAACGTCACATCCTGTGGCAATTTATCTGTACAAAAGTGAAGCGACAGCAACACGTTTTTATCTGTGCGAAAGCGTAGCGGCAGCGGTAGCTACAATTACGCCGGGGCGAAAATGATTTAAATCATTTTCCTTGCTTTTTCGGTATTTGCAAAATGCCATTTCGTTATAGTGCGTAAAAAATCCTCACCTTGACCACGCCAAATACGTGCTGCTAAAGCATCTACTTTTGCAGAAGCTCCCTTTAATAATTCAATTCCAGCCAGTTCACTAAGTCGATCCATTTCCTTTAAGAAAGCCGCACGAGCTAATATGGAGGCTGTTGCGACTGAAACATGCAATTGCTCAGCTTTTGTTGAAAAAAGCACATTCTCTCGAACAATTTCTCGCTCATTCTTTAAATAGTTATAGTATACGCCTCGTTCAGCAAACTGATCGATTAAAATATGCTGTGGTTTTTCTGGTGCCATTTTCACTAGAGTATTGTTAAGTGCTTTATTGTGCATCATTGCCTTCATTTTTCCCTGTGAATAGCCCTTTGCCTGTAAATTATTATACTTCTCATTCCGCAGTACAAGTACACTATGGACACAGGCAGCACGTAAATCTGGCGCTATTTTACGCATATAGTCATCTGTTAGCATTTTTGAATCTTTTACCCCAAGCTCATTGACAAGCTCAATCTTCGTTGCAGGAACATAAACAGCTGCTACAGTCATTGGACCGAAATAATCGCCAGTGCCAGTTTCATCAGAGCCGAGCACTGACATTGTAGCAAAGCCATCAGGCAAAACATCTCCCTTTGCACCTATGGCTGAAGCTTTTGGCGGAATAGGGATGCTACTGCCCCAGCGAGCTGCTTCTCGTTCAGCTCCTCCCCCTTGAAACATTAATTTACCTGATTTGTACATGGTGATTGCTGTATCTGGAAGCTTTGCGGCAAAGATAACACCAGGTGCCTTTCGCTCTACATAATGGCTTGCATAGAAGGCCTTCACTTCTTTTTGTATATTTGGTGATATTGAAAGCACAATATTTGACATTTAATCGTCCCTTTCTGTCCTCATTGTTCACAATTTTATATCATTCATGGTATGATAATAAATAGCTTTTTTGTGTGATGCTGTTCACAACTAAAAAAATCGTGAACATAAAGATGAAAAAAGGAGGGTGCGACTATGGAAAATCAAGAAAAGAATAAAATTTCTGTGGAAATATATGGTCACACATATAAAATGGTCGGCTCTGAATCCATTGGACATATGCGACTTGTCGCTTCAATTGTTGATGACCGTATGCGCGAAATGAATTTACATAACCCCTCACTTGATAGTACAAAACTAGCTGTTCTAACAGCAGTAAATACTGTTCACGATTATTTACTATTAAAAGAGCAGATGGAGCGACTAGAAGAAGAATTGAAAAAATTAAAGGGTTGAAGTGAATGCTAGATTTAATCATATTGGCGGTGCTATTAGCTGGACTTATTATCGGTGCAAAACGAGGTTTCATCGTTCAGATGATGCATATTGTCAGCTTTATAGTTGCCATCATTGTTGCGTATATTTATTATAAGCCATTAGCACAAAAATTTGTGTTTTGGATTCCATATCCAGGTGTAACAGATTCAGGTAGTCTTGGCGTAGTCATAGATAGTCTGGATTTAGACAGCACATTTTACCGTGTCATTGCCTTCGCTGTTATTTTCTTCGCTGTGAAAATTTCCTTGCAAATTATTGCGTCGATTTTTGATTTTATAGCGTATTTACCAGTGTTAAATACTTTAAATCGTTGGCTTGGAGCATTGTTTGGCATGATTGAAAACTATTTAATTATGTTTATTTTGCTATACATTCTTGCTTTATTGCCAGTTGATTTTATTCAAGGGTTAATATCGAAGTCATTGATAAGTGGTCTTATTTTGGAGCATACACCAATTATTACGAAGATGTTTCAAAACTGGTGGTATATTTATATGCAATAGTAAACTTTGCACTTCTCTCGGCTGTGAGAGAAGTGTTTTTACGATAGGAGGAACTTCTGTTGAACAAAAAAACAATTATTCGAACACTTGAAAAAATCGCATTATATATGGAATTACAGGGGGAAAATCCATTTAAAGTATCAGCCTTTCGAAAAGCAGCTGCGGCTCTAGAGGGAGACGAACGCTCATTAAGTGAGATGGAGGATGTAACGAAACTTAAAGGAATTGGTAAAGGAACTGCCGCTGTCATTGAAGATTTAATGACAACTGGACAATCAAGTCTATTAAAGGAATTAGAAGAAGTTGTTCCGAAAGGCTTACTACCCTTATTAAAATTACCTGGATTAGGTGGGAAAAAAATTGCCAAGCTTCATCAAGAGCTAGGAATTGATTCTGCGGAAAGTCTAAAGGCAGCATGTGAGGCATGTAAAGTTCGTGAGCTAGCAGGCTTTGCAGCGAAAACAGAAGAAAAAATATTAAAGGAGCTTGCCAATTTAGCTAATCGTTCAGAGCGTTTACCAATATGGCAACTGGAGCCTGTTGTTTTACAAATAGAAGCACTTCTAGGTAGTATGAAGGAAGTAGAACGTTTTTCAGTTGCTGGAAGCTTCCGTCGGGCTGCGGAAACAAGTAAGGATATTGATTTTATTGTTGTAACAGAAGCAGTTGAGGCTGTTCGTGAGCAACTGCTGAATAAGCTTTCGATACAGGAAGTGGTAGCAGCTGGCGATACGAAAATTTCTGTCGTATTAGATTTAGACGAGCCAATAAGTGTGGATTTCCGTTTAGTAAAGGATGCGGAATATGCAACTGCCTTACATCATTTTACAGGCTCTAAGGAACATAATGTTCGTATGCGTCAAATTGCAAAAGCACGTGGTGAGAAGATTAGTGAATATGGTGTTGAGCAGGAAGATGGGAACGTATTGACCTTTAAAGATGAAGCAGCGTTTTTTGCCCATTTTGATTTACCGTTTATCCCGCCAAGCATACGCACTGGTACAACGGAGTTTGATAAAACTGAGGATATTCAAACTTTAGTGAAACTAGAGGATATCAAGGCAGATTTGCATATGCATACAACATGGTCAGATGGAGCCTATTCTGTGGCAGAAATGGGCGAGGCTTTAATCGCACGAGGTTATCAATATAGCGTTATAACGGACCATTCGCAATTTTTAAAGGTAGCAAATGGTTTAACGCCTGAACGTTTAATAAAGCAACGTGCTGAAATTGAAGCATTTAATAAGGCACATTCGGAATTTCATTTATATGCAGGAACAGAAATGGATATTTTGCCAGATGGGACCCTTGATTTTGAAAATGAAGTATTGAAAGCGTTAGATTTTGTGATTGCTTCCATCCATTCTAGTTTTACACAGTCTCAGGAAAAAATAATGGCACGTTTACTAACGGCAATGCAAAATCCATATGTGCATATGATTGCGCATCCTACAGGTCGCATTATCGAGGATCGTCAAGGTTATAATCCCAATATGGAACAATTAATTGCTTGGGCGAAGGAATATGGTAAAATTTTAGAGTTAAATGCCAATCCATATCGTCTTGATTTATGTGTGGAGCATTTAGAAATGGCCATGGGAGCTGGTGTGCCTGTAGCCATTAATACCGATGCCCATGATATTGCTCATTTACGTTTTATGGATATAGGGGTTCGTTATGCAAACAAAGCATGGTTGAAAAAGGATATGATTGTGAATACATGGACGCGGGAACAATTTGAGGCGTTTATTCGACGAAATAAATAGGTTGAGGAGGTGTTCTCAGTGATCGCAGAACGCGCATTGAAAACACTAGAATATGATAAAGTACGTCAGCAAGTGGCTACATACTGTACTTCATCCATTGGCAAAACAGCTATTGATGAGCTTGTACCACAAACAGACTATGAGAAAGTTGTACAATTATTAGAGGAAATGGATGAAGGACTTTCCATTTTACGTGTAAAAAGCAATGTACCGATGGGTGGAATTTTTGATGTACGCCCTGCCGCAAGACGTGCACAAATCGGTGGTATGCTTTCAGCGATGGAATTGATGGAAGTTTCAAGTACGATTCGTGCTAGTAGAATTCTTCGTAATTTCATTGAGGATATTGAATCAGAAGCAGTGATTGAGATTCCTCATTTCATCACTAAAAAGGAGGCAATGCCTGTTTTAACTGGCTTGCAGCACGAAATTAACAATTGTATTGATGACAATGGTTCCGTGCTAGATTCAGCAAGTCAAACTTTACGTTCCATTCGCCAATCTTTGCGTGCAGAGGAGGCTAAGGTTCGTTCAAAGCTTGAAAGCCTTATACGTGGCAGTAATGCTGCAAAAATGCTGTCAGATGCACTTGTAACGATTCGGAATGATCGCTTCGTTATTCCTGTTAAACAGGAGTATCGTCATCATTATGGTGGAATTGTGCATGATCAATCGTCTTCGGGGCAAACATTATTCATCGAGCCAGATTCGGTTGTACAAGCAAATAATGAGATTCATCGACTAAAAATGAAGGAGCAAGCTGAAATTGAACGCATTTTACTTGCTTTAAGTGCTATGGTAGAGGAAGTAGCCCCTGATTTATTTAATTTAGTGAAAGTACTTGGTGAGATAGACGTTATTTTAGCGAAGGGGAAATATGGGCAAGCAAACAAATGTACAATGCCAAAAATGAATAATGACGGTTATATTCGCTTAGTACGTGCACGTCATCCACTTTTACCGATTGACATTGCAGTTGCCAATGATATTGAATTCGGCAAAGACATTACAGCAATTGTTATTACAGGACCAAACACTGGTGGGAAAACTGTAACGTTAAAAACAGTTGGATTATGTACATTGATGGCACAGGCTGGATTACCTGTACCTGCTCTTGATGGTTCAGAATTAGCAGTTTTCAAACAGTTATTTGCTGATATTGGTGATGAACAATCTATTGAGCAATCACTATCAACGTTCTCCTCACATATGGTGAATATTGTAGACATTTTACAAAAATTTGATCATGAGTCACTTGTGCTCTTCGATGAACTAGGTGCTGGGACAGACCCACAGGAGGGTGCAGCTCTTGCTATTTCTATTTTAGATGAAGTACATGGAAGAGGAGCTCGTGTGATGGCAACGACTCACTATCCAGAATTAAAAGCTTATGGGTATAATCGTCCTGGTGTTGCCAATGCAAGTGTGGAGTTTGATATTGAAACTTTGAGTCCAACATACCGTCTACTTATTGGTGTTCCGGGTCGCTCCAATGCATTTGAAATTTCAAGCCGTCTTGGCCTACCAGAATCTATTATAGATAGAGCGAAAGGCTTTACAGGCACAGATCGTCATGAAGTGGAGTCAATGATTGCTTCACTTGAGGAGACACGACGCCAATCCGAGGATGATGCAGAGCGATCTCATGAATTGCTGATGGAATCCGAAGCCTTACGCAAAGAGCTGCAGGACAAACTACAGGCTTATGAGGAGCGTAAAGAGGCACTTGATAAAAAAGCGAAGGAAAAGGCTCGTAAAATTGTCGATGAGGCAAAGAGAGAAGCTGAATCAATCATAGCTGAATTGCGTGAAATGCGTAAAAATGCGGACCAGGTCGTGAAGGAGCATGAGCTTATTGAAGCTCGTAAACGCTTAGAAGATGCGACGCCTCTAGATAATAATAAAGTGCTAAAGAAAGCAGCCCAAGTGAAGGCTCGCGCTCAAAACCTAGTTGTCGGAGATGAGGTAAAGGTGTTAAGCTATGGTCAACGGGGTACTTTACTGGAAAAAGTGTCTGATTCTGAATGGATTGTGCAAATGGGCATTTTGAAAATGAAAATTTCGGATAGTGACCTTGAATATATCAAGCCAGAAAAAGAGCCCATGCAACGTATTGCAGGTGTTAAAAACCGAAATAGCCATGTGAAATTAGAATTAGATCTCCGTGGTGAACGTTTCGAGGATGCTATTTTGCGTACAGAAAAGTATATTGATGATGCCCTACTAGCTAATTATGGGCGTGTTTCGATTATTCACGGTGTTGGTACAGGTGCATTGCGTCAGGGAATTCAAAACTATTTGAAAAAGCATAAGCGTGTAAAATCCTTCCGTTTTGGTGAAGCAGGTGAGGGTGGCTTTGGCGTCACGGTTGTGGAATTGAAATAAGCAGTAAAGGGGACGGAGAAAATGCTGAATTCTAGCTTTTGGCGATATCCGATTATCGAAACGGCAGGATATTTTAGTGTTGTTGTGTTATGTTTAGTCGTCTCGATGGCATTGTTCGAAGTCGTTACGAAATATAAAAATTGGGAAGAAATAAAAAATGGCAATGTTGCTGTAGCACTCGCAACTGGTGGGAAAATTTTGGGGATTTGCAATATTTTCCGTTACTCCATTGCTCGACACAGCACATTAAGCGAAATGATTGGCTGGGGTCTTTTTGGCTTTACATTACTGATTGTGGCGTATTTTTTATTTGAATTCATGACTCCACGCTTTAATGTAGATCAAGAAATTGCGAATGATAATCGCTCAGTCGGCTTTATTTCCTTCACCATTTCAGTAGGTCTATCGTTTGTGATTGGGGCAAGTATTGCATAGGAGTGTCATGACATGGAAAAATTGGCGAAAATTCTAATCGTTGTCTGCATCGCATTTTTGGCAGTCGGTGTCTACTATATGATGACCCTTTAAACAAGAAAACGCATCCTGTTTGTGAGGATGCGTTTTTGTTATGTTTTAAGGTGGCGTAAAGAAAAGAATTGCTCAGCTTGAGAGTGGAATCGCTCAGGTATGGTCAAGAACGGCTCCGGTAGAGTAAAAAGTCGCTCGGGTAGGGTCAAGAAGTGCTCAGGTAGAGTAAAAAATCGCTCGGGTATGGTCAAGAAGTGCTCAGGTAGAGTAAGAAGTCGCTCAGATATGGTCGAGAAACGCTCAGGTAGAGTAAAAAATCACTCGGATAGTGTCAAGAATTGCTCAGATAGAGTAAAAAGTCGCTCAGGTATGGTCGAGAAGTGCTCAGGTAGAGTAAGAAAGCGCTCGGGTAGGGTCAAAAGTGCTCAGATAGAGTAAGAATCGGGTATGGTCAAGAAGTGCTCAGGTAGAGTAAAAAATCACTCGGATAGGGTCAAGAAGCGCTCAGGCAGAGTAAGCAGTCGCTCGGGTATGGTCAAGAAGTGCTCACGTAGAGTAAAAAAATCGCTCGGATAGGGTCAAGAAGTGGTCTTCTGTCAAGAAAGTGGACATAAAAAAGTGAGAGCTTCAAAGCTACCGCACTGCGTTTGGTGGGCAATGGAAGTCAATTGTTCAAAGAGCTCGAACAATTGA
>Ga0213828_1000753_pt1 | contig 29875 bp, 23 predicted proteins | sample MC6MC0897MG_FD_180664 | JGI IMG/M metagenome (GOLD analysis project Ga0213828, IMG submission 180664) | Enriched soil aggregate microbial communities from Iowa State University, Ames, United States - MC6-MC0897-MG | ecosystem: Environmental > Terrestrial > Soil > Unclassified | place: USA: Iowa... | reverse complement strand
AATATAAATGGCAATGGGCTTATAAAGAAAAGTTTGAAAAAGCTGGCTTAACTGCATTACTTGGTAGCGGTTTTGATCCAGGTGTAACAGGCGTTTTTACAGCTCATGCACAAAAACATGAATTTGATGAAATCCACTATATCGATATCGTGGATGCAAATGCAGGAGATCATGGTTATCATTTCGCAACAAACTTCAACCCAGAGATTAACATTCGTGAAATAACAGCGAATGGTCGTTACTGGAAAGAAGGCGAGTGGGTGGAAACAGCACCACTTGAGAAAAAAGAGGTTTATAACTTACCAGAAATCGGACCAAAAGATATTTACCTTCTATACCATGAAGAGCTTGAATCACTTGCGAAAAATATCAAAGGTTTAAAACAAATCCGCTTCTGGATGACGTTCTCTGAAAAATACTTAACACACTTAAAAGTATTAGAAAACGTTGGCATGACATCAATCGAACCTATCGAATTTGAAGGTCAAATGATTCAGCCAATCCACTTCCTAAAAGCAGTATTACCAGATCCAGCTTCACTTGGACCACGTACAAAAGGTAAAACAAATATCGGTTGTATTATTCGCGGTCTTAAAGATGGCAAAGAAAAAACGTACTATGTATACAACGTATGTGACCATCAAGAATGTTATAACGAAGTTGGTTCGCAAGCGATTTCTTATACAACTGGCGTACCAGCTATGATTGGTGCAATGCTTGTGATGAATGGTGAATGGCGCAAACCAGGTGTTTGGAATGTAGAAGATTTCAATCCAGATCCATTCATGGATGCATTAAATAAATGGGGTCTACCATGGCAAGAAAGCCATAACCCAGAATTACTTGACCTTGATTTAGATGCAAAGGAATTAAGCCGATGAAACCAATTGATTTTTCAAAAGTTCCATCCCCTTCTTATGTAGTGGATGAGCGATTATTAACACAAAATCTTGAGCTTTTAAAATCAATTCAAGATCGTACAGGCTGCCGCATTTTACTAGCCCTTAAAGGTTTTTCTATGCATTCAACATTCCCTTTAGTAGGGGAATATTTAGCAGGCATTACAGCTAGCTCACTGCATGAAGCACGTCTTGGCTATGAAAAAATGGGCAAAGAAGTTCACGTTTATGCTCCTGCTTATATTGAGCATGAAATGGACGAGCTTCTAGGCTATGTGGATCACATCGTGTTTAACTCATTTAACCAATGGGCTCAGTTCAAGGATAAAGTGAAATCTGCTGGTAAAACAATTGAATGTGGTATTCGTGTGAATCCTGAGTACTCTGAAATTGAAACAGCTCTTTATGATCCTTGCTATACGAATTCCCGTCTTGGCACAACTTTGGCTAACTTCGATAAATCCCAGCTTGACGGCATCGATGGCTTACACTTCCATGCGATGTGTGAACAAAATTCAGATACGTTAGAGCGTATTATTGAAGTAGTAGAAGAAAAGTTTGGTGATGTTTTACACCAAATGAAATGGTTGAACTTCGGTGGTGGCCACCATATTACACGTGAAGATTATGATGTAGAGAAGCTTGTGAATATCATTAATTATGTGCAAGAAAAGTATAACCTGCTTGTGTATTTAGAGCCAGGTGAAGCAGTAGCCCTTAATACTGGTTATTTGGTAGCTACAGTCCTTGATATCCAAGAAAATGGGATGGATCTTGCTATTCTAGATACATCAGCAACATGTCATATGCCTGACGTACTTGAAATGCCATACCGTCCAATGATTATTGGTTCTGGTCAAGCGAATGAATTAGCCCACACATATCGCCTAGGTGGACTTACATGTCTTGCTGGTGATGTAATTGGCGATTATTCATTTGAGCAGCCATTAAAACCAGGTGACCGTCTTGTATTTACAGATATGGCCCATTATTCAATGGTGAAAAACCATATGTTTAACGGCGTCAACTTACCTTCAATCGTTTCTTACAATGATGAAGAGGGCATTAAAGTCATTCGTGAATTTAAATTTGAAGACTATAGTGGCCGACTTTCTTAAAAAATGTCAAACACCTCCAGCTAAATTTGGAGGTGTTTTATTATCTTCTTAGGTTTTAAAAGGACTACCTTTCTCCTTGCTCTTAGTCTTAGTGTTTTACATCATTCAACTTCGATTTCAGTTCTTAACTGTAATACTTCCTCTACAGTTAAGCTAGTTAATTGCATAATTTGTTCATTATCGTAACCTGATGCAATCATATTTTTTGCCACCGCTTTAATTCCTTTCTCTATTCCTTTCTCTATTCCTTCTTGTTGTGCATGATATTTAGCATCCTCTAGTTTAGCTACTTCATCAATCATGTACTTTAAACGAGACTGGTAGGCAATAATTGTTTCAGGTGTTTGGCTTAACTCTTCCCATGCACTTAGTGCTTGTTGCAAGTTTTCGTCTTTCATTGTTAATGCCTCCAATTCTAAATAAATATCATCATATGTTTTTTGCTTACGAGCATCTACCATGCCAAGTAATAATAACCATCTAACTAAAATATCGTCCAGAGCGTTTAATGTTTGATTAAACCAGGCATGTAGAAACTTGTTCATTTCAATAAAGTGAATTTCTAATACATCGTCTTTTGATCTTAAGCGTTGAAGTAACGCATCTTCATATAAATGATAGGTACTATGATAATGGACGATTTCTTCAAATAATGTAAAATGGCAAATATTGATAGTTATAGTGGGGCGTAGTGTATGATACCCTAGTCCTTTTTGTAGCTGGGTTGTAAATAATCGTGACCAATAAAACATCGACCGTTTAAACATATCCTGCTGAGTGGAAAGCTGCATTTCAATATTAATCAGCTCTCCTGCTTGCGTTTTCACTACAATATCAAGTCGTGATTGTTTATCGTCTTGATATTCACCACCTAACTCTTGATTTAAAAACATTGCTTCTGTAATAGTTGCCCGACCTGTCCGTTGTAAAATGGCATTCAGAAAGACTATAGTTATATGTTTGTTGCGCTCACTGCCAAAAAGCTGTTCAAACGCAAAATCTACTTTTAAATCCAATAACTTTGAAAGGAGGTTCTAGTCCTCTACGTTTGTTAGCATAATTAATATAAGTATCAAGTGTACTTTGCTCTACTATGGCTGCATATTCATCCAACTATCAACATGATGAATGGCAACCCCTTGATAGCTTGTTTTTTTCGCATAGTGACGTTGAACAAGAGCTAGTTGTTTATTCATAAAGGCTTCACCATTATCATAAAAAGTAATATTTTGGTTATCATCTAATGCACCTGTTTCAACACTAATCACAATGGATTTATTAACTTTTTTTGCATAGGCGACTTCATGTTGTACAATTTTAATAATATCTTTTGCAGTATTTCGATAAGCCATAATAGAAACGCTCTCTACTTGATTTATCACCCATTCAGCAAGTAAACCTTTTCCAAATCGATTGTTGTATTTAATTTCGTCAAACCAGAACGGCATATCTGCTTCCAAAGGTAATTGTAATTGCTTGGTTTCCTTTTTGGCTCTTGTAAGAAGTGCTTGATAGGATTCAATTGTTTGCGTTTGATTATAGCTCCATCCACTATTTAAGTATGGTTCTATATCGAGATGAACGCCTGAAAATTGCTCTGTCACGTCAGCACTTTTATTATATGTATGTAACCAATCAAACAACTGATTCTGCATTTTATAGCCATCTTTAGATACCCAATCTGGCGCTCCGTCCAATGCATATATTTTGATACCCTTTGCAGTTGCATGACTAATAAAACGCTTATAGTCAACACTTCCTATATCCGTATTAATCTGTAAATAAAGTTTGTTTACCTGCTTGTTCTCTAAAAACGAAAGTACTCCTACCTCATCCTCAATAATCCTAGAAGTATTCCATAACCAAGTAGCCTTGTCTTCCACGGTCACTGCGTCTACCTTTCCAAATGATAGTCCAAACGTACTGGCAATTGTAACAAAAATAACAATAGTTACTGTTAATAAAGAGCAACTTTTCATGTCTTACAGCTCCATTCTATTTGCCATGGCTCCTAGAACAGAACCTGGTAACCTGACAATCATGCACTAGAATAGTGTTTAGACTCATGGCTTTGCGTCCTTCTCTTTCGACAAGTTTGCCTTTTACAGTTGTTTTCTTTTCTCTTATCATACATGGCGAAAATAAAAATGTCTGTAGGAAAAATGCATACTAATCATAAATAAGGGGGAATAAAATGATATTCATACGGGTTATTTTTACTATAAAAAATGAAAAAACGTAGAGCCTTCAAGCATCTACGTTTTCTTGTTCATTTTCCAGCATTTTATGCAAGTAATTAATAATTTCACGAATTCCTTCTAGTGAATTGACTAGTATTTTTGGGTCCACATAGGTAATCATACGATTTTCCAGGTTTGCCACTGCAGTAAAATAACGCGTTTTTGAATAGTTAACAAGTCCCATCTGCTGTAAAACAGACGTGTCAAAATCTAGAATTTCACGCGCTTCCGTTACAAGTAATCCATAATTCACAACATCTGTATTCAATACTATAATACGTGCTGTTACAGCATTTGAAGAACGATTATAAAGAATACGTTCAAAATCAAGCACTGGGATAAGCTCACCACGAATTCTTGTGAAGCCTAGAAGATAATTAGGTAAATGAGGAATCGGTGTTACATGCTCTAATTTTTCAATTGAAATTGCTTGTTCCACAGGCACTGCATACTCTTCAGTTCCACAAGCAAAAACTACTGCTTTTACACTTTCCATGCGATCACATCCTTCAATTTCTGCTGTTATTTTTTTGCAGATTCTTTGACAATTTCAACTAGTAAATCTGCTAATTTTTCTAATTCTTCTACTGGGATTTTTTCATTTGTTGTATGAATATCTTCGTAGCCAACAGAAAGGTTGACTGTAGGGATGCCAAAGCCTGCAATTACATTTGCATCTGAACCTCCTCCAGAAATCCCTAGGGTCGGTGTGCGATCAATGTTACGTGCTGCTGCCATTGCGACTTGAACGACTTTATCTGTTTCAGTTACTCGGAATCCTGGATACATAAGCTTTACTTCTACTTCAGCACGTGCTCCAAGTGATGCAGAGATTTGTTCAAATGTCTCCTGCATATGCTTCGTTTGAGCATCGAGCTTCATTTTATCAATTGAACGAGCCTCTGCAAGGATATTCACTTCATCACATACAATATTCGTAGCCTGACCACCCTCAAAACGACCAATATTTGCTGTAGTTTCTTCATCTAAACGTCCTAGCTTCATCTGTGCAATACATTTTGCAGCCACTGTAATCGCTGATACTCCTTTTTCTGGAGCTACACCAGCGTGAGCAGTTTTGCCAATAATTTTGGCGAAGACTTTTGCCTGATATGGTGCTGCTGTAACAATTCCACCCACTTTACCATCACTATCCACTGCAAAGCCGTATTTTGCTTTAATTTTGGATGAATCTAACTCTTTAGCCCCAACAAGTCCACTTTCTTCACCCGCAGTGATGATAAATTCAATATCTCCATGCTCAATATTCTGCTCTTTTAAACGTTTCACCATTTCTAGTAATGCTGCAAGCCCAGCTTTATCATCAGCGCCCAAAATTGTAGTACCATCTGACACGATATACCCATCCTCTCGTAAAGATGGCTTAATCCCTTTACCTGGTACAACTGTATCCATATGAGAAGTAAAATAAATTGGTTCAACATCTAAAGAACCTTTTAAAGTAGCCAATATATTGCCTGCTCCATGTCCATTTCGTGTATGGGCATCATCCTGTTCTACTGTAAAACCAAGCGCTGTTAATTTGTCCATTAAAACCGGCGCAATCAAATGCTCATATTTTGTTTCTGAATCAATTTGTACGAGCTCGAAAAACTCTTCTACTAAACGACTTGTCATGTTGTAAGACTCCCTTAGTTTACGTGTATTACCACGTTATAGTATATGTATTATTTTAGCACAACGTTAGATGAGTTGAAATAATTCACTAGCAGTTCGAGACTAATTTTTGGAAGGAGATCAATTATGCCTCGGCATAATTGCGTCCGGAATTGGCTTTGTGCTTAGGCCTGCGTGAGGCAGGTCAGTTAGCCGTTATCGCATGGACGCGATGATTTTAGGCTAACATCCTTTATTAACTCCTTTCCGATTCCGTGACATCCGCCGGAGGCTTTGGGCCAACAGATGTTTTTTGTGCGAAAGCGTAGTGCTAACGCAGCGGCAGCAACATGATGTTGGTCACTAAGTCGTTGCCACAAGACGTGGCGTTCTTAGACTGAGTTCCGCTATTTCAGTAGGTATTTGGACACCCACTGAAAAGGAAACAAAACCGCATTCATCTCACCATTTGTAAATGTGGGAGTCTTCTGTAGCTGCCGCTGTCGTGCATAAAACATCTGCCACTATGCTTTCGATACAAAAAACATTTGCTGAATGAAGATAAAAAGCTCGTGAAAGAGGGAGTTTATCCCTTTCCACAAGCTTCTTATAGTTGGAAGATAGCATCTTTTTCACGTTCAAGTAACTGAAGATATTCAACCGCTTTATGATGCTTATCCTGTAAACGCCAAATTGTATTATGTACATCATCTTGCACACGAGACACTTGCTCCCTAGCAGTTGATATTTTGGAGTGAACTGACCAGGCTGAGAAAATATCATCAAAGAAGTAGTCTGCAAATTTGACAAAGCCATCTGTTTCAACATGTAATGATTTCGTTGATAAATCATGGATGTCCAGAAGCTCATTATGAAATCGCTGTAAAGCAATTTGAGCATCGTGAAGATAATTTTCAGACTGATTTAGTGCATCATGCTTCAAATGTGTAGCAATAAGTCCCCCTCCCAAAAACGTATCCCATGTTGAAAAACCATTAGCGGAATGTAGAGAAGCAGCCGCTTGCCCAAGCATTGTTAATGCATTTTCACCAGCCTCTTCAGCCTCCTTCATTTCTATAATTAATTGCTTCGTTACTATTTCTTCATGGGCTAATTGCTCTAATTTTTTTGCTTGCTCTGGCTCATGTATTTGAAGGTAGCCCTTCTTTTTAGCATTCAGCTTGTTTAAAGCTTCTTGTAAATGTTGTTCATTAATTTGAGTAAGCTTTGACTCAGCTTGTGCTAAATCGATTGTTAAATCTTCTTGCATTTTCTTTGCTTCATTTATTTTTAATTCAAGAACGGCTGCTTTATCAATTCTCTCTGCTCGTAGCTCATCTTGCTGCCCCGTCCACGTACGAATCATATTCATAAACGAAAAGCCTTCTAATTTATCAAGTTTCGTTCGAATGTGATTGAGTGCTATAGAATGTTTGTAAATGTCCTGTTGTGCACGCTCAAGTTGATTTTCAATTAATCGTTTTTGCTCATTTAATCTACTAACATTTCTTAATTGTGCATGTATGATTTCCTGTTCATTTTGTAATTGTTTCCATTCCATTCATCTCAACTCCTCTTATCTATTTGTACGGATGAAAAGAGTAAATGTTTCAATTATCTGTCATCTTTTATCATTTTTCGTCAATTTCTTTGTGCCAACAGGAAAGCCCAGCAAATGGCTGCTGGGCTTGTACAAATTTTATAGTGGAATATTTCCGTGTTTTTTCTCTGGGCGTGATTCATGTTTATTTGAAAGCATGTCTAAACCTTGAATTAGCTTAATACGTGTATCACGTGGATCAATGACATCATCTACCATACCGCGAGATGCTGCAACATATGGGTTTGCGAACTTTTCTTTGTATTCTTCAATTTTCGCTGCACGTGTTGCTTCTGGATCGTCAGATTTTGCAATCTCGCGCGCAAAGATAATATTCGCGGCACCTGCTGCACCCATAACAGCGATTTCAGCGTTTGGCCAAGCAAATACAAGGTCAGCCCCAATTGATTTAGAGTTAAGCGCAACATAAGCACCGCCATAAGCCTTACGTAAAATAACTGTAATTTTCGGTACAGTTGCTTCTGAGTATGCATAAAGGATTTTTGCTCCATGACGGATGATTCCACCATGCTCTTGCTTAACGCCTGGGAAGAAGCCAGAAACGTCTTCAAAAGTGATGATTGGAACATTGTATGCATCACAAGTACGGATGAAACGAGCCGCTTTGTCAGAAGAATCGATATCTAGTCCACCAGCAAGTACTTTTGGTTGGTTACAAACTAGACCAACAGACTCACCTGCGATACGTGCAAAACCTACTACTACGTTTTTCGCAAATTCTGAGTGAACTTCCATAAATGAACCTTCGTCCACTACTTGCTCAACCACTCTCCGTACATCATAAGGGCGAGTTGTTTCAATTGGCACAGTATCCACGATTTCAGGGCGGTAGTCGTCACCTTCTGGACGTGCCTGACGTGGCGCTTTTTCCTTATTATTTTGTGGAAGATAGCTTAATAGTTTTTTAATTTGATCAATCGCTTCTTCTTCAGATGGTGCGCGGAAGTGTGCATTACCACTTACAGCGTTGTTTACTTTTGAACCACCTAAGTCTTCTGCAGAGATTTTTTCACCTGTTACTGTTTCAATTACTTTAGGACCTGTTATGAACATTTGAGATGTTTTGTCAACCATTAAGATAAAGTCTGTGATTGCGGGAGAATAAACTGCTCCACCAGCACATGGTCCCATAATTACTGAAATTTGTGGGATTACGCCAGAGTAGATGGCATTGCGATAGAAAATATGACCGTATCCATCAAGTGAAAGGACGCCTTCTTGAATACGTGCACCACCTGAATCATTGATACCAATGAATGGCGTGCCGTTTTTCGCAGCAAGATCCATTACTGTGGCCATTTTTTTCGCATGCATTTCACCCAATGCTCCACCAAATACAGTAAAATCTTGAGAGAATAAGTAAACAGGACGTCCGTTAATTTTACCGAAACCAGTAACTACACCATCACCAGGTCCTTCCATCTTGTCCATACCGAAGTCAACTGTACGATGTGTAATGAATGGGTTGATTTCAAAAAATGTACCTTCGTCCAGCAATAATTCAATGCGCTCACGAGCAGTTAGTTTACCTTTTTCATGTTGCTTGTCGATGCGCTCATAGCCACCACCAAGTTCAATTACCGTCTTACGGTCATATAACTCATTAATTTTGTCGAACATATCCATACTAATCACTTATCCCCTTTTCCACTTTTATCGCATAATTCATATAACACACCGAAAGATGATTTAGGATGCATGAAGGCTACCTCTGCACCACCAGCACCTGGTCCTGGCTCTTCTGATAAAAGACGTACACCTTTTTCACGAAGCTCTGACATACGCTCACGAATCCCTGTCACACCGAAAGCTACATGGTGAATACCTTCCCCACGTTTTTCGATATATCCATGAATGGTACTTTTTTCACTCATGGGTTCCAGCAATTCGATTTTTACATTGCCAGCGTCTATAAATGCAACGCGAACCTGTTGAGATTCAACCTCTTCTACTTTTAACAACTTTAAGCCTAAAGTTTCTGTATAATATGTAATGCGTTCATCAAGATCACGCACCGCAATCCCAATATGATCTACTTTCTCCATGGTGACATCTCCTTCTGTTATGGTACATACTCTATTTTACAGACTTTTTTGTCAAAACTCTACTACTTGAGAAATTTTTCAGATTTGCTAAACTATTTATAAGAAAAGAAGGAGCGAACGAGCATATGAGTAATAAAAAATTTCAAAAAGTCGTTATTTATAGTATGATCGCAATTATGCTAATCTCATCTCTAGCATTCGGATTATCTATGATAATTTAAGGCAAAGCACGAGGCGTCCACACTACTGTGGGCGCTCTTTTTTAGCCTTTAACCCTTTAAATGACTGCTTTATTTCTAAATACCTGTCCATTTCCTCTATAAACTGATAGAGGGCTGCCTGAGCGATAAATTGCTCGTGGCTTTGTGGTAAAGGAAGCTGAGAAAAATCGCGCTTAACATGTTCGAGCTTTTCGCGGTACTGACTAGCCGTATTCCCCGAATGAACATGCTCACCTAGGTCTTGTAAAAAATCTGCCACAATTTCAGCCTCTTGTACTATAACAGGTAATGTCGTCACTTTGGGTAGCACTCTTTCGATAATTTCTAGCTGCTGCTCTCGCATATCGAAATATACATAGTAATCATTTTTACGTCTTGTAAAATGGTTTTGAACATCTTTAAACGCTAATGATTTTGCCTCTTCTAGTGCTTTGATTGCATCGATAATTTCTTGGCCGTTCCACAACGTATCTCCTTGCCGTAAATAGCTGGCAATTTCTAAAAAAATCTTACTATATAGCTCCTCTATTTTGACTCTGTAGTAATTTAATTCCTTTTGAATGTCTGGCATATACATATTAATGGCAATCCCTGTTCCATAACCGATAGCCATCAACGCTAATTCATTATAAACAAGTGTTAATGAGTAACCTTCAGCAGCGTAAATATGCATAATAATCACGACACTGGAGATAAATCCATCCGCAACCTTTAAAGATACAATGGTAGGAATAAAGAGTATAAGCATGCCTGCTAGTGTAAGTGGATGATAAGCAAATAACTCAAAGCTTACAAAGGCAAAAAGCATTGCTACAATACTTGCAACCAATCGTGTATAGGCTGCATAAATGGATTTCTTTTTTGTTGGTTGCACACATAATATGGTTAGAATACCAGCAGATGCATATGAGGCTAAATCAAAATACTGTGCAATGGCAATAGCGATGGCCGCACCAATTGCTGTTTTTAAAGTTCGATAGCCGATTGAAAACTTCTTCAGGCCGACTGCCTCCCATCCTTTAGTACTCTTCACTCATTCAGCTAATTATTTAGCCAATATTACAAAAATTTTAATAATAATGAAACTATCTATACATGAGGATCAGTAGGAAGCCTACATAGATAGCATGATCTATGAGGCTTTTCTACTTGGTTGAAAATGATTTTTCTTATGCAAGAATAGACTTAAAGTTCGTCACAATATTCTTCAAAGTTTGCTTGTAAATTTGTCACAACTGACATTGGGTCATGCCCTTCAATTTCATAGCGTCCCACTTCTGCGACAACTTGTCCGTCTTTTAATAGAACGAATGATGGTGATGAAGGTAGATGATCTTCTCCAAAATGGTAACGCGCTGCTGCAGTTGCCTCTTTATCTTGCCCTGCAAACACTGTTACTAAATGGTCTGGACGTTTATCATAATGAACGCATTGTGCTGCTGCTGGACGAGCGATACCACCCGCACAACCACACACTGAGTTCACCATTACTAATGTTGTACCTGGACGAGCAAACGCCTCTTCTACAGCTTCTGGTGTTGTTAATTGTTCATAACCAGCTGCCTCAATTTCAGCACGTGCTGTTTTTAAAATTTCCTGCATAAATAAATCGTAATCCATATTCATATAGCGATAGCTCCTTTCAAGTTCGCGCCAATTTAGTTATATTTCAGATAGTAGATTTTTGACGCTTATCCATCTCTTATCATAGCAGTTTGCAAGCAATTTGTGCACCTACTTGCTCAACACATTTCAGTTGAAATTACTACGATTTCAATAAGACTCGTTTACTTGTCTTCCTGCTCCTCGCTAAATAAACGATCCACACCTTGTGTAACTGTCAACTGTCCACTTAAAATTTGACGTTCAAGCTGTTGTACTTGTGCTTTACGTTGCGGGTTTCCATAAAAGAGATCTATTAAATGATCGGTAATCATCGATTGGAACCACTCTTTTGTTTGTTGCTGGCGTCGAGTAGCCCAATAGTGATTTGCTTCTACGATTTGCTTGAATTCCCCAATTGTTTCCCAAACCTTATCAAGTCCTCGATTTTCTAGTGAACTAACAGGCATGGCAGTTGACATCCAACCAGGTGTAGCAGGCTGTAAAAAGTGCAAAATTTGTTTGTACTCTGCAACCGTTTTTTTAGCTAGACGTACATTATCACCATCCGCCTTATGCACGACAATTGCATCTGCTAATTCCATAATGCCTTTTTTCATGCCCTGCAATTCATCCCCCGCTCCTGTTAAAACAAGAAGCAGGAAGAAGTCAACCATGCCACGGACATAGGTTTCACTTTGTCCAACACCAACTGTTTCAATTAAAATCACATCATAGCCTGCTGCCTCACAAACTAACATGGTTTCACGTGTCTTTTTGTGAACACCCCCTAGGGTACCTGCCGATGGCGATGGACGCACAAATGCACTAGGCTTCTTAACGAGCTCTTCCATACGCGTTTTATCGCCAAGTATACTTCCTCCCGATAGAGAAGAACTTGGATCAATGGCAAGAACAGCAACTCGTTTCCCCATATCACAAAGCATAGTACCGAAAGCCTCTATGAATGAGCTTTTTCCTGCCCCAGGCACACCTGTTATGCCAATTCGGATACTATTGCCTGTATGTGGAAGAAGCTCCTGCAATAGTTCTTGTGCCTGTACTTTATGGGTAGCGTTTGAACTTTCAATGAGGGTAATGGCTTTTGATAAATGTGTGCGAGAGCCCGCACGTACTTGTTGTGCAAGCTCTCCTACATTTAGAGTGTCTGCCTTTTTCTTTCGGAACTTTTTGGGTGTACCATATTGCATCCCGTCGTGAGTCGCCTCTACTCCGTCCATGACAAATAGCGCACTTTCTTCCATTCCTTTATTTTTGTCCATTATTCAGACACTTCCTCATAGCCTAAACGTTTGTAGATTTCTTCAATAATTTTTTGTGCAGATACAGGAATCACTGTACCTGGTCCGAAAATAGCTACTGCACCGGCATTATAAAGGAAATCATAATCTTGTGCTGGTATAACACCACCCACAATAATGATAATATCTTCACGACCTAGTTTTTCAAGCTCAGCTATCAATTCAGGCACCAATGTTTTATGTCCTGCTGCTAGTGAAGACACACCAATAACATGAACATCATTTTCAACAGCCATTTGAGCAGCCTCAGCAGGCGTCATAAATAATGGAGAAATATCTACGTCAAAGCCTAAATCTGCATAACCAGTTGCGACAACCTTTGCACCACGGTCATGTCCATCTTGTCCCATTTTAGCAACTAAAATACGCGGACGACGACCTTCATTTTCAAGGAATTCTTCTGTCATTTGTTTCACTTCCGCAATTTGCTCCTCATCAGAGAAGTTTGCAGAGTAAACACCAGAGATCGAACGAATGACCGCTTTATGACGACCAGAAACTGCTTCAATTGCATCAGATATTTCACCTAAAGAAGCACGAGCGCGCGCTGCATCCACTGCTACCGCTAGCAGGTTTTCTTCTCCATCTTGAGCCGCCTTCGTTAAGCGAGCTAAATGTTTTTGAACTTCCGCTTCATCACGAGCTGCCTTCATCGCTTCTAAACGTTCAATTTGTTTTTGACGAACAATGGTATTATCGATATCTAAAATATCAATTGGCTCTTCTTTTGCTAAGCGATACTTATTCACGCCAACAATCGTTTCTGTTTTAGAATCAATTTTCGCTTGACGTTTTGCTGCGGCTTCCTCAACCTTCATTTTTGGAAGTCCCGTTTCAATCGCTTTAGCCATACCACCAAGCGCTTCTATCTCTTCGATTAACGCCCAAGCAGATTTCGTAATTTCTTCTGTTAATTTCTCTACGTAGTACGAACCACCCCAAGGATCAATGACTTTTGTCATCGCTGTTTCCTCTTGTAAAAATAACTGTGTATTACGCGCGATACGTGCTGAGAAATCAGTTGGAAGTGCAATCGCTTCATCCAGTGCATTTGTATGAAGGGATTGTGTATGTCCCATCGAAGAGGCATTTGCTTCGATTAAAGTACGTGCAACATTGTTAAATGGATCTTGCTCAGTTAATGACCAGCCAGATGTTTGGGAGTGCGTACGTAATGCTAATGTCTTTGGATTTTTCGGGTTAAACGTAGACATCATTTGTGCCCAAATACGACGTGCTGCACGCATTTTAGCAACTTCCATGTAATAGTTCATACCAATTGCCCAGAAGAACGATAGGCGAGGTGCAAATGCATCAATATCAATACCTGCTTTTAATCCTGTTCGAACATACTCCAAGCCATCTGCTAATGTATAGGCAAGCTCAATGTCATTTGTTGCGCCTGCTTCTTGAATATGGTAACCCGAAATTGAAATAGAGTTAAATTTTGGCATATACTTCGCTGTATATTCAAAAATATCTGCAATGATTTTCATTGACATAGCTGGTGGGTAAATATATGTATTACGCACCATGTATTCTTTTAAAATATCATTTTGAATGGTACCTGCTAATTGATCTGGCGTTACCCCTTGTTCTTCTGCTGCTACAATATAGAATGCAAGGACGGGTAATACGGCACCATTCATTGTCATTGAAACTGACATTTGGTCTAACGGGATTTGATCGAAAAGGATTTTCATATCCTCAACTGAGTCAATCGCAACTCCAGCTTTTCCTACATCCCCTGTTACACGTGGATGATCAGAGTCATAGCCTCGATGTGTTGCTAAATCAAACGCGACAGAAAGACCTTTTTGTCCCATGGCCAAATTTCGTTTGTAAAAGGCATTGGATTCTTCAGCAGTTGAGAAACCAGCGTATTGCCGAACCGTCCATGGACGTGCTACATACATAGTAGGGTATGGTCCACGTGTGTTGGGTGCAATCCCTGCCACATCATTTAGATGTTTAGCCTCTTTAATATCTTCTTTTGTGTAAATATCTTTAATTTCAATCCCCTCATTTGTCATGAACTTATCTTCAGACGCTTGAGGTGCTTCAGCTGTTAAAACCTTTTCTATTTCTACTGCATTAAAATTTGGCTTGCTCATCGTTGGACCTCCTTCATGCTCGCAAACACGGACTGTAATTTTTCAATGATGTTTTGTCCTGCGAAAATAAAGCCGTTTAAGCCATTTGCTAACCATGCTTCTTCTTCGTCTTTAAATTTGCCCGCTACATCTACAAGCACATTCGCTGGTTTTTCAGCTAAAATGGCTGATACAAATGCTTTTGTATCATCATCATTGCCTGCAATCACTACATACTTAGCCTCTGTCGCCTTCAGCCAAGCTACTGCCTCTTCTACAGTTGTCACTGGCTCACTTTTTTCTGGTACAAGACCCACTGTGTTTAAGAAGCCCGCTACAAAATCTGCGCGTGGTTTAGAGCTTTTTAATGATCCTAATGCTAAAATACCTGTTTTTACATCTGCTGCTGTCATGTCTGCACGTAAATCCTCAAATGGAGCAGCGATACGCTTAATATCAGCAAATAATGGATTTGTATCCTGTTCAAGAACATCAGCTGGATTAGCATAAATATTCGTTCCAATTAATGATTGCTTACGTGTTTGGGCAGCTTTGATGCGTTTTTGATAGGATGCTTCCACTTCTTCTGCAAGCTTGCCAGAGGCTGTATATTCATCGATACCGCCAGCTGCCTGGATGTCTAAAAATAGTGCCCATGCTTCTTTCACAAAATCTGCTGTTAACGACTCGATAAAGTAAGAGCCCCCTGCTGGATCTTTTACTTTTAAGACATTTGTTTCTTCTCTTAAAATTAATGATACATTACGAGCGATACGAATGGATTGATCAGTAGGCTTTGTTAACACATCATGTGGATGAACCGTAAAGAGATCCGCACCACCGATTAAACCAGAAAGCGCTTCATTTGAAGAGCGTAATAAATTTACATACACATCTAATTTAGAAAAGCTTCTTAATGATGTTTCAGCAACAGTAGGGATTTTGATATGATCTGTTACGCCATAAGCGGATGAGAACGCTTTCCAAAGTACTTTAAAAGCACGTAACTTTGCAATCTCCGTAAAGAATTGTGTATCAATGGCAAATGATACAAAGAATTTCTTCGAGAACGCTTCAAAGCTTTCTTCTTGTTCTGCAAATTTGGCTGCTAATGCAAGTGCATAGGCTAATTCTTGTACAGCGTTAGCACCTTCATTATGATAAACTGTTGTGTCTGCACTGACTGAGCGCACGTTCGGAAATGCAGTCAAAGTGATAGGGTCTTTTGAAATAATGTAACCTTTAATGGCTTCTTGTTGATCTACTGGAATGTTGTCGAATACTGCTAATAATGGGTCTTTTGAATTTTCAATAGTAATTTTAAACGAATATTCTGAGAAATATGATGCTAATTTGACCAATACTTCTTCTGTCCAAGCAAAGCTCACTCGGCTATCAATCGTAATAACTTCATTGCCTCGAGCTAGACTATCCTCAAGCTGTGCAAAAAAAGCTTCGCTTGAATCAGCGTGAATTTGTTGTGCCACCTGAAATACTTGATCATTTTGTAGGGAACGGATTGTGGCAACTTGTAAATCAAGCTCTTCTCCAAGCTTAGCTACTAAACTTTCTTGCGTGTAAAGCGGCTGTAGTGTAACACCTTCATTTGTTTTTGTGAATAGTGACTCAAATGGTTTCCCTTTTAAAGCTTTGATTGCTGCATCTTGCCAGTCTGAATAGGCTGGTATTTCAAATTCAATATTTTTCATGTTGTTTGACATGCGGACGCTTAATCAGCTTCCCCCCTTAGTAGTTTCTATTTGTTATTCTACATGACAAATTGCGACTCGAAAAGCATAAAAAAAATCGGAAACCCTTATACAGCAGGTTTCCGACAAGTCATCAGTAGACTGACGTTGAAGATTTATTTGTATTTTCGAGTATTTCTTTTACTCTATTTAGGAATTTACCACAGACAAGTCCATCAAGCACACGATGATCTAATGATAAACATAAATTCACAATATCACGTGCAGCAAACATTCCACCTGGTAAAACAACAGGTTTTTTTACAATACTTTCCACTTGTAGAATCGCTGCTTGTGGGTAATTGATGATGCCCATTGATTGAACAGAGCCAAATGCACCTGTATTATTCACTGTAAATGTACCACCAGTAATGTCATCCATTGCTAATTTTCCTGTACGAACTTTGATAGCCAGTTCATTGATTTCTTTCGCAATTCCTTTAATGGATTTTTCATCTGCGTGTTTTATAACAGGTACAAATAAGGCATCATCCGTTGCTACTGCAATCGAAATATTGATGTCATGTTTTTGAATGATTTTATCTTCCGCCCACATCGAATTCAGCATTGGGAATTCCTTTAAAGCTTGAGCAACCGCTTTTACAAAGAAGGCGAAATATGTAAGATTAAAGCCTTCTTTTTGCTTAAATTCATTCTTTAAGCTATCACGATAAGTCACTAAATCTGTTACATCCACTTCCATCATCATCCAAGCATGCGGCGCTTCATGTACACTTTTCACCATATTATTCGCAATGGCACGACGGATCTTCGTCACTGGAATTTCGATATCTCCTGGATGAATAGGTTGTACAGGTGCAGCTGCTTTTTCCACTTGTTGCTGTGGTGCAGAAGCTGCTGTAGGTGCTGATGTCGTTTGAACGGTTGGAGCTGCTTGTGCTACATCATTTGCCGTTGGGATATTACCTGTTTCAATGAGCTTTAACAGGTCTTTTCGTGTAATACGACCACCCTCGCCAGTACCTGTTACAAGGTCTAAAGCTATATCATGCTCCTGTGCAAGTCGAAGAACAGCTGGTGAATAACGTACTTTACCCGTACGTGCCTCTTTTGGTGCAGATACTGGAGCTGCTACCTGCTGTGGTGCCTCCTGTTTCTTTTGAACACCTGCATTTAAAATAGCCGTACTTACCGTTGATTTTTTTTCAGGTGGCGGTGCTGGTAATTCACCTTCTCCCGCTATTTCAATCGAGCAAACGATTGCTCCAACTGGTAATGTCTGACCTTCTTGCGCAAGTAGCTCCGTGATAACCCCTTCAAATGATGACGGGATTTCAGCATTTACTTTATCTGTAACAACCTCTGCTAATGGATCATACTTTTTAACTGTATCTCCAGGCTTTACAAGCCATTTTTCAATTGTACCTTCTGTTACACTTTCGCCGAGCTGTGGCATTGTAATATTTTGAACCGACATCTTTTATTCCTCCCATCAATTAAGCCTAGGCGTCATTGTACCTGATGCAGCGCTAAAAACATTAAACGTAGACAGGCATTTAGACAGATTTTGACTTTCATATGTGCAAAGTCAAAATCTGTTGTTCCGTCTGAGGCTTTTATTTTTTCATTCAGCCTTGTTGTAATCTATTAGAACGCAGCAAGTTCTCGCATAGCACGTTCCACTTTATCAGGATTAATCATAAAATATTTCTCCATCGTTGGTGCATATGGCATGGCTGGCACATCAGGTCCCGCTAGACGTTGAATTGGTGCATCAAGCTCAAATAAACAATGTTCTGCAATAATTGCAGCAACCTCACTCATGATACTACCTTCTTTATTATCCTCTGTGACAAGCAATACTTTACCTGTCTTACTTGCAGCCTCAATAATCGCTTCTTTATCCAGAGGGTAAACTGTACGCAAGTCAAGGATATGAGCGGAAATACCATCCGCAGCTAGGCGTTCTGCCGCTTGTAAAGCAAAGTGGACTGCTAAACCATAGGTAATGACTGTCACGTCATCTCCTTCACGTTTTACATCTGCTTTACCAATTGGCAATGTGTAATCATCTAGTGGTACTTCCCCTTTAATTAAACGATAGGCACGTTTATGTTCGAAAAATAATACTGGATCTTCATCACGAATAGCGGCTTTCAATAAGCCTTTTGCATCATACGGTGTTGATGGAATGACAATTTTCAAACCAGGTGTACCAGCAAAAAGTGCTTCAACGGATTGTGAATGATAAAGTGCCCCGTGAATACCTCCGCCAAAAGGTGCGCGGATGACCATTGGACAAGTCCAGTCATTATTAGAACGGTAACGAATTTTGGCTGCCTCTGAGACGATTTGATTGACAGCTGGCATAATAAAATCAGCAAATTGCATTTCAGCAATCGGACGCATACCGTACATCGCAGCACCGATACCCACACCAGCTATTGCACTTTCTGCAAGCGGTGTATCAAGCACGCGGTATTCACCAAATTGATCGTATAGCCCAGTAGTGGCTTTGAATACACCACCTTTACGACCAACGTCCTCTCCTAAAATGAAAACTCGTTCGTCACGTTCCATCTCTTCTTTCATTGCTAATGTAATCGCATCAATATAAGACATTACTGCCATTACATGTCACCTCCGTCCACTGGTGCATAAACATATTTAAGTGCATGCTCTGGTTGTGCATATGGAGCCGCTTCAGCATAATCAGTTGCTTCATTTACTTCTGCCATAACACGCTCTTCGATTTCAGTACGTATCGCGTCAGTCATCACGCCAGTATCCATTAAATACTTTTCAAATAATACAATTGGATCCTTCGCTTTGCCTTCTGCAATATCTTCAGCCGTACGGTATTGACGGTCATCATCATCTGAAGAATGGGCTGTTAAACGATAAGTGACTGTTTCGATTAAGCTTGGACCTTCCCCATTACGTGCACGATCTGCAGCCTCTTTCACCACTTTATACACTTGTAACGGATTTTTCCCATCCACGGTCACTCCTGGCATTCCATAGCCAATCCCACGATCAGATACTTTTGCACAGCCTAGCTGACGCTCTACTGGCACAGAAATCGCATATTGATTGTTTTCTACCATAATAATGACTGGTAGCTTATGCACACCTGCAAAGTTCGCTCCTTCATGGAAGTCTCCTTGGTTGGATGAACCTTCACCAAGCGTAACGAAAGAAACAAAATCTTCATTTTGTAGACGTCCTGCAAGTGCAACGCCAACTGCATGTGGAACTTGAGTCGTAACAGGAGATGAACCTGTTAAAATACGATTTTTCTTTTGACCAAAGTGGCCTGGCATTTGACGACCCCCAGAGTTTGGATCTTCTGCTTTAGCAAACGCAGATAGCATCAGTTCTCTTGGTGTCATACCAAAATGTAAAACAACACCCATATCACGATAATAAGGTGCAATATAATCCTTACTTTTATCCAGTGCAAAGGCTGCTCCAACCTGTGCCGCCTCTTGACCTTGACAGGAAATTACAAACGGAATTTTACCAGAACGGTTTAACAACCACATACGCTCATCTAGTCTTCTGGCCATTAACATTGTTTCGAACATAGCAAGTACATCTTCATTTGACAAACCTAAATCTTCATGTTTGATTTGAACATCTTGCATACGAACACCCCTTTCGTATTATAGAGAAATAACTATCTTATCCTATATCCCCACATTTGGATATGTTAGTTATGAAATTCAGAAAATTAAAAATGAATAGCGCGATCATCCACTGCTAGAGCAGATTCCACTAACACCTCATTTAAGGATGGATGTGGATGAATTGCCTGACTAATTTCCCATGGTGTTGCATCTAACACTTTTGCTAAGGATGCTTCACCAATTAAATCTGTTACATGAGGCCCTACCATATGAATACCCAAAATATCATCTGTTTCTTCATCAGCAATAATTTTGACAAAGCCTTCTGTCTCTCCATTTACTAATGCTTTACCAATGGCCTTAAACGGGAATTTACCAATCTTTAATGAAAATCCTTGTTCTTTAGCAGCACTTTCTGTTAATCCAATGCTAGCAACCTCTGGATAGGAATAAACACATTTCGGTACTTTTAGTGCATCCAATGTCTCGGTTTTCCCTGTTGCTATATGCTCAATAGCTGAAAGCCCTTCATGAGAAGCAACATGCGCTAATTGTAAGCCACCAATCACATCTCCTATGGCATACATATGAGACTCTTTCGTTTGATAGGAACCATTCACTTTAATAAAGCCATTTTCCACTTCAATCTCTGTATTTTCTAGACCAATACCTTGCGTATTCGCCTCACGTCCTACACAAAGTAATAGTTTATCAGCCTCAAAAACTTCTTCTTTTTCATTCACTTGCGCAGAAATGAAAACGTTATCATTTTCAATTTTGAATGTATTTGTATCTAAGCGAGCATTCGTAACAATACGAACGCCTCGTTTCTCAAGTTGTTTCGTCACTTCTTTAACGATGTCCGCATCTTCAGCTGGTAAAATGGATGGACCATATTCTACTACTGTTACATATACACCAAAATCGCATAGCATAGATGCCCACTCAATTCCAATAACACCACCACCAACGATTAGCAGTGACTTTGGTAAACTTTCTAACTGTAATGCGTGGTCTGAATTCAGCACATATTGCCCATCTATCGATAACCCTGCCATACCACGAGGCTTTGAGCCCGTTGCAATGACAACATTCGTAGGCACAAGCATTTCATTTTCATCGCCATTGGACATTTCTACAGATATTGTACCAGGCATAGGTGAGAAAATAGATGGACCCAAAATTCGCCCTGTACCATGATAAACATCTATTTTGCCTTTTTTCATCAGTGTATTCACACCTTGGCTTAATTGCTCAACGATTGCTTGTTTCCTAGCTTGAACTTTGTCAAATTGTAATGTTACACCTTCAATATCGACACCATATTCGCTAGCTGTTTTATTAGCCATACGATATACTTCGGCACTTCGGAGTAACGCTTTACTTGGAATACAGCCTTTATGCAAGCATGTACCTCCTAAACGCTCACGCTCTACAATGGCTGTTTTTAAGCCTAGCTGAGCAGCTCGGATGGCTGCAACATATCCACCTGTACCTCCACCTAAAATGACAACATCATAATTTTGAGCCATGTTTATTCCCCCTATTGAGAAAAGTGCTAAAGGATTCTATTAAACAATAACCAAGTGATTTTTTAACAGTCAGTGCTTTAGAAAAACTTTAGCTTTACTTCATTAAAGCCCTAATTTCTTGTTGAAAATAGAAGAAGTCGACAATGCGACTTCTCTTCATGTATCAACTGTCTAAATTAGCGACCATGTAAAATATTTTTTTCATTTTTTAAAAATTGGCTGCGCGATTTTGCTACGCGAGCGATACGTTCCTCAGCTAAGCGGTTCGCTGCCACATATGTTGGAATGCCATCTCGTTTTGAAATAGCAAAGATTTTTTCAATACTATCATAAATGCCATCAACGCGTTTCATTGCACGTTCACGATTATAGCCATATAATTCATCCGCAACGTTAATAACACCACCAGCATTGATTACATAATCTGGTGCATAGACGATACCTAATTCATGTAGGTAGTCTCCATGACGTGAATCTTTTAATTGGTTATTTGCAGATCCAGCAATCACTTTCGCTTTTAATTGCGGAATTGTTTCATCATTTAAAATTGCCCCTAATGCACAAGGTGAGAAGATATCTACTTCTTGCGCATAGATTTCATCTGGTGCCACTGCAATCGCGTCGAAGTCATTAACAACTCGATCAATAGCTGCCTGATTGATATCTGTTACAACAAGTTTTGCCCCTTCATTATGTAAATACTCGCAAAGCTTGTAGGCTACATTTCCTAGACCCTGTACAGAAACTTTTAATCCTTCTAGTGAGTCTGAACCGAATGCTTCTTTTGCAGCTGCCTTCATACCACGGTAAACACCATATGCTGTTACTGGAGATGGGTTACCTGAAGAACCGAATGCAGGAGAAATTCCTGTTACATAATTTGTTTCTTCATGGATTAAATCCATATCTGATACCGTTGTACCTACATCTTCAGCTGTAATATAGCGGCCATTTAATCCTTGAATGAAACGACCTAACGCACGGAACATCTCTTCGTTTTTATCTTTAAATGGGTCACCAATAATGACCGTTTTTCCACCGCCAAGGTTTAAACCAGCTGCAGCATTTTTGTAAGTCATTCCTCGTGCTAAACGTAATGCATCTTCAATTGCATTTTCTTCCGACGCATACGTCCACATACGTGCTCCACCTAGTGCTGGTCCAAGTGTTGTATCATGGATAGCGATAACCGCTTTTAACCCTGATGCTTCATCTTGGCAAAATACCAATTGTTCGTAATCATACTTTTCCATATACTTGAAGATTTCCATGAAACTCGCCCCTTTGCTTTGGAAAGTGCATCCCCAAATGCCCATCCAATCAAGTTTTATCTAACAATCTAATCTTCATAGCGTCCTCACTCAGCAAATTCTGAGCTCCTATTCGGTAGTAGGTGTTTAGACCCTAATACTCAAAGAAGAAATTGTTTAGTAATGGATAATATTGCTCCACTTATTTTTACAATACTGACAAATTCACAATTTCGCAACTATTATTACATATTCTTATTTAAGTAAGAATTTTCTAAACATTCAGTTACAATCGCTACTTTCTGTCCTGTCACGTTTTTAGCTAAAAATATTATATTGGTTTATACCCTTCCTTGACATTCCCCCATCCACAGGTAAAATTAATCATAGGAATAAGGAGGGGTATACATGGCCCGTTTAGCTGCATTTATTGTAATGCTTATTCCAGGTCTTATGGCTGCAGGTGGCATTAAATTTATGCGTGATACATTATTTGGTAAGCTCATTTCACCATTCCCATTTTTATGGTTGCAATTTGTAGTTGGTGTCATTTTCTTCGTCATAGGCTTTGGGTTTTTCGCTGGATTTTTACTGCATCGCGATCGAAAAAACGGAAAAGTAGCACCACGCTTCCAAAAAAAATAAAAAAAGCTATCCAAATAAGTCATGCAAGACTTACTGGATAGCTCTTTTTATACCCGCTGCTGAGATGTGATAACTTTATCAGGATAATCCGTAATCCAACCAATAACAGAAGGATGCGGATTAGTTAAAAATGGTTCCGTGCCATCAATAGCATAAAAACGACATGCTTTTTCACTTGTAACACAGGCCTCCAAATATCTTGGTTTGTAGTACCTTTTATGCATATGCACACTATCAGCCGCTTTATAATCAGCTAGAAGATCCCATTTTATTTTTTTCGTAGCAATAAGGGCCGTTTCAAATTCAGGTCTATGCTTTTTTACGATCTCTAAAAGCTCATAGTGAAAGGATGAAAAATGACTACCTTTTGGCAGAGCCAAGCCTCCAAGAAAATGAATTAGCCCACTCTTATTGTCCAAGATCGTTGATTTTAATTCAATATTCAACGGCATCTGCTGTATATTTGCCCATGCTAAAACTGCCTCAAACGCTGGCATTTTATAGGACGAAAATAGACGTCTCCAAGGCTTGCCAAGTTTAAAGCGCAGAAGCTCCTCCATCGTACAATCGCTCACCAATTTATTGGTGCCTACTAACCTCGATAATTGTGGATCATGATACACTACAGGTAATCCATCTTTTGAGAATTGAATATCTAGTTCAATCCCATCAGCACCTAGCTCTAATGCCTTTTCAAAAGCTTGAAAGGTATTCTCTAATGCATAAGCAGAAGCACCTCGATGTGCAAAAACAGGGATAAAAGCTGCCTTAGACATTTAACTCACCAAATTCTAGTAGGAATTTACCATTCGTCATTTTGCTTAATAAAGATGATTTTCTACCAATTTGAATATAAGTTCCAGGGTGCGCCTCTTTTGTCACAATAATCTCTTCTTTCCCTACATGACGCATTTCATCCATTAATAGTTTTATTTCACGATCTAATGTAATCGCTTCAGCCTTTAATTTAGTTAAGGCTTGTTTTGTTACCTCAAATGACGCTGATTGTTCTTTGGACATTTGATTGAGAAAAGGTAATAAATTTTTCATGCTATTCTCGTGTGCGGAAATCTCTGTTTGCAATTGTTTTAGCTGTGCTGCTTTTTCCTGCATCACGGTGTTATTTTCCTGCTTATTAATACTTTCTATTATTAAATCTGTTCGACGCTCTAATCGGTTTCCTGAAATGGCCGTAACAATCGTATTTTTAGCTACTGCACGTCCCCCAATAATTTTACCTTTTCGTTCATCCACATATATCGAATGAGCAGAAAGTTGTGAACCTAGTGCGTAAAAACCAATATGAATACTATTAGCTGCAAATAAATTTGCTTCATTTACATGTTTAACAAATATATTGCCACCTGCTTCTACCACTGTTGAACCAAGCCCAAAGATGCCCCCACGAATATATACATCACCCTCAATGGATTTAATAAGCTTGGCACCGCTTACACCCTCAGCCCCTTCAATGGAAATATCGCCAGTCGCAATAACTGTATAGCCATTTGTTACTGTACCTTTAATACTAAGTGAACCATTAAATTCAAGGTTACCTGTTTCTACTCCTACATCACCATTTATAGGAAGGTGCCTGTTTACACCAATCATGCCTTTGACATCATCTAAAACGCCAGCAATTTTCGAGCGAATGACGATTTTTCCGTCTTCTTCCACTTCATAGGCAGATTTTGTATCATATTTGATAGGATAATCTCGTCCAGGTACAGCAGCAACTTCTTGACCTAGCACATTTTTCCCTGGTTTACCTAATGTAGCAGGAATCTTTTCACCTAGCCAAGAGCCTTCTGAAATTTCCGAAATAAAATTCATATCATAGTAATCCGCTTTACCGTCTTCACGAATGACTGGCTTTCTCTCGGGTTTAGGTAAGTATGTAATTTGTGCATCTATTCCTGCTATTGGTTGCTCACCTTGAGCAATTAAGAATGCTTTTCCTGGTTCAGCCTTCAATATATCAAAATCTAATATGCCATGTATAATTCCATTTTCATTGAGTGTTTCTCGAATTTGTTGTGTTAATTTTTCTTTATTATTTTGAATATAATCATGCGTTTCATATATAAAAACAGAGGCTGACATCTTATCACGTGCCACTTCTGCTTCAATGTTCGGAAGCCAGCGTCCAATTTCAACAGGATTGGTATTCTGGGTTGATAACACATTTTTTAAAATTGAAAAATTAGATAATTTCAGTCGTGGATGACTACGTAGGATGCTATCAAATTCTTTTAATGGGAAACCTGCGCTAAAAGTAAGCATAAATACCTTGCCATTTTCCTCAGAAATTTCGAAGTTTTCATTTCGAACTAGAATCAAGCTACCTCCTCCTTCCCTCTATATGTAAGTATATACAATCCACTTACATTTGTTTAGAGACCATTGTCACTACCGAGAAAGAAAATAGTACCACTTAATCATTAAAATATAAGACAATATTTTATTTACCCAAAAATATTATAGATATTTAGTACTAATAAATTGTTTGTTTTTGAGTTTTTTTATTAAAATTACCGATAAATTCAAAGTAATTCCATCAGCTATTTTGAATATATCATCTTCCAAGTACAGGTATCAAAGGGGTGCTTCCCACTAAACTATTGGTCTAAATAGATATTTTTACCTAACAGTGTATTGATATTCCTTTCAATTCGGAAAGTAGAACCTAGTTGTATCAATTGCTGTCGATTCATATATTGCATACTTATTTTACCATCGAATGCTAAACGCACCTCAAATAGCTCTTCTGTTATCTGTGTGATTTCGAGCGAATTCATTCCCTCTAATTGAAAATTTATACTTTTTATTGTAATCACCTACTATAAGTTTGTGAAAAGGTCTCAAATATTTTACTCTTCAACTTTAGAATATGACGTTAAATCCACTATTCATGTATATATCGTGTATTTTTAGCTGATTTAGACGTTCTTTTAACGATTTCAATGTTAAAGGTCAGCCACAGAAATTTCCACAGTATTTGTTCAAGTAACAAAAAAAGCGCCCCCTTAAACTATAGATTTAAAAAGGCGCTGTAATATGCGAAGTATAATTGCTGTATATGTTAATGATTTATATATCGGTACTAGCTAGCCATCATATCAATACGAATTTTGTCTGCGATCATGGCGATGAATTCGCTATTTGTTGGTTTGGATTTCAAGTGATGGACTGTATAGCCAAACATTGACGAAATGGATTCATAATTGCCACGATTCCAGGCTACCTCTATGGCGTGACGAATCGCACGTTCCACGCGGGATGGTGTCGTATTAAATTTTTTAGCGATTTCTGGATATAAAATTTTTGTCACAGATCCTAATAATTCAATATCCTCAAAAACCATTTGAATGGCTTCACGCAAATAGGAGTAGCCCTTAATATGTGCAGGGACACCGATTTCTTTGATGATGGCTGTAATCGTACTGTCTAATTGATGCTGATTTAATTTTTGAGGTACTGTCGGTTGTAATACGCTTGTCTTTTTCGGAAGTGTCGCCTTCTGTCCAGCACAATGTAAAATCTTTTGTACCAATTGGTCGAATTCAAAAGGCTTTAGCATGAAATAAGAAGCTCCTAAATCCACCGCCTGTTTCATGACATCCTCTTGGCCAAAAGCCGTTAGCATAATGACTTGAATTGATGACATTTTCTCATTTTGATACATGGACTCTAATACAGCTAAACCGTCAAGATGAGGCATTATTATATCTAGAAGTAAAATATCTGGTGTAAATTCCTCAAGCATTTGTAGACATACTTTTCCATTTGAAGCAGTTGCAATAATTTCTATTTCGGCATGTCCTTGAAAATACTGCTCCATTGTTTTTAATAACTCACGATTATCATCTGCAATCGCTACTTTTACCTTTGTCATTTCAATTCCTCCTTCTGGACTTGCTTTGAACACCTCAAAGCGATAACCTAAACCCCTAAATGCCGTTTTTGGCACACTGTGGAATTTTCGACATTTTTGTTTTAAAAACCTTTTCTATTTCCAAAAATGAGTATGTAGTCCGATACTTTCTTTTAATATCGACAAGTTACGCTAAATGACGCGACTTGTCGAATGCTCTTATAACTTATTTTAGATAAATTTAGTAGATAAAACTACAGTTTTTTTAAATATCATGCCTTCTTCAGGAAATTATCGGAAATACATGTTGGATTCGATGAAATAAGGGTAAAAAATCCGTGTAGTTTCCCGCGGCTTTTGTCCTGCCTGGGGAAAATTAAACGGATTTTTACCTTTCATACCTTTTTATGAAGACCTTCTTAACATTTCCGCTACTGTTAGCGCTGCACCTTTTTTCGGCTCCTCCACAAACATATGTGTCACAGCACCGACAAAACGACCGTCTTGGATAATAGGACTGCCACTCATTCCCTGCAAAATGCCACCTGTTTTTTCAATGAGCTTCTCGTCAGATACTATAAATTCAAGGCGTTCATTTTCCACTTTGGTAATTTCTATTGAAAAGGTTTCCACCTTACTGCCTTCAATGGCTGTATAGATTTCAGCTTTCCCCGTTTTTATATCTTTTTCATGCATAATTTCTATCGCTTTGGGTAATCTTTGTTGATAACCGTCTTCCCAGCGGCCAAAAATACCATAAATAGTATTTTTATCTATACTACCTAGACGTTCTTGATGCTTTTCAATGGAGGAAATTTTATAGCCAGGTTGGCCTGGTGTGCTTTTTCGGATTTGCTGAATAGAAGCTAAAAAAATGGAGCCAGCTCTAAAAACAGGGGCTTCTTGTAGGGTTGAATCGACAATTTGATGACCTAATGCACCGTAATTTTTTGTCTCTGGATCAATATAAGTCAGTGTTCCTACTCCATCTGTTTCATCTTTTAAAAAGGAAATGACATGCTCTGCTTCTTGGTTTTGTAATTCCAATGTAATTTGTTGGCCTTCACTATTGATCGTCCATGTCTGTTGGCCATCTTTTGCCACAGCCTGCTTGGCATCAGCAAGAGATTTTACTGGTATATCGTTTATTTTTTCAATAACAGCGCCTCCTTTCATCCACTGATTGGAAGCTAACAGTACATCGTGTGCGACAAATACATGGGACAATTGAAGTTGAATTCCAATTGCTTCGCCCATTGGTATAAGCTTTTTGGCGGCTAAAGCTTGTATAGGCAACACTAATAAAAAGATGAGCATAGGCAAAATGACTAATTGACGCCAATGACGATTCATACGACACCTCCTTTTCATTTTTGTCTTTTTACTATGTGTTGTTGTGACGTTCTTATAAGCGGTAAATATTTGCGCAAAATGAAAAAAGCCAGAAACAGCTGAAACTGTTTCTGGAATAATGGTTAACGCATTTGTTTTTTTCGTTCATCTGCCATTTTTAAAAGCTCCGTGGCATGCTGTAGTGTCAACGCTGTAATTTCCGTTCCAGACATCATACGGCTAACTTCCTCTATACGAGCATCTTGATCAATTTCTGATAAGGAAGTAAACGTTCGATCATGCTCCACTTCTTTTTTAATGAAGTAATGATGATCAGCCATCGCTGCAACTTGAGGTAAATGTGAAATACATAAAACTTGAGAATTAACAGAAATCGCGGCAATTTTCTCTGCAATCGCCTGCGCAACACGACCACTGACACCTGTATCCACCTCATCGAAGATAATGGAAGTAATGCCATTGGAAGAAGAGAAAATGGTTTTCAACGCTAGCATCATTCGTGATAATTCTCCACCTGATGCAATTTTCGGTAAAGACTTTGGTGGTTCCCCAACGTTTGTGGAAATGTAGAAGATAATTTGATCTTTCCCATTGGCATCGAAATAGGGTAATTCATCGAAATTGACAATAAATTTTGCTTTTTCCATATGTAATTCACGTAGCTCTGCCATAATTGCTTCACTCAATTGTTGAGCTGCAGCTTTACGTACAGTTGAAAGTTCACTAGCCAGCTCATTGAGTACAGCTTCCATCTCTAATACACGTCGTTCTTTCACCTGCAAAATCTCATCACGATTCAACAGCTCATTTAACTCGTTTTTAATTTTTTCATAATAAGCCAAAATCTCTTCCACTGTCGTTCCATATTTGCGTTTTAAAGTTTGCAACAACGCTAAACGCTGCTCAACCTCGTTTAAACGTGCAGGGTCAAATTCCAATTCATCTAACACATTTTTGACCTGATAGGCTGCATCCTGTAATGCATAAAACGCAGTTGTCACTGCCTCAGATGATTCTTTGAATTGTTCATCAACCGTTGCAGCATCTTCTAAAGCACCCATTGCTGTTCCGATCCAATCAAGCCCTTTCGTTTCGCCCTGAATGG